>PPYE01484065.1_pt1 | contig 11320 bp, 11 predicted proteins | sample 1559881 | NCBI WGS metagenome assembly PPYE01 (sample SAMN08240022, study PRJNA423297) | Human gut metagenome, whole genome shotgun sequencing project.
GAATAATATATCCCATTTTCCCTTTTGGTTTCAATAATTGCAGTCCTTTTTCCATAAATAAAAAATATTTATCCAATAAATCTGATTTTGCCGTTTCATATTTTGAAACTTCAGATTTATAATATTCATATTCATTTTCAGAAAAATGCACCATATTCTGAACCCGAATATATGGAGGATTTCCTACAATTGCATCGAATTTTTCTCCTTCAAATTCGTTTTCCCAATTGAATATTTTAATTTTTTCAACCATTTCCGGATCATTCAATATATTAGAGTTAAACTCTATGTATTTTTCGTCTACAAGACTATTGCCATTTTTAATATTGTTATCTAAACTAGGTAAAATCCGACAGTTATTGTTTTTTACAAAACTTTCCATTTCATATAGAGAGCTATCTTCTATAAGTTTTATAAGCAAACTAAACTTAGCAACTTCTACCGCCAAAATATCAATATCTACTCCCCATATATTATTCTGTAAAATCTCTCTCTTTTTTTCATATGACAACTTAAAGTTATTTCCTACATCACTAATAAGTAATCCTTTTTGTATCGCCATATCTAAACAATTTTTCATATAATATTCAATATAACGATTTATAATAAATTCATATGCAGAAAGCAAAAAGTTTCCGGAACCACAGCAAATATCTGCTATTCTATAGCTATCCCATTCCGTAAATTTTTCATCAGAAAATAATGGCGTCAATGTGGTTTTCACAATAATATCTGCAATATTTTTAGGCGTATTTACTACGCCCTGAGAATCCACAATCTCTGGTTTTCTTTCTGCAACCACAATTCCATCTTTAATTACTATTTCTTCTTCCAAAAATAATTCATAAATTTGACCGATAATAAATGGATCAACTATGCTAAACTCGTAGCAACTATTTGGATAATACAATTCTTTAAAAATATCCACAAGTATACTATCAGATATTTCAAATTGTTCCCCATCAATCAGTTCAAATAAACCAGAATCATACTTTTTATCTGCCGCTGTAAATACCTTTTTCAGCTCTGCATATGTACCTATATTTTTAAGGCTTTCATATTTTTCTAATTCCCTATCTTCACATATTCTCAAAAATACAATTCGGTTAATCAATTTCTGAACAAAAATGTTTAATGTTTCCTGATTAATCGTAGAATTATTTTTAACAATATCCTCGCTTAATACCAATCTCCATTCTTTTATTTGTGATAAAAAATATTTATCAAATGGTTCTTTCTTTAATGAACTAGATATATTTTCAAAGGTTTTTTCAAAGGCTCCTGAAACTACAGTCTCATATGAAAGCAATCTAGATATCTCATCAAATTTATCTACATATTCTGTAAAATGGAAATGAGCAACTTGCGCAACTGAAGGTTTATCATTCTCATTCGGTCTTACTGATGTATCATAGATAACCAAATCCGTAAAATTCGATAATACAGATATTTCAAGATTTCCATTCCAACCATATCGTCTAGTTTGAAATGCCGCTTCTTTACTTGCCATAATATCTACATTAGGTTTTTTAGTTTCTAAAAAAAAGTATGGTGTAGATCCCACATGAAATTCATAATCAGGCTTCTTTTTTACTTGTTTACCATTTTCTTCTACAAAAACCGATGCTTCATGTTTTACTTCTCTTAAATGTTGCGGCAAATTCTTTTTGTTTTGCACATCCCATCCTAATATTTCAAAAAATGGATTCACAAAATCATTACGAACTTCTGTCTCATTGTAATCTGGTCTGTTGTATTGTTTAAAGTGTTTCTGATAAGCTTCTACAAGTTTAAGTAATCTATCGTTTTCCATCCTTTTCCTCCCCTACTTTTTTCTCTTTAAAAGTGTCAATTTCAACCAAATCACCAATATCACAATTAAATTCATTACATATCTTTTCTAAAACTGTCAAAGTTACTGCTTCCCCATTAGTCATTTTAGCAATAGTTCCACTACTAATCCCTGTTCTTCGTTTTAAATCCCCTTTTTTCATTCCATTATCAATTAGAATTTTCCACAGTCCGTTATATGAAATTGCCATCTTTTACCTCTCTCTTTATCTTTCGAATATACGTTCTGTTAGTATAACATTATTTCTTTCCTCCGTCAACAATGCGTCCATAAAAATAGATGTTATATCTATTTTTTTAGATATAACATCTATTTTTTTATATTTCTGAATTAAACGCTATCTCTTTAAATCTAATTGATTATAATCGCACGAATCACAATCTCCTCCGCACAAGCCCGGATATTATTCATTTTCCCAACCCATTCCATCTGATCCTGCATCTTCAGTTCTTCCGTCACTCCCTGCTTTTCTTTCATCTGCTCCATCAATTTGTCCATCATTTGATTACATTCCTCGTCAATCTGATGCAGATGCTCATTTAACTTTCCTGCAAGCACCAACTCCAGATATAATCCTTTCCGATGCTCTTTCAAGTAAGCTTTTCTCAGCATTCCATACTTTCCAATCGAATACTCTGTCTCTTCCGGGAGGTACAGATCTGGATAGTACAGACCGTCCTCTCCTAAAGTGTAACTAATTCCGTTTTCTCCCATAATGTGTTTCTCCATGATTGTCCTCCTATCTTGCTCCCCGATCTTTGTTCTGACTACGGGTATGCTGTTTATTTTTCTGTTCATTCTGTATTTCTTGTTTCTTTTCTGCCAGCTTTGCTCTAATACCATGTGCTACTGGCTCTTTGCCAGTTTCTTTCTTCCATTTTTTTATTGCAGTTCGATACTGGCTATACTCAGTTTGAGAAGCCTTAAAATCTTTTAAAAATTCCTGTACACTTCCATATCCGATTTTCTGCACAATCATTGGAAGATAATCTTTCATATCTCTGATCTGATTTTTCAGTTCATCAATTTCTTTCTGCAATTCTTTTTTCTTTCTTCCTTTAAACCATCCCTTGACCTCTGACAGTTCTTTCTTCTTTGCAGAAAGCTGTTTTTGTTTCTGTTGAATTGCACCGTTTTGATCTTCCAATTCTTTATTCACTTTAAATAGTTTCGGATACTTTGATGCAAGCCTCGTCATTTTAGGTTGTTCCGGTTCTGCCTTTTCTTCTTTTGTTGTCTTGACTGCTGCCGTGCTATTTTCAGCAACATGCTCTGGGTGTTCTGTTTCCGTTTGCTCTGTCTGTTTTTGCACTTCCCTGGGTTTCTTAAACAGCACACTTGCTATCAAAAACTCCAATGCCTCAACAGCCACTGTTACAACTCTGGAAAATAATCGTGGTCTGTTTCCCCGCCGAGCAATTGATTTTCTGATCGGCTCCGTGATTTCTTTCCGCTTCACTTCCATTATCTTCGGTTCTGGCACTCCACTAATCAATGCCATATCAACAGCTCTGTTCCATTCCCGGCGTTTTTGGTTATCTGCTTCTATTTCCTGTGCCTTCGGATTATTTTTTCCGATTTTTTTTGTTGCAAGATAAACACTGCCACGCTCAAATACCTGCAGTTTCTGTTTCTCGTCCTGCACATAAATATTGATTAAATCTGTATAAGAATGCTTTACCTCATCCAGAAATGAATTGCACTTGAAGCGTTCATCTTTCGCAGTAAACAGCTTTTTCTCATAGACTTCTCCTTTCTTCACAATACTGCAGCCTTCTCGGATCTCACCATCTTCTCCTAATATCTCTTTCTTGGTTCGGACATGTTTTCCATTTTCATCATAAAACATATTTCTGCTGGCAATCTTAATGATTGGTTCATCCAGTAGTTTCCGTTCTGCAAATATCAAATGAATGTGATAATTGGTCTTTCTTTTATTGTGGTGTAAAGCAGCAATACACTCTGTTCCATAATTCTGTTTAAAATGTTTTGTAAAAAGTTGCAACAATCTGTCCGGCTGATATTCTGTAAAACTCTCTGGCAAAGCAATGATCAGTTCTCTTGCTTCAATGCATTTTCCTTCTGTTCCACTTTTTGCAAATTCTTCCTGATTACATTTTGCAAGTTCCCGCCAAAATTTTCGTTCTGTGGTTTCATAAACTGCATAGAGGTTTTCCTGTTTTGCGTGACTGGATATATAAGTGAATCTGCCTTTTACATTGCTTAGTTTTGTCATTTGAATAAATGAATTTCTTCCAATAGGCACTCCCTCCTTGTCTTCGGCAAAGTAAATTCTGCCATATTATTTGTGAGTGGATGCACTGGCATCCGTTTACGAACTTACTGCCGTTTCCGGCTATAATAGCCCCCTGCAGGGGCGAAATACGCAGAGCATAAACGAAGTTTGTGCGATGGGTGTATTTCGCTCTCAAACGCCGAGGGCTTTGTGAGATGCTTCACGCCTCTGCTATAGTTTGGCTTTAGCTTTTTATTTTGGGCGTATCCGCCCTCTTTTTTCTGCCCGTATCCGGGCTTATTTTTTATTACTCATGCCTAAATCTGTTATTTTACTTCCTGACAGATTTATTCCGGTATCCTTGCCCGTACATACTCCAGATCTCCACAATACGGTGTTCCAACCAAATACCATTCTCTCGCCGGATTCATTTCCATTCTGGTTTTTACCCATTGATCATCTACTAATACTTCCAGGCATTCTCCGCAGTGAAATCCCGTATCAATCCATAAGTCTGATGACAATAAGCCATATCTTTTGTTATAACTGTTGTAACCTAATCTTCCCTCTCTCATTATTCCGTTTTCCTTTCATTTTTCATTTCCGCAAGGACGCCCTGAATCAGGGCTCCCTTTTGAAAAATTCTTTCTTTCGCCAGTCAACTCCCGACTGCACCTTACCGGCTTTCTCCTTGTCTGCTATCTACAGGTGCGTGGCACGCTCCTGTCATAAGGTCATCAAGCAGAATCTTTACCAACGAAAGTTCTCATGCATTCCACACTTATCCAAATACTCTTGTCTTGCCTTTTCCCGTTCTTCCTCGGTTGGTGCTGTTTTGAATGTTGTATATAACTGACGTTTTACCATACTGTCTAATTTTTCCATCAATGCTTTTTCTATCTCCGGCAGATATTCCTCATTCCCGGCAAGATGATACTGGAACAATGCCAGTAATAAATCTTTTGGTATCTGCACCTGTGATTTTCTTTCCAGGTTTCTCCTTTCCGTGACGGTCGTGACGATAGTGACGATATTTTCACTACCGACACGCTATATAAAATACCGTCACAACCGTCACATATCGTCACGCTTGTTTTCCGACAAAGGTTAATCTAATTTTTCTTCCATCGTGTCCTCGTTCTGTTTTATACTGGATTCCATATTCCAGAATCAGACGTTCCAGGCTGACATTTAATTTTCGTGATAATCCGTTCGGCTGCATTTCCACCTGCAATACTTCCACAAGCTCTGTTGCTGTTCCTACCCACTCTGGCATAGTTTCTGTTACAAGTTCTTTGATTTTTTCCAACACTGGATCTTCTGGTTCTTTCCAAAGTTCTGTCTCTGTCTTGGTAAGTTCCCAGACACATCTCTCCCGGTTAAAGTTCAACCATAGTTTCTGATCCTGCTGGTCACGCCCTGCCACTTCCAGAACTGCTTTATTATCTGTACGCTTTTCTTTCTGCATAACAAACGCTCCATCCGCAGCTCCAAGCAATCCATTCGTACCTGAAATCATATCGAAACTATCTGAAGATTCCATTTTCCTTGTATGATGCACAACCAGAAAACAGATGCCATATTTATCACTGAATGCTTTCAGCTTTGTTACAATCTCATAATCGCTGGCATAACTGAATTTATCTCCACCGACCTCTCGAACCTTCTGAAGAGTATCAATGATAATCAGTCTTGCATCTTTATGCTCTGTCACAAACGTTACAAGCTGCTTTTCCAGTCCGTCATTGAGTGATTTGGATTTTGTAGCAAAATAAAAATTCTCACTGCCTTCCATTCCAAACATCTGTGATAACCGTTTTTGCAATCTTGCATAATCATCTTCCAATGCCAGGTACAGAACCGTTCCCTGTCTGACTGAAAAGCCCCACAATGGAATTCCTTTACTGATGTGATACCCGATCTGTGCCATAAAGAATGATTTTCCAATTTTCGGTGAACCAACAAACAGGTACGTTCCGTTATACAGAAGTCCATCTATAATCGGCAGTTTTGGTGGATATGCGGTGTCGTATAATTCCATCATAGAAACTGTTTCCAGATCATCTGGATTCTTTTTATTTGCTGATTTTGCTGTATTTTCCGCATTATTTGTGGCTTGCAGATTGCCCTTACCGGGCAAATCTGCTATACTTTAGTTGGTTAATTTATTACTTGATGACTGTTCCACATCTGCGCCAACAGATGCAATCGGAGCAGTCATTTTTTCTTTTGCTGTCATTCATTTTCCCCTTTCAATCCATACAATGTCTCTGCGACCAATCTCAGGGTACTCAGCAACTCTTCATTTTCCTCACTGCATTTTTCCAGACGCTTCAATTCTTCATAAATCTCTGCCATCTGATTTCGCAATGCTTTATACACTCTTGGATTTCCTTGTACCACAATTTCTCGATTAGTTAATCGTTTTGTGATATAGTCCTGCTTGCTAAGTCCTGACAATCGGACACATGCATCAATCTGCTCTGCTTCTTCTGGTGATACCCGGAATGCTACGATTTTGTTTCTCCATCTTCCTTTACTGTCCAGATTCTTCTCCATTTGATTTTTCCATCCTTTCAATATCCAGCTGTTCTGCCATCTGTGTCTGCTCACTTGGAAACAGATGTGCATATCGGTAAGTGATATCAATGCTCTCATGTCCCATTCGATCTGCAATTGCCAATACCGTAAATCCCATATTGATCAATAACGATACATGGGAATGTCTCAAATCATGCACACGGATTCGCTTCACCCCAGACACTTTTGATCCTCTGTTCATTTCATGATGCAGATAAGATTTGGAAATTGTGAAAATTCTTTCGTCTTCCTTCAGACCGTAAAGCATTCCCATATAATCCTGCATCTCATCACATATAAATTGTGGCATCTTGATAAATCTGTTACTTTTCAATGTCTTTGGTGGGGTAATCACATCTTCCCGGTTTAATCTTTGATATGATTTGTTAATTCGCAGTGTATGCGTTGTAAAGTCAAAATCCGCTGGTGTCAGGGCAAGCAACTCTCCTTCACGGATACCACACCAGTAAAGCATTTCAAAAGCGTAGTAAGAAACTGGTTTATCCATCATCACATCTGCAAATTTCAAATACTCTTCTTTCGTCCAGAACAACATTTCCTTATATTCCTCTATTGCTATATTTCCAGCTTTCTGTGCCGGATTAGAAGGCAAATGATAAAAATCAACTGCATGATTGAAAATGGCACTTAACTGGCTGTGGATTTTCCGCAGATATGAAGCAGAATACCCTTTTCCATTCGCTCTCTTAAATGCAAGCAAATGATTCTGCCATGCAATCACATCTTTTGGTTCAATTTCTGCAATCTTTCTCTCCCCAAAGTATGGAAGAATTTTTGTTCTGGCAATATTATTCTTAGTTCCCCATGTGTTATCCCGGATTCGTTCCTTTTTATCTTCTACATAAATTTCATAAAAACTTGCGAAAGTCATATCCAGTTTTGCATCATGCTTTAACATTTGTTCGTGTTCCCACATCTGCGCTTCTCGCTTCGTAGGAAATCCTCGTTTTGAAGTCTGTTTCGTTTTCCCTGTCCAGTCGGTATACCGATAAACCACTCGCCACTTCCCAGTGACATTATCTTTGTAAATACTCATACAAATTCTCCTCTCTCTTACACTTCGCTGTAACATACTTTTTTGCGGAAATAATTGGTGTTTACTCTGCCAGCTACCGTAAGATAACCCAGCTTCTGTAATTCTTCATTTAGCTGTTTGACAATCTTATAAGCATAAGACTTGGAAACTCCCAGTTCCGCTGCAACTTCTTCTACGGTCATAAAAGTTCTGTTCGTCACATCGCATCTCTCCTTTCTATCTTAACGTATTTTGTTTAAGTTGCTACATTTGCATAATACTAAACATTTTAATTTAAGTCAAGCGATTTTATGAGAACATTAAATTTTTTTGTTTAAGTTATTCTTGCTATCCAAAATTGCTCATGCTATACTGAACCTAAACAGAATTGTTTTATTTCCTATCACAATTAATTATGGCAACACGAATGACCACTATAAGGAGGCAAACAAGAATGGCAATCGGACAACGTATCAAATATTTTCGCAACCGCATCGGCATGACACAAAAGCAACTCGGAGAACAACTGGGATTCATGGGAAAAACCTCAGATGTCCGCATGGCTCAGTATGAATCTGAAGCCAGAGTTCCTAAGATTGATCTTGTAAAACAAATGTCTCAGATCTTTGGTGTCAACACACATGCTTTAACCGTGCCCGATATTGATACCCATATAGGTCTGATGCATACACTATTTGCACTGGAAGATATGTATGGTCTGAAGGTAAAAAATGTAGATGGACAACCTCATCTCTGCCTTGACTCTTCCATATCTGCTCCCGGCTCATCTGTCGATGAAATGTTTCGTGCATGGATGGAACAAGCTGACAAACTGGAAAACGGTGAAATCAGCAAGGAAGAATATGATGAATGGAGATATAAGTACCCGGAACTGGATACTTACCAGAAACGTGCCAAGGTACCCTCTCAGGAATTGAGTGATTACCTCGTAAAAGAATTGACTAAAAAAGAAAATTAAGAAAAAAAGAAAACCTTACCGATATTCAGTTTTTTACTTCTGAAAATCAGTAAGGTTTATTTATATACGTTATGAAATAAAATTTATATCTTTTGAATAATCACAAAATGTTGCCATTTTGTTGCCAATCACTAAGCAAATTTGCTTGCAACCCGCATAAGTACTGGCTTCTCGTGATTGTGTGGATTATTCAAACTCAATGGACTGCAACGGCATAATCATATGTTCTCTCATCACCCATGACACCTACTGAACGCATGTTGGTAAGGGCTGCAAAGTACTGGTTTGGCATCCATGATGGTTCCTCGCCGTGGGCCTCTTTGTACTCTTTTGCTGCCTTTTCCACTTCGCTTCTGTAAATCCAGTCTGCATCCTGGACAATGCGTACCTTTTCGGCTGTAACATCGCCGATGATACGGATTCCAAGGCCTGGGCCTGGGAATGGCTGACGGAATACGAGATAGTCAGGTAATCCAAGCTCCAGTCCGACCTTGCGTACCTCGTCCTTGAAGAGGTTTCTGAGTGGCTCCACGATATCCTTGAAATCGACATGCTCCGGGAGACCTCCTACGTTGTGGTGTGATTTGATGACTGCAGATTCTCCGCCGAGTCCACTCTCCACTACGTCCGGATAGATGGTTCCCTGCGCAAGGAAGTCAACCTTTCCGATTTTCTTAGCTTCTTCCTCGAATACACGGATGAATTCCTCACCGATGATTTTACGCTTGCGCTCAGGCTCTGTGACGCCTGCAAGCTTGCTGTAGTAGCGCTCCTGTGCGTTGACGCGGACAAAGTTGATGTCGAACGAACCGCCTTTGCCGAATACGCCCTCTACCTCATCGCCCTCGTTCTTGCGGAGAAGTCCGTGGTCTACGAATACGCAGGTGAGCTGCTTACCGATTGCCTTGGCAAGGAGTGCTGCGAGTACTGATGAGTCTACTCCACCCGAAAGTGCAAGGAGCACTTTGCCGTCACCGACCTGCTCTCTGATTTCTTCTATTGTGTTTTTGACGAATGAATCCATCTTCCATGTGCCGGCACATCCACATACGCCACGGACGAAATTGTAAATCATCTGTGTTCCGTTCTTGGTGTGAAGTACCTCAGGATGGAACTGTACTGCATATAATTTCTTCTCAACATTCTGTGTTGCGGCTATTGGACAGTCTGCAGTGTGCGCAACTACCTCAAAGCCTGATGCTGCTTCTGCAATTCTGTCGAAATGACTCATCCAGCATACTGATTCTGATGGCAGATCCTTGAACATCACGCCGTTTGCAGAATATGTGATTTCTGTCTTTCCATACTCTCCAACCTCAGGTGTGATTACCTTTCCGCCTAATTTATGCATCATAAGCTGTGCACCGTAGCAGATGCCAAGCACCGGTATTCCCAGCTCAAACAGCTCTTTCTGGTATGATGGTGAATCCTCTTCATAACAGCTGTTTGGACCTCCTGTAAGGATGATGCCCTTTGGATTCATTTCTTTGATTTTCTCAATGTCTATTTTGTATGAGTAAATCTCACAGTACACGTTGCACTCGCGGACACGGCGCGCAACAAGCTGATTGTACTGACCACCAAAGTCTATGACTATGACCTTTTCCTGATCCATGTTTTCCTCCTAATTGTTTATTCGCTATGCTGCTGTTTTACAATCTTTGAAACGTCACGTAATTGCTGTTTGCCACACTGTGGTGTAAATAATAACAAAAACATAACATATGTTATCTGCTGCCATCTCATTGATTACGTAAAAGCAACATGTATTCTTATGTCATTATAGATTACGGAGTGCTTATCTGCAAGCGATTTTGTTAAATTTCTGTTTTGATTTTGTGTGCAATTACGTTATAATGAGTTATAAACACTTTTATAGGCTGGGAGGTTTCATCATGAGTTTTAAAATAATCACTATAAGCCGAGAGTTTGGCAGTGGCGGTCGCTTTATCGGCGAGCAGATTGCTCAAAAATGCGGCATTGAGTTTTACGATAAAAAAATAATTGAGCATGTGGCAAAGGAGCTCGGTATCTCTGAGCAGATTGTCGCAAACCAGGGCGAATATGCACCTGCCGGAAGTATTTTTTCATATGCATTTGTGGGGCGCGACATCACAGGAGTTTCTCTTTCCGACCAGATTTTCAATATCCAGCAGAAGCTCATCAAGGATATTGCGCAAAAAGAGCCATGCGTTATTGTGGGACGTTGCGCAGACTACATTCTTTCTGACAGGGATGATGTGCTGAATGTTTTTATAGAGGGAAATAAGCCTGAGAAGGCTGCAAGAATAAAAAAGCTCTACCATAAGAGCGATGACGAGGTCAAAAAGCTGCTAAAGGATGTCGATAAGAAGCGCTCGGTAAATTACCGCTACTTCACCGACAAGGAGTGGGGCAACAGAAAAAATTATGACCTAGTGCTAAACAGCTCTGTGCTTGGATACGATAAATGTATTGAGCTCATAACTGCTGCATACGCTTAACATACTTAATACACTTAATATATTTAATGAGCTTAATATGATCAGGCAGCGCAACTTTTGCACCAATGCAATACGGAAAATTGATATTATTATTACTATTAAAAAACCGTTTTCTTATTTTTTTTATTACGAAAAACGTAAATAGAATTACAAC
>PPYE01208498.1_pt1 | contig 11313 bp, 10 predicted proteins | sample 1559881 | NCBI WGS metagenome assembly PPYE01 (sample SAMN08240022, study PRJNA423297) | Human gut metagenome, whole genome shotgun sequencing project.
CGCTTTTTGTATGTAAGACCCGGCGCGTCTCCAAAGTATATGCACATGGTCAGGGCTACCTTCTCCAGAATTCGTCAGTGGTATGGAGCTTTCCGAGCCGCACGAGCCTTGACGCTATCGCGCCGGGTGTGCGCTTGAAGCGTTCGCTGAGCTCCCTTTTTGTTGCGCCGGAGTCAAACATTTTGCACAGTGCCGTCTCATCCTCACGGATCCAGGGTTTCCCGGCGTTTTCGGGCAGATTTTTGTCCTTTTTCTTCGGGAGCCGGTCCAGCTCATGCAGCACAGTATGCAATGCACGGACGATCTCCACCTGATTGCAGCTGTCGCTTCTGCTCAGCACCTCGCCCGTAAGCGGGTTTACCCCGTCGGCGAGGGCGGAGAGCAGCTCTTTCGCACGTTCAATGTCCATGGTCTCGCTCCTTTATCTCTCTTAGTGTCGCCTTGGTCCGACGGAGATATGTAAATTATACCACTTATCACTTTAAAATGCCATAATAATTGAAAGCTGCAAGTAATCTAACGCAGAAATTGCAAGGCTTTGGCGGTTGCAAACGAGGTACACACATTATAGAATGGGCATAAAAGGCAGGTGACCGAATAATGGCTGTGATTTACTACTCCAAATCTGCGGATGAGTCCGGGGATAAAACCACCAACCGGGAGCACTTGAAGGCCGTGGCAGAACTTGCCATGCGGTTTGGAGAAGAACTAGGCATGCCCCGGACGGCGTGGACGGCAGGGATGCTCCATGACTTCGGCAAATACAGCGAGGCATTCCAGAACGTTCTGAACGGGACAGCTGCAAACATTGACCACGCCATCTGTTCAGCGGCGTTCCTGTACGGTGCCGGCTTAACTGCCAAGAGCCCCGCCTATGGTCTTGTGGCTGCCGCGACTGCAGCGCACCACAGCGCTTTGCGCGCGCTAGACGCCATAGCGCCGGAGCTTCGGGAAATACTCCTTGGCAAGGGCTCAGGCATCTGCGCCAGCGGCAAAAGAAGCGCCCTGCTCGGCCCGGCGGAATACAGTGCTGCGCAGCTCGCCTTCGCCCGTGATTTCCCGGATCTCAAATTTCCCAAGCTGGAGCGATTCGCAGACAGGCAGACAGGGGAAAAAATGCTCCGCGCTCGTATGCTCTTGTCATGCCTGGTGGACGCCGACTATACGGTATCCTCTGGCCATATCGACTCGCAGAGCGAGAGCCTGGAGCCGGAGCGGCTTCTTCGTGGGCTATATGAGCATATGCAGACCCTGCGGGAAAACTCCGGCTCAGATAAGGCGCTCAACAGTATGCGCGATGAGGTTTTCCGGCAATGCGGCGACGCCGGGGAAATGCCCCCGGGCCTCTTCACGCTGACGGCCCCGACGGGCATTGGGAAAACCATGGCGCTTTTGCATTTTGCACTGCGGCACTGCGCTGTGCATGGCAAACGGCGGGTCATACTCGTGCTTCCTTTCCTCACACTCACGGAACAAAGCCAGCGGGAATATGAAAAGCTCGTTCCGCATATCCTGGCGGACCACAGCCAGAGCAGGCTGAGCGAGGAAGAGCGGGAATTGGCGAGCCGTTGGGACGCGCCGTTTATCATAACGACCTCGGTCCGCTTCTTCGAGAGCCTGTTTGCATCCCGCCCCAGGGATTGCCGGAAGCTCCACAACATCGCCCAGAGCGTTGTCCTGTTTGACGAAGCCCAGAGCCTGCCGACGGAGCTTGCCGCCGCGACTATGAGTTCCGCCGCGGCCCTGTGCCGGGAATACGGCTGCACTATGGTGTTTTCCACTGCCACACAGCCGGATTTTGCCTCCCTGCCGGAACTGCGGGATTGGCAGCCGCGGGAAATACTTCGGGGCGGGAGAGAGCTTTACGCTGCGCTAAGGCGCACACAGGTTCTGTGGAAGCTGGATCGCCCGACGCCGTTTCAGGATATTGCCGCAGAGCTGTCCGTGCAAAACAGCGCCTGTGCCATTGTAAACCTGCGCCGCCATGCCGTGCGCCTGTTTGAGGAGCTGAAAAAGTCGTGCCCGGAGGGAGAAGAGGACAGCCTGTTTTTCCTGACTACGGACCTGTGCCCCGCTCACAGGAGCGAGGTCATTGATACCATTAAATTCCGGCTCTCAGCCCATCTTCCCTGCAGGGTCGTCGCAACCCAGTGCATAGAGGCGGGCGTGGATCTCGACTTTGAGACCATGTACCGAGCCCTCGCACCGCTGGAGGCCATCATCCAGGCGGCGGGGCGGTGCAACCGTAACGGAGCATTGCCCGTAGGCGGGCTCGTGACGGTTTTCATACCCGAGGACGAGCGCGAGATCTATCCGGGCAGAGCATACCGGAACGCGGCCGAAAAGGTGAAACTCATGTACTCATCCTCTGAGCCGGACATACACGACCCGGAGACCATCGCAGAGTACTACCGGCTCCTGTTCCACAGTGCGAAAGATAAGCCCGAGCTGACAGCCGCGATCGCCGCGGAGGATTACGAGGCGGTAGAACGGGAGTACAGGCTGATAAAGAAGCAGGGCGTACAGGTGGTCGTACCCTATGGCGAGGCCCTGTACCGGGAAATCCGCCTGTCGGCCGAAGACGGCGGCGTGACCCCGGCGCTCATCAGGCAGGCCGCGCCGATCACCGTGTCCTGCTTTAACGAAAAGCTTGTCAGGCTGCACTGCGAGCAGATCCCCTATCGAAAAAGGCGGCCGGACGCGCAGGCGGAAAGCGACTTTTACATACTGTCCGCCGGCCACGAGGGCTTGTACCGGCAGGATACAGGGCTGCAGCTCGCTGCCCCTGACACGGATGATGAAATGTTCCTGGTGTGATGGAGACCGGCACCGCAGCTGCGGTGCCGGTCTTTTACTTTTATGGAATTTTATGCTTGACAAAATACGGCAATGTTATTATAATACTCATGACAGCTAAATTGTTTAGCTGAGGCTTGAAATATGAGTATTATGATCCCGGCTGCGTGTCCGCGCACAGCCGGGAAAACGGAGGTGAAAAAATTGGAAGTCATCTTGGAGGTCTGGGGCGATTTTGCCTGCTTTTCAAAGCCGGAAAGCAAGGTGGAGCGCCTGACCTATCCCGTACCCACGCCCTCAGCAGTACGGGGGATACTGTCAAGCATCTACGCCAAACCTCGGGAGTTCGTCTGGCAGGTAAATCGGATCGAGGTACTCAAGCCCATACGCTACATCAGCTTCAAACGCAACGAGGTCAAATCCAAGGTGAGGGACAAGCCCATCTTCACTGACGACGACAGGACACAGCGCCAGACAGTGGCGCTGCGGGACGTGCGCTACCGCTTTGCCGCAAGCATCTGCCCGCGGCCCGATTTTGAGGGCACCGCGGCCCAGCTTTATGCGCAGGCGCTGCGGCGCATCCGCGAGGGGAAAACCTTTGCGCAGCCGGCCCTTGGCCTGAAGGAGTTTGTGGCCTACTTTCAGGAGGGCGACCCGGCGGGGCCGGAGCCGATACCTGTGGACATGGACCTGGGGCTTATGGTCTACGACGTGTTCGATCTGCATGACTTTGAGCTGCGGAAAAATGCCCGGCCGCGCCTGTCGCTTTACCGCTGTGTGATGGAGCAGGGCGCGATACAGGTCCCGCCCTACGACAGCCCGGAGGTCTTGAAAGGAGAGGCCGTATGCTGAGAGAGCTCTACGATTATGCACTGCGTGAAAATCTCATCCTGCCGGCCGGATATGTCCGGAAACCGGTCCGCGCCTACATCTCGCTTTCAAGGGACGGGAACTATGTCGGTATAATTTCCGCTGAGAACGAGAGAGTTCCCTGCCCGGACATCGGCAGCATGGCAAACAGCGTTGAAAAGTGCAACGTGCTGGCGGAAAAGCGCAGCATTCTCTTCCCGGGAGATGAGGCCCAGCGGGAAAAATATGCGGCCAAGGCGGAATACTTCCGGCGGACTTTGGCGGAAGCGGCGAAGCTGGAACCGCGGCTGGAATACTGTCTGAAGGTGCTGTGCGACAAGGAGGCGGCAGCCGATATCTCCGCCGAGCTGGATCGGTTGAAGCTGGACGGGGCCAAGGTGCTCAGCTTCATGGTAGACGGAGAGAGCATCTTGGAGTTCCCGGCCGTGCGGGACTGGTGGGAGCAGTTCAGGCAGCAATTCCGGCCGTCGGGCGCTGAAGCTCCCTGCCTTATAACCGGCAAGCCCACGATCCCGACGGCCACCGTGCCGCCGATCTCCGGGCTGTCTGTCGTCGGAGGGCACGCACGCGGAGATGCGCTGATCTGCTTCGATAAAGACGCCTTCTGCTCTTACGGCCTGAAGCAGGGTGCCAACGCGCCCGTCTCCGAGGAGGCCTTCGCCGGCGTGAAAGCGGCGCTTGACGAGCTGCTGAAAGACGCCCCGGTTTTGGCCGGCATGAAATTTGTCCACTGGTACGACAAGCCAGTCGACACGGGATGCGACTGCATAGGCTCGCTCTTTCCCATCTCATTTGAAACGGAAAATGACGAGGAGGAAGAGCCTGCTCCGGAGCCGGAGGTGAACCGGGCCCTGGCAAGACGGCAGGCGGACGCCGTCGTCGATGCCGTCCAGACCGGCGCGCCGGTCCATGAGCTGCCAAACCTGTACTATATCCTGCTGCTCAGCGGTGTGAACGGCCGCGTCATGGTGCGCGCCTATGAGGAGGGCAGTTATCGGCAGCTGACTGAGAACCTGAAAGCGTGGGAACAGGACCTGGCGCTCACAAACAGCGCAGGCACAGCGCAGCTCAAGCCCGCCAAACTGTTGGCCAGGCTCATCCGCCTGATGTCGAGACAGAACTCAGATAAAAACATATTTGAGCGCATGTCCAAGGAGCTGGCCGGCCTTACGCCAGCTATCATCAATGCAATAATAAACGGCACTCAGTTTCCCGACTCTGTTGCAGTTCGGGCGCTGGCTTACATACGCTCTCAAATGCTCAGCGCCGGAGATGAAGATCAGGGCCGCAAAATACCCGATCCCTGGGCCTGCCAGTGGCTGAAAGCCTGGCTGTGCCGCCGGGAAAGAGAAAAGTATCAGAAGGAGGAGCTTTCTGTGGAATACAACGAAAAGCATCCGGAGCCCGCCTATCACTGCGGTGCGCTGGTGGCGGTATTTGGTGAAATACAGAGGCTGGCCATGAAGGACGTCAACGCCAGCATAATCGACCGCTACTACGCCTCGGCCATCCAGACTCCGGCGCTCGTGCTGGGCCAGCTGTCCAAACTGTCAAATCATCATTTAGACAAGCTGTCTGAGCCGCGCAGGAAGGAGTTCACCGCGCTTCGCGACCAGGCCGCCTGTGCCATCGGAGACCGCATCCCGACCGTGCTGCGCCCTGAGCAGCAGTCCTACTTTGCCCTGGGCTACTTCCAGATGGGCACCAGGATAGAAAAAGACCGCCGCGCGCGTATTGCCGCCGCTGCGGAAAAGAAAGCTGACTGAGGAGGAGAGAGACATGGCTATTCAGAACCGTTACGAATTTGTGTACTACCTTGCGTGCACCAACTCCAACCCGAACGGAGACCCCGACATGGGCAATTCTCCTCGCATCGATCCCGAGACCATGCAGGGCTTCATAACCGACGTGGCGACAAAGCGCCGCATCCGCAACTATATACAGGCCGCTTATGCCGGTCAGCCCGGCATGAATATCATCGTGCAGCAATCCACGAATCTGAACCGGCACATCGCTGAGGCCAAGCGCGCCGCCGGCGTTGAGGACTGCGCCAAGGAGAAAGAGGCGGTGTACGCCGGGCGCAGGAAGGCCTGTGAGCTCTTCTATGACGTGCGCACCTTCGGCGCCGTCATGTCCACCGGCCCCAACGCGGGCCAGGTGCGCGGCCCGGTGCAGATAGCCTTTGGGAAGAGCCTGGACCCGGTCCTGCCCATGGACATCTCCATAACCCGCATGGCCTCAGCTGACCCGATCAAAGACGGCAAGGTGGAGGACTATCTCAAGCAGGAGGCCGAAGCCGCCGAGGACAAGCTGCGCACCATGGGCCGCAAGCAGCTCATCCCCTTTGGCCTCTATGAGGTTCGGGGCTTTATAAGCGCCAACCTTGCGGCCGAGACAGGTTTTGACGATGACGATCTCAAGGCCCTGTTCGAGGCCATACTGAATATGTACGAGCATGACCACTCCTCCAGCAAGGGAGAGATGTCTGTCGTCTCGCCGCTGATAATCTTCAAGCATGTCGGCACGGACAGCGACGAGACCCAACGGGCGCGGCAGGCTAGGCTGGGCTGTGCTCCCGCACACAAGCTGTTCGAGCTCGTGCGCGTGCAGAAGAAGCCCGATGTGGAATTTGCGAGGAGCTACCGCGACTATGACGCCGAAGTGGACGTCAGCCGCGTGCCCTCGGGCGTGGAAACAGGCTTCCAGAGCGACCCCTTCGGCACGATCAGCTGGGGCACGCTGCCGGACGGAGAGGACTGGTTCCGCCTTGGATGACAGCGATCATCTGCCGCTCTCCTGGCTGTCGCAGGTCGACTATTGCCCGCGCCGGGCGGCGCTGCTCCTAAATGAACGGATATGGGTGGAAAACGTCGACACAGCCAAAGGCCGGGCCGAGCACATCCGGGTCCACAAGGCGCGGATTGAGCGCAGAGGGGACAGCCTGAAGCTCTATGAATATACTGTGTTTTCAAACACTTTGGGAGTTGCGGGGAAATGTGACTGTATTGAAGCATCGCGCTTCGAAGACGGCTGTATGATCAAGGCAGTTGACTTTCCTGTCAGGCTTTACCCTGTGGAATATAAGCACGGCTCAGTGCGTGAAGAGCATTCGTATTTTGTCCAGCTCTGCGCGCAGGCCATGTGTTTAGAGGAGATGTTCTCCACAAACATTCCATGCGGCGCCCTATTTTTCATATCGGCTCACAGGCGTAAGGAAGTGGAATTTTCAGCTCAGTTAAGGGCGGGAGTCAGAGAACAGGCAGAACTGCTAAAGAAATTGTGGGATAGGCACATCGTTCCTCCGGCGGAATATGGCCCAAAATGCAAAAGATGCTCTATACAGGAGTACTGTATGCCAAAAATAAACCGCTCCGCTAAGGCATATTGCAAAAATCTGGTCGAGGCGGCAACTAAGGTGGAAATGCCGTGAAAAAGCTGCTCAACACCCTCTATGTTTTGACGCCGGACAGCTATCTGTTCACCAGAAATGAGACGATCTGCGTCAAGATGGGTGACGAAGAAAAAGTCTCGGTTCCTGCCTTGAGCATCGATGCTATCGTATGCTTTGGCAAGAAGACGATTTCAACTCCCCTTATGGGCTTCTGCGCAGAACGCGGTATATCTTTAGCGTTTTTATCTGAGCACGGGCAGTTTATTGCACGCGTGGAAGGTCCGGTCAGCGGCAACGTTCTTCTCCGCAAACGTCAGTATGAGAGCCTGAGCGACCTGGAATTTTCAGCTGCATTTGTCAGGAGCCTGTTGATGGCCAAGCTTCGCAACAGTAAAACTGTTCTGCTCCGCTCGGCTAGAAGCGAGGAAGCTGGAGACGAAGCACTATACGATGCAGCCGCACGGCTCAGCGAGCTTGCAGCAGCCCTGCTCAAAGCAGAGAGCATTGATACCATGCGCGGCATTGAAGGCGCTGCGGCTTCAATTTACTTTTCGTGTTTTGACAGGATGCTCGGCGATGCCTGCCCATTCCGTTTTAATACGCGCAGCCGACGGCCTCCCCAAAACGAGGTCAATGCGACTTTGTCTTTCGTATATACCCTTCTACGGCGCGAAGTAGCATCGGCGCTTGAAGTTGTTGGTCTGGATCCGGCCGCGGGGTATCTACACACATTGCGCCCTGGAAGGCCCTCGTTTGCGCTGGATCTTATGGAAGAACTGCGCGGGCCGATGTGTGACCGGTTCGTATTGACTCTTTTCCGCAGAAAACAGCTCTCAGCAAATCAGTTTGAGAACAGTGAAGAGGCTGTATATCTCAACGAAAAAGGCAGGCGCACAGTGTTGTCCGCATGGCAAAAGCGCAAGGGCGAAGCGATAGATCATCCGTTTATCGGAGAGAAAGTGCAGATCGGTTTGATCCCATATGCTCAAGCCATGCTATTCGCAAGACTTTTGCGTGGAGACCTGGACTGCTATCCGCCATTTGTATGGAGATAGAACATGTTGATGCTTGTAACTTATGACGTCAATACCTCAAGCTCTGCCGGGCAAAAGCGACTGCGCAAGGTAGCCAAGCTTTGTGAGCGGTATGGTCTGAGAGTGCAAAACTCGGTATTTGAGCTTCTTGTTGACGCAGCCCAGCTGGCAACGTTAAAGGCTGAGCTGGCAATCGCAATAGATCATGACCATGATTCTGTCAGGTTCTATCGTCTGGGAAACAACTACAAAAACCGAATTGATGCCATGGGCCGAACTGATCTCGTCCAAACCGGAGAGCCTATTCTCTTATAGGATAGCTTTTGCGCCGACTTCAGCAGAACATAATATCCTAGCAGGTTCGCGCAAGAGTATTCCGGTTGCTCTTGTTTAAGTCATGCAAACCAGCGCGCTTATTTTGGCAAATTTGATCATCATCCTGTTATAGGAAATCACTTATAGTATTTATTTCTTCTGTTATGCACATAAACAGCGGCTTGCATTTGTATAAATATGCTGACGCCCCCCACGCGGGGGCGAGAATTGAAATTGGCGATGGCCTAAAAACTGTACATGTCAAAGTGCGACGCCCCCCACGCGGGGGCGAGAATTGAAATACGCCGCTGTCGATGTTGCCCCAATGCCGGGCGACGCCCCCCACGCGGGGGCGAGAATTGAAATAGCCGGGAGCAGGTGGAGAAGGTGTGGAGGGGAGACGCCCCCCACGCGGGGGCGAGAATTGAAATACAAATCCTCGAGTATACAATGGCGTTTTGCGCAGACGCCCCCCACGCGGGGGCGAGAATTGAAATATCTTGCAAACAGTATTCATCATATTTCCTCCTCCGACGCCCCCCACGCGGGGGCGAGAATTGAAATAACATCGTAACAGAGACCAAGAACGCTACGCCTACGACGCCCCCCACGCGGGGGCGAGAATTGAAATAGCGACGAGTTTAATGTAAGCGTTGCTACCTTCGGACGCCCCCCACGCGGGGGCGAGAATTGAAATGTGGAACGACAACTATTATTATATCCCAGTTGGCGACGCCCCCCACGCGGGGGCGAGAATTGAAATATCAACTTCACGACCGACGTCGAATTCACGGAGGACGCCCCCCACGCGGGGGCGAGAATTGAAATCATATGGACACCATTGGCATACTGTTTTGTTTTCAGGACGCCCCCCACGCGGGGGCGAGAATTGAAATTACCAGGGCAACAACGGCGGCTTCGGCGGCTGGGACGCCCCCCACGCGGGGGCGAGAATTGAAATAAATGCGCACTGCATTGGTACATACGCACGGCGGACGCCCCCCACGCGGGGGCGAGAATTGAAATAAACTCACAGACATTATAGGAGGTAACGAATGAAGACGCCCCCCACGCGGGGGCGAGAATTGAAATAGGATGGCGCTACCGGCCCCGCCGGAGCGGACGGTGAGACGCCCCCCACGCGGGGGCGAGAATTGAAATGAGGACGACAATGGTGGTTATGTCGGCGGAAGAGACGCCCCCCACGCGGGGGCGAGAATTGAAATATTCTGTTTCAGCGAACCGGCGGCGATCACCGCGGACGCCCCCCACGCGGGGGCGAGAATTGAAATACGAGGGCAAAATAAAAGCCCCGGCCACTACTCGCAGACGCCCCCCACGCGGGGGCGAGAATTGAAATTGGATGCACTAGAGGCGTTGAAGGAACTGCTAAGACGCCCCCCACGCGGGGGCGAGAATTGAAATAGTGTTGTACTGGTTGAGGTCCGTGAGGTACTTGGACGCCCCCCACGCGGGGGCGAGAATTGAAATATTTATAAACCTAAACCAAAGTCTATCATTAGGCTTAGACGCCCCCCACGCGGGGGCGAGAATTGAAATAGCCCGAAGGTCGCGCCGACCGGGAACTACAAGGGACGCCCCCCACGCGGGGGCGAGAATTGAAATATGGCGAGATCACTATCGCCAAGCCCCGCCGTGGGACGCCCCCCACGCGGGGGCGAGAATTGAAATTGTACGAGCTCGGCTACACCACGGCGACGGCGGGACGCCCCCCACGCGGGGGCGAGAATTGAAATAGACAGCCCGGAAATGGCTAAAGCGGCCCCGACGACGCCCCCCACGCGGGGGCGAGAATTGAAATATGACGAGCGCCATGCCTATCTGAGGCGTGATCGCGGACGCCCCCCACGCGGGGGCGAGAATTGAAATATCTCCCATGCGTCGGCTCTGTTACAAGCGCACCAGACGCCCCCCACGCGGGGGCGAGAATTGAAATTGGGACGAATATGATACGAATACCGGCACAGTCGGACGCCCCCCACGCGGGGGCGAGAATTGAAATATCTATGACCGGCCCCAGGCCCTCCAGCGCCGACAGACGCCCCCCATGCGGGGGCGAGAATTGAAATAGGCTCAGGCGCGGGCGTCCATGCGTCGTACGCCTCGACGCCCCCCACGCGGGGGCGAGAATTGAAATTCTTCAACAGGCTCATCAGGAAAACTGCCCAAATTGACGCCCCCACGCGGGGGCGAGAATTGAAATACCTATTACAGAAGGGTCGATACAAAGGACGGAGGACGCCCCCCACGCGGGGGCGAGAATTGAAATCACAGCGGTGGGAAAGTTACCTCGATATTCTCAGGGACGCCCCCCACGCGGGGGCGAGAATTGAAATAACTCCGCGCCGGGCCAGTCGTCGCAGGGCAACAGACGCCCCCCACGCGGGGGCGAGAATTGAAATAAGGCGACGGACGACGACGGCGACTCGGGCCCCTACGGACGCCCCCCACGCGGGGGCGAGAATTGAAATACACGATTCCAAATCTGCTCCTGCACGACCAGCGGATCCCCCCTGCCGGGGCAATATGGAAGACCAAATTCATCATATTGCTGAGTCGCCGTTCAACATCGCTGTTTGGCAGCTCATGGCAGTGTATGCGTTGCTGATGTTCAGAGTCGAGCTGACACTGCGGCGTGAAGGTGCAAGCAATGTGAGTGTCCGGACACTCACCCAACATGCTCAGCGTGGGAGCATGGCGGCACGGTGTTTATGACGTGGGCTTGATACACCGTTGACGTCAGAACATATAAAGCAAAAGGTCGCAGTAAGCGACCTTTTAGTATTTACCGATGGGGTCGCGAAACGCGACCCCATCGGTGCGTTCCGAATTGGAACGCACCTAATTTCACATATTCTCCAGCAGCTTCAAAACAGCCTCGCGCTG
>PPYE01627566.1_pt1 | contig 11313 bp, 5 predicted proteins | sample 1559881 | NCBI WGS metagenome assembly PPYE01 (sample SAMN08240022, study PRJNA423297) | Human gut metagenome, whole genome shotgun sequencing project.
ACTTCATTCGTTTCACTCATTTCGGTCGAGATGACGTATAAGGGTAAATATCTTTGTTTGACAGCTAGACGTTAAAAGTAAATAAGTATTAAATATTATTAAAAAAATTAATTTTAAAATTGCATAAAAAATAAAATAATTCACGTCATAGTACTTTGCATAGAAATTCCCCTAATATGTCATTTCGACCGAAATGTAGCATAGCGGAATGTAGTGGAGAAATCTCATAAAGCCCTATAATTCTTAAAACAACTTTTATAGTCTATTTTGCTTTGATAAAAAATAGGGAAATTCAGTATTATGATGTATCTTCAATACATTTACTTTTGCTAAAGCAAAATTATGAGATTTTCGCAGTCGATTGTGCTTAAATCAAAGATTTGAACAATCTTTGCGTCAGACCTACTTTTGCTTGTAAACAAACAAAGTGAGTTTGACGGGGTATTTGTATTATTTGATATAATTATTGCAAGGCAACAAAGTTCCCAAGTATCTACCCAATGAAATTATAAAATTTTTTTGGTACATACACAATCAAAGGGAAGTTTTTTTAGAATTATATTTTTTTATATCCTTTGGATACATCCCTTTATATTTTTTGAAACAAGTACTGAATTTACTATGAGAAGAATACCCCACTGCTTCAGCAATATCCTGAATTTTAAGGGAGGAGTTTAATAGAAGAACTTCTGCCATGTTCATTCGGCGTCTTTGAGTGTATTCGGTAATTGTACATTGATATTTTTGTTTAAATAATTTTTTAAGTTTTGTACCGCTCATAGTGGATATTTTTTCTAAAGTTTTTTGTGAAATTGAGGTTGCATAATGATCATCTATATAATTAGCAACAATTTCCAAAGCTTCATAATCGGCGATAGATATTGGATTGTTGTACTTATTTAGAAATGCATCTATTGTTATACTAAGCCATTCTTTTGCCTTTGATTCAAAAAAAATTTCAGCAGCAGGAGATACCATCTTACAATTTAGTATATCTTTTGCAATTCTTTCCAAAGGTTTGTTTATAATTGTGTTAGTGTTGAAAAATAAATTTTCATAGTTACAAACTTTATTTTTGTATGAGGATAGATATTCTTCTATCATAGATTGGTTGAAATTTATACCTATTCCTAGATAGGAAGAGTTTTTATGTAGTATAAATCTATAGTTTTTAGAATTTTTTGTATTTATAACATAGAGTGAGTTTGAAGAAAGATTTTGATAAGGATTAAAACTTTCTCCATTTGCTGTAACTAAATAAGATGAGTAAAGGGAATAGAAATTATCTAAACCGGCAAAACTTGTGTGGATAATTTCTTTTTTTATGAAAACATCGTGAATATCAATTGTAAAATTTTTACCTTCATAAAACCAATATATACCTTCCGCATCGTCTGTATTAAAACAGAATGTATGTCCTGCAGAGGAGTATTTTGTATTATCAGTACATTCATTTGTAGAAAAAAAGTTTTTAACAAAGTTGTAAAAATCGCTCATATATACCTCCATTGTAATTTTTATCCCTAATAGACATTATTCCAAATAGACATAGTTAACTATGCTTAATTGATTGAATTTCTCATTTATTATATAATAAATATAAGATAAAAACAATCAAAGAGTTATATACTGTTAAAAATTTTAAAACACCAATTTTTATATTCAGTCTAAACAGGATATTTATAAAGCTTGTTTAATTTAAAGAAAAGGAGGAATTATTCATTGAAGAATAAGAAAAAATCAATACTAAAAAGACTAATGCCTTATGCCGGTAAGAAAAGTATTTTGTTTTATATTGCTATGATTATGTCTGCAATTTCAGGTATTATGGTCTTGATGCCTATGGTTTTTATTCATAGGATTATAAATAGTTTAATTTTAAATGAAATGGTAGATTTTGTCTATGTGAGGGAAAATTCAATTTATGCGGCGACATTTGCGGGATTAGGTTTATTTATATACCTTATAGGTCTCATTTTATCCCATGTTTTTGCGTTTGAAGTAGAAGATAATATTATTAAGAGCTCGGTAAAAAAACTAATTAATAAACCGCTTGGATATTTTGATGATAAAGAAAGTGGAAGAATAAGAAAAGTAATCATATCCGGAGCTTCTGAAACACATTCTTTCTTAGCACATCAACTTCCTGATATGGCAATGACAGTTATATCACCGATAGTTCTGCTTGTATTTTTCTTTATGTTTGATTGGAAATTGGGGCTTGTAAGTATGGTGCCGATAATTATTGGCATGATATTAATGTCATCAATGATGACATCCGAAACAAAGAAAATGAAAGAAGAATATTACGAAGATCTTTCCGATTTATCTTCTCAGACCGTAGAATATGTCAGGGGAATTCCGGTGGTAAAAACATTCGCACAAAGTATTGAAAGTTTTGATAAGTTATATTCGTTAATTATCAAAATAAAAGATCTTGTGCTCAAGCTTACTATGAGTTACACGAATAAAATGTCATGGTTTGGGACTATTTCTACATCGACAGCATTTTTCTTAGTGCCTGTAGCTTTATTGTTAATAAAATTTAATGGTAACTTAGCTAATGTGGTTGCAAATTCTGTTATTTATTTTCTGATAGGACCGATATTTGCCGTTTTTATTATGAGAACGGCGACAATTAAACAATTTAGTTATTTTGCGGAGCTTGCTCTGGACAAAATTGAAAATATACTTGAATATGATGATTTTATTTATGGAGATAAGATAAGCTCTGATGTGGGAATTGAGTTTAAAAATGTAAGTTTTTCTTATGGTGAAGAAAATGTATTGGATAATATTTCTTTTAAAGTAGAAAGAGGAGAACAAGTTGCTTTAGTTGGAATGTCGGGTAGTGGTAAAACCACTATAGCAAGGCTTGCTGCCAGATTTTATGATATTAAATCAGGTGAAATTTTAATTGGCGGGATTAATATAAAAGATTTTGAAAAAGAGGCTTTGATGAAAAAAATAGCCTTTGTTTTTCAAAATTCCAAACTGTTTAAGATGAGTTTAAGAGAGAATCTTCTAATTGCAAAACCCGACGCAACAGATGAAGAAATAGATAATGCTTTGATTAATTCAGGCTGTAAAGAGATAATTAAAGGTTTGAAAAATGGACTTGATACTGTTTACGGAACGAGAGGCACATATTTTTCAGGTGGTGAAGCTCAAAGACTCTCTATAGCAAGAGCTTTTCTTAAGGATGCGGATATTATTATTTTAGATGAAGCTACAGCTTTTGCGGACCCTGAAAATGAACATCTAATTCAGGAGTCTTTTAAAAAATTATCAAAAAACAAGACAACGCTAATGATTGCCCACAGATTATCTACTGTAGTAGATGTGGACAAGATACTTGTTATAGAAAAAGGTAGAATTGTAGAAGAAGGTAAGCACTCAGATTTGATAAATATGAATGGGCATTATAAAAAGCTTTGGGATGAATATCAAAAATCTGTAAATTGGAAGATAGGAGGTTAAGATATGGTTTCTTATTTTATAAAACGATATGCTATGTCTGAAAAAGGAGCGATTAATTTAAAAAAAGCAATCATCTCACATACCTTTGTTAATTTAACAAAATTATTTGCACCAATGATTGCCTTTATGTTTTTGTTTCAGTATATAGGCGTTTTGAAGGGTATTGAAAGTTATAATTTTACTTTATTTCATTATCTTATATTAATTATAGTAATGATGATATTAATGTTTTTAGTTGCAAGGTGGGATTATGTAAGACTCTATACCAATGTGTATAACGAGAGTGCAAATTCAAGGATTGATTTAGCAGAAAGATTAAAAAAACTGCCTCTTTCTTATTTTGGAAAAAGAGATTTGGCAGATCTTGCAGAAACAATGATGAATGATATGAACTTATATGAAACTATATTTTCACATGCCGTTCCTCATATATATGCAACTGCTATTTCTACAGGTATTATTGCTTTAATGCTTATTATCTATAATCCAAAATTGGCTTTTGCAGCATTGTGGGTGATTCCAATTTCACTTCTAATAATATTTTTATCAAAGAAAAGTCAGAAAAAAGTAGTGCAAAACTGGATAGATGATAATCGTAAGGTTTTTGATGATTTGCAGGAAAAGATTGAGCAGATAGAGCAAATAAAATCTTATAATTTAGAAGAACAAATGCTAAAAGATTTTTTTAAAAAATTAAATATGTCTACAAAACAAAAAACTAAGGGTGAAATTGTTGCAGGAACACTTACAGGAATAGCGACTGCAATATTAAAGCTTGGTATTATAAGTGTTGCTGTTGTTGGTGTAAATATGCTTATTGCAGGGGAGATAAATATATTGGTTTATATTGCATTTTTAATGATGACAACAAGTATTTATCTACCAATAGAGGGAATAATTACTTTTATGTCCATGATAGTTATGCTTGATGCTGTGGTTGGAAGAATAAAGGAAATAAAAACTATGCCTATTCAAGAGGGCAAAAAGAATATGGAAATTACAAATTATGACATTGAATTTAAAGATGTTTATTTTGGATATGATAATTATTCTGTAATAAATGGGGTTAGTTTTATCGCAAAGCAAGGTGAAATCACAGCCTTAATCGGTTCAAGCGGAAGTGGAAAAACAACAGTTGCAAAGCTTGCTGCAAGATTTTGGGATATAGATAGAGGAAAAATTTTGATAGGTGGAAAAGACATAAGTGAGGTTGATCCGGAAACTTTACTTAAAAATTTTTCCATAGTATTTCAAGATGTTATCCTCTTTAATACAAGCATAAAAGATAATATTAAAATCGGGAAAAAGAATGCTACAGATGAGGAAATAACAAGGGCAGCTAAAATAGCAAGATGTGATGATTTTATAAATAAAATGCCGAATGGAATAGATACTATAATAGGAGAAAATGGACAAAGACTCTCCGGTGGAGAAAGACAAAGAATATCAATAGCAAGGGCTATTTTGAAAGATGCACCGATTATACTGCTTGATGAAGCTACAGCATCTCTTGATGTCGAAAATGAAAGTCTTATTCAGGAAGCACTGTCTGAACTTATAAAAGAAAAAACAGTTATAGTAATTGCCCATAGACTTAGAACAATAAGAAATGCAGATAAAATTGTTTTGCTAAATGCCGGGAAAATAGAAGCAGTAGGGACAGACAGCGAACTTTGTAAAAGCTCGAAATTTTATAAAGCGATGCTTGAAAAGGCAAATATTCAATAAAAACTTATAGTAGGACATTATGGAAATTGAAAAATTAAAAATCAAGAATTTTTAAATTCAATAGCTGATTATGTTGTATATTTGTAGATATCAATGTCTTATTAAAAAATTAGTTTTAGTAACTAAGGAAGGGGAGTAAATTTTAAAAAATACTCCCTAATTTTTTATTGCTTTTTAAAAAATTTTTTAATTTTTACAAAATTAACCACAAAATTATCATTTTTTAAAAAATATTACTTTAAACGGTATATACAAAACAAAATAAATATGTTATACTGATAAAGTAGTATTCTTTATACTGCATAGGTTTATTTATTTTTATATTTAAGGAGGGTTTTTCTATGAGAAAAAGGTTTTTGACTCTGTTATTAACGTTTTCATTATTATTAGGTAGCACAAGTGTTGCTTTTGCTAATGAAAAAGTTAATACAGCTCCAAAAATTACAAAAACTGCAAATAAGATTAAAGCCGACGAAAATGAGGAAAAAACTTATATTGTAGTTTTGAAAGAGGATTCTAAAGCAGACTTTTCCAGTTTGAAAACTGCAGAAGGAAAAAAGGCTAGAGAAGCTAAAAGTAAGGCTTTAATCAATTCTTTTAAAGCTGAACTTGACAAAGCTGATATAAGTTATGAAACATATTATGAATATGACTTATTATTTGCCGGAATTGCTTTAAAAACTAAGGTTAAAAACATTGAGAAAATTTCAAAAATGGCTTCTGTTGAATCCGTTGAAGTTTCAAATGAATTTTCAAAACCTACAGTTAAAGAATCCGAAAAGGAATTTAATCCTAAAAGAAAGAAAAGAAGTTTAGATTCAAACAATCTAATGAAAGTTACAGACGAACTTAGAAAGAAATATAATGGACAAGGTAGAGTTGTTTCCGTATTGGATACAGGTGTCGATGTAAATCACGACATCTTAAGAGTTTCTGATGTAACAAAAGGAAAATATCCAACTGAAGATTCTATGAATAAAAAGATGAAGGAAGCCGGAATTAGTTATGGTAGTTGGAGAACTGACAAAGTTGTTTACGCTCATAATTACAGCACAAACGGAAAGAATGTAAAAGAAGAAATGAGAGAAGAATCTCACGGAATGCATGTTTCCGGTATTTCAGTAGGTAATCCTAAAATGGAAGCTGAATTTAACAAAGAAGACGGAACAACTAAAAAAGAAAAAATCATAGGAACTGCTCCTGAAGCACAACTTATTTTTATGGGGGTTTTCCAAGGACAATCAACATATACTCATATTTATGCAAAGGCTGTTGAAGACTCTGTAAAACTTGGTGCAGACAGTATAAACTTGAGTTTGGGTGCTCCTAACGGATCTATCGCATCTGTTGGTAGAGCTATGGAAAAAGCTATAGCTTATGCGAGAAAGATGGGCGTTATCGTAGCTATCGCAGCCGGTAATGACGGTCATTTCGGTGCGTTTAGTGATAAACCTCCTGTTACAAATCCGGACTATGGTACAGTTGGGAGTCCCGGTGTTGCAAAAGATGCTTTGACTGTTGCAGCTATGTATACTGATGTTGAAAGAGTTAGAACAATCAGCATTGAAGGAGTTAGTGGTGTATTAAAATCAGGAGATTATTTCCAAGGTTATGACGATGAGGGAGATCCCGACCCCGCTAAACAATTTATAGATGCAGATAAAAAAGAACAAAGTTATGATGTAGTTGAAGCGGGTCTTGGAAATGAAGAGTCCGACTATAAGGGCAAAAATGTTAAAGATAAAGTTGTTTTAGTAAAAAGAGGCGGAAAGACTTTTGCCGATAAAATTATTTTGGCCGGTAAAAAAGGTGCAAAAGGTGTTATAATCTACAACCACGAGCAAGGTGGAGAAGAAATTATAAATATGGCATTTGGAGATCAAACAAAAGATGTCAAGATTCCATCTGTATTTATAGGAAACTCTGCGGGTAAAAAAATTATTGAAAATATAGATAAAAAAGTAAAGTTTACAAAACAATTAAGTGCGATTCCTTATGCAAATGGTGGACAGTTAACTGACTTTTCATCTTACGGTTGGGCATCTGACGGAACTTTCAAACCTGATATAACAGCTCCGGGCGGACTTATTTATTCTTCAATAAATAATAATAAATACACAACTATGAGTGGTACTTCAATGGCAACTCCTCATATTGCAGGTGCTGTAGCTCTTATAAGAGAAAGTTTAAATAAAAGACATTCTGAAATTAAGGGAGAACAAGAATACGACATTATAAAAGCGTTGATTATGAGTACAGCAGATCCTGTTAAGGAAAAGGGAACAGAAAATTATGTTTCTCCTAGAAAACAGGGTGCCGGTGCTATAAATGTTGAAAAAGCTACAAGTAGCGATATTTATGTGCTTGACAGTAATAATAATCCAAAAACTTGGTTAAATGATATTGACAGTAAATTTGAAATTAACTTAAAAGTTGTAAATATTGGAAATGAAGCAAAAACTTTAAAATATAAAACAGTTTTAGGTACTGATGAAACTGAAAAGGGAAAGTTTGCTTTAAAGACAAAAACTTTAGAAACAATTCAAGGAAAAGAAATAACTGTACCTGCCAAGGGTTCAGTAGATGTTAAAATAACTGTTGATGCAAGTAAATTTGACGCTGAATTAAGCAAACAAATGCCTAACGGTTATTTCTTAGAAGGTTTTGTATTCTTTGAAGATGCGAAAGATAATACAAAAGAAGTTAGTATGGCATTTAGTGGATTTAAAGGAAAATGGGCAAATGTACCACTTTGGGAAAAATCTGTTTATGACTTTGATTTTAGTAAAGAACTTCCAATGTATATGAAACAAAACGGTTCCTTTACACCAAACTTCACATCTCTTGTAACTGTCGAAAATAATCCTTATGCAAGAGGAAAGCAATGGACTGACAAAGGAGTGCAATATAATTTTGTTGGAAATAAAGGTGAAATTCCTCTAGGCTTTGATGCAGGTAAGTTTGAATTTTCAAAAAATAATTTGGCAATTTCTCCAAATGGAGATAATAACAAAGACTTTGTTGCATTCAAAGGTATGTTCTTTAGAAATTCACAATATATTACAGCTAAGGTTTATGATAAAGACGGAAATCTTGTTTACCAAAGCGGTTCAGGTTATGCTTATAAAAATAGTAATAATTACAGTGATGGCGCTTCAAGATCTAATCTTATAGAACAAACTTACTGGGATGGAACATCAAACGGAAAATCTCTTCCTGAGGGTACGTACAAATATGTAGTAACTGCAAACTCTGAAGTGGCGGGAGCTGCTGTTGAAAATGAACAAAAAATGGAATTCGATGTAAAAATCGACAATACCGCTCCAAAAATTGCTAAGCCTAAGGTTGAAGGAAATATTTATAAACCTGAAATCACAGATAATTTAAGCGGTGTTGAAGAAACTGTTTTAAGATATATTGATAAAAACGGTGAAACAAAGTGGATAACAGCTAAAGAGGATGGAACTTTTGAAATTCCGGCAGATGTAGAACACAAAAATATCTATATTCACACTTTTGACCACGCAGGAAATATCGCATCACTTAATTTAGACGGCTCTGAATATTCTGCACCTCAAATAAAACCGAAAGATTTGGGAGCAAATGTTAAACCGATATTCAAAGTAACAAATTATAAAGACTTTGAAGGAAAACATATAGAAGGCTCTGAAAACTTAAATATGTTTCCGATTGAAATCAATTGGAGAGAAGATGTTTATGTTCATAATGGAACAGATTGGAATCCAATGAGAAATTATAGATATTCTAATGAGTTATTAAATATGGCTCCGGGAAAATATTCTTTCTATATTCACCAAATTCCGGAAATCTATGAACCGTTAAAAGAACAACAAAAAGATGTTACTGCTGAAAAAGATAAAACAACAGATCTTGTCTTTGAAACAAAACAAAAGGAAGAAAAGATTGAAGCAGGATATGGAGAAGTTAATATCAGATTACAAATAAACGATTATCCTGAAAACTATATGGGAGCAGGTGCAACTTATGTAATCAAAGATAAAGACGGAAAAGAAATTAACAGAGATAATTTGAAAACTTACACTAAAGTATATGAATCTCCAATAAAGGATGATAACGGAAAACTTACAGGAGTTAATTTCCACAGAGATTTAATGACTGTTCTACCTGTTGGAGAATATACTGTTGAAATTAAAACAAGTGATGATTCTTTAAAATTTGAAACAAAAACAATTAAATTTACAGTTGAAGAAAATAAACCGAAGAGAGTAATCTTTAAGGCACAAGAAACTATAAATGACGTTGTAAATATCGCTTTTGAAGGTTTGGATAAACTTCCTGACGGAATAAAAGTAACTCTTGAAAATGTTGAGTCAAAAGAAAAATTTGATCTTACACAAAGTAAGTTTAACAAAAAAGTATTCCACGGAGATATTCCGAACGGAAAATACAAAGTTACTATAGAAGTTCCGGAAGGTTACAAAGTTGACAGGGATTCATTTGACATTACAGTTAAGAATGATAAAGTTAAAGAAATTGTAAATATCAAGAAGTTAGTAACATTAACAGATAAAGATAAAAAAGTTACAGTTTCAAGTTATGATTTAAAAGAAGATTGGACTTTAGTTGCTGATGTTAAAGATAAAAATTCAGTTGATAAGTTAAAAGATTCCGAAGCTGATTTATACGATATTTACTTCCTTGATAAAAATGGTAAGAGAGTTGACGTTCCTAAGGGAGAATACAATGTTTCAATAGTAAAAGCTGAAGGAAAGACAGCAAAAGCTATTTACTTTGTAAACGACAAAGGTGAACTTGAAAATATCGAATTTAAACAAGACGATAAAAATGTAACATTTACAACAACTCACTTCTCAGGTTATGCAGTTGATTATGGTAAAGTCAATGAGGAACCGGAAAAACCAAAACCGGATCCACAAAAACCGGGCGAACCTGGACAACCTGGACAACCTGGACAACCGGGCAAACCGGGTCAAAAAACTCCTAAAAATAAAAAAGGACTTGTAAAGACAAATCTTGATTCAAATGTTCTGGGATTTGTTGTAGTTGCGATTGGTTCTTTAGGAATAGTAGTGGCTGTAGATAAAAAGAGAAGAAATAAATAAGAAAAGATAATTTAAAAAGTGGTTACGATGTAGCCACTTTTTTATGTAATGAGTTTTTTAGAATTTTATGATTCATTAAAGCAGGTAAATAGCAGCTTTTATTAAGAAGACGGTTTTATTTTATACTTAAAATTTTATTGAAAAACTTAAAAAGAAATGTTATAATTATAAAAACGATATAGAATATCAATAAAAAGAGGTAGCATATGGAAATAAAAAAAGTTCTAAAAGAAGATTTAGAGAAACTTATTCCGAGTTTTAAAAAAGCATTTAATGAGAGTGAGTGGAATCAAAGATGGACAGATGAAAGTGTTAGAATTTCTTTAACCAATATTTTTGATTTTCCACATTTTTATGGGCTTATTGCCATAAAAGAAGGTGTTCCGGTTGGAGCCATATTAGGACATGTACAAACTTTTAATGATGGGAAAACATATTATATTGATGAACTGTTCGTTGATCCGATTTTTCAAAAACAGGGAATAGCAAAAGCATTATATGGTGATGCTATAAGAGAATTGAAAAAATTGGGAGTTTCCGGAGCGTTTTTTACAACTTTAACAAATTCTTCGGCATATGATTTTTATAAATCTCAAGGAGCTATTCATTTGGAGGATAGTACTGTATTTTATCATCCTTTTTAATAAATAGTATTTAAGCGATTACAAAAAGTAGTCGCTTTTTATATAGTCTTTTATAAAAAAGTGACCTTTCGGGCACTTATTAAATTATTTACTTCCGATTAATTATCCCAATTTTTTCTTGAAAAATAAGGAAAGATTAAACCAATCAGTATAAAAATTACTCCTAATAGAGAAACTCCATTTATATTTTTGATATACACAAAGAAAAATATAATCCCTAAAATCAAGAGCTCTCCGGATATAATATAATTTTCATAGTATTTTTCAAAAGATTTATTTCTAAATATTTTAAATTTTCCTATTTTGGTAAAAAATACTAAGTAGGAACTTATACAAATACAAGTTACAGCTATAAT
>PPYE01617943.1_pt1 | contig 11311 bp, 8 predicted proteins | sample 1559881 | NCBI WGS metagenome assembly PPYE01 (sample SAMN08240022, study PRJNA423297) | Human gut metagenome, whole genome shotgun sequencing project.
AGGGCGACAGCCGCGCACAGGATGGATTCTACGGCACAGAGGAGATTTCTATCCACGCCCTCCGCGAGGAGGGCGACTCACTTCAAGTCCATCAGCGGGTACACCCAGCAGCAATTTCTATCCACGCCCTCCGCGAGGAGGGCGACAGTAGCGGTCGCAGGTGCAGCCGCTTTAGCCATAGATTTCTATCCACGCCCTCCGCGAGGAGGGCGACCTGGCATTGTAGGCCTGCACTGCGTCGCCAAGAACATTTCTATCCACGCCCTCCGCGAGGAGGGCGACTTTTCAGTGCATCTTCCAGTTCGGTGTCATCCTATTTCTATCCACGCCCTCCGCGAGGAGGGCGACGTGGCTGGCGTTGTCAGCCTTTGGGTTGTCCACAGATTTCTATCCACGCCCTCCGCGAGGAGGGCGACCTGTTGTCCTCGTTGCTGTCTGCACCCTTTTGGGATTTCTATCCACGCCCTCCGCGAGGAGGGCGACGGGAAGCATCGTTCCGGGGTTGTCCTTGGAGGATTTATTTCTATCCACGCCCTCCGCGAGGAGGGCGACATCAGTTCCACGCCCTCAGTGCCGAGGTAGTTGTTATTTCTATCCACGCCCTCCGCGAGGAGGGCGACCACGGCAGATCTTCCACCGTGCCGTAGGTGAGCTTATTTCTATCCACGCCCTCCGCGAGGAGGGCGACCCTCAGAAAGCCAAATTTCATATACAGGCTGGCAATTTCTATCCACGCCCTCCGCGAGGAGGGCGACTCCTTTCCGTTCGCCTTTTCCCAGTGTCCGGGAACATTTCTATCCACGCCCTCCGCGAGGAGGGCGACAGGTTCTTGCTCATAGCTGTCTCCTCCAAAATAAATTTCTATCCACGCCCTCCGCGAGGAGGGCGACCGGAAACTGTACCACGAGGCTCTCGTGATGGGACATTTCTATCCACGCCCTCCGCGAGGAGGGCGACCAAGCGAGTGTTTACCAACACCGCGAAAAAAACATTTCTATCCACGCCCTCCGCGAGGAGGGCGACCGGGGCGCTGACGCGCCCTTTGGATTTTTTGAGGATTTCTATCCACGCCCTCCGCGAGGAGGGCGACCGTGACAACGTGGAAGTCACCGTTGCGCCACCTATTTCTATCCACGCCCTCCGCGAGGAGGGCGACGGCGTGGCATAAGGTTGCGTGTCCATTGGCGGTATATTTCTATCCACGCCCTCCGCGAGGAGGGCGACTTGGAATAGTATGCTTGGAGCAATCCAGGACAACATATTTCTATCCACGCCCTCCGCGAGGAGGGCGACGAGCGGCGATACCGGAATACTACTGGCGAAAACTGATTTCTATCCACGCCCTCCGCGAGGAGGGCGACGTGTGATGGGCTACATCACCATCTTCACGGAGCGCATTTCTATCCACGCCCTCCGCGAGGAGGGCGACTACAGCTTACCAACGGCAAAAGAGCGGCGATACCGATTTCTATCCACGCCCTCCGCGAGGAGGGCGACCTCCAAAACCGGAAGGCAAGGAGCGAAAGGACATTATTTCTATCCACGCCCTCCGCGAGGAGGGCGACTCGCAAACCTGGGCGAACAGGCCATCCTCAAAAAAATTTCTATCCACGCCCTCCGCGAGGAGGGCGACATTGGGCCCATCACAAGACAAGGCTCCAAAACCGATTTCTATCCACGCCCTCCGCGAGGAGGGCGACGCATTCCGGGGCTGGTAGACCATCACTAAACGCATTTCTATCCACGCCCTCCGCGAGGAGGGCGACTCGTGAAGAACGGAGAGGGCTGGCGTGACGCATGATTTCTATCCACGCCCTCCGCGAGGAGGGCGACCCTGCCGTCTACAACGCCATGCTGACGACCTGCAAATTTCTATCCACGCCCTCCGCGAGGAGGGCGACTAAACATCTGGAAAGGCACCTCAGAGCGTCCAAATTTCTATCCACGCCCTCCGCGAGGAGGGCGACGGAAGGCAACAAGCCCGAGGAGTAAACCATGAAAGATTTCTATCCACGCCCTCCGCGAGGAGGGCGACCAACCCAGGCAGCCCACAGCACTGGTTTTATCTGATTTCTATCCACGCCCTCCGCGAGGAGGGCGACATGCGTCACCGGTCTTTTTTGCACGGTGATCTGATATTTCTATCCACGCCCTCCGCGAGGAGGGCGACTTTTGGTAAAGCTCTGCATCACGGTGGATGCAGTATTTCTATCCACGCCCTCCGCGAGGAGGGCGACTCGCCGGGGCGCTGAATCTCGTAACCCATGACCTTATTTCTATCCACGCCCTCCGCGAGGAGGGCGACTGTGTGTATCATGGCAGAGCCGTCAGTCCTACAAAAATTTCTATCCACGCCCTCCGCGAGGAGGGCGACTTCAGGCGTGGTGTGCAGCTCGTCCACATTGATGATATTTCTATCCACGCCCTCCGCGAGGAGGGCGACGGTGCAGCCATCCGGGAAAAGTTCTTCCATGAACTATTTCTATCCACGCCCTCCGCGAGGAGGGCGACCACGGCTCCACCGTCGAGGCGGGCTGCCTTGCAATTTCTATCCACGCCCTCCGCGAGGAGGGCGACCAATTTTGAGGCACGGGCCCGCGACTGCATCATAATTTCTATCCACGCCCTCCGCGAGGAGGGCGACACACCTACGACTTCGCCGAGCGGCTTCAGGTTATATTTCTATCCACGCCCTCCGCGAGGAGGGCGACGGACGAGCTGCGCACCCCCTCCGCGCTGCTCTCTATTTCTATCCACGCCCTCCGCGAGGAGGGCGACGTCTACGACGGCAGCATGGCGCTCACCGATCACGAATTTCTATCCACGCCCTCCGCGAGGAGGGCGACGCCCCTGCGGCTGGAAATAAACACGCGGCCGCCAAATTTCTATCCACGCCCTCCGCGAGGAGGGCGACTGGACTACGTCACGAAACTCTAAAACCGCATAGAAATTTCTATCCACGCCCTCCGCGAGGAGGGCGACATGACGCTCGGATCGGCCACCTGAGAGAAAGGAATTTCTATCCACGCCCTCCGCGAGGAGGGCGACCGAGGCGAAGAAGAACATCGCCGACTACTTCCTATTTCTATCCACGCCCTCCGCGAGGAGGGCGACCGGGACGCTCTTGTAGACGGCGTCGAAGTCATCCAATTTCTATCCACGCCCTCCGCGAGGAGGGCGACATCTCCCGCTCCGGGAATGAGCTGCACCCCACGCAATTTCTATCCACGCCCTCCGCGAGGAGGGCGACGACAGCTCCATCGTGGACGCAAAGGCCGTCAGCGAATTTCTATCCACGCCCTCCGCGAGGAGGGCGACACGCCGCCGGGCGCTTTGCTTTGAGATCGATGATATTTCTATCCACGCCCTCCGCGAGGAGGGCGACCTAATGGTAATCCCCGGTTCTTTCATGTTTTTGGTATTTCTATCCACGCCCTCCGCGAGGAGGGCGACATCCACCTTTTGCTCACCGCATCCACACGGACACTATTTCTATCCACGCCCTCCGCGAGGAGGGCGACGTGCGGGTGTTTCCAAACAGGCCGTTTACAAATATATTTCTATCCACGCCCTCCGCGAGGAGGGCGACCCATCCGCACCAATTTCAGTATCCGAAACAGCAAAATTTCTATCCACGCCCTCCGCGAGGAGGGCGACGCCAGCGTCGATACCAACGAGCCGAACACAGGGAATTTCTATCCACGCCCTCCGCGAGGAGGGCGACGGTGACAAACCCGGCGGCTTTTACTGGCGGTAGAATTTCTATCCACGCCCTCCGCGAGGAGGGCGACCCGCGCGTTCCGTGGGTACGGTTCGGCCCGCTACTGATTTCTATCCACGCCCTCCGCGAGGAGGGCGACAGCAAAAACAGAGACAAAATCTCTATTTTCAAACAAATTATACAACATTCTGCACGAATTTAGAAGAGCCTTGATTTACAACGGGTCAAAGAACTATCCCAATCATGCAAAATGACACAAAAATCCGGTGCGAAGGTGCCGGAAAAATGCTGAGAACTCGCCCTTCGCACCGGGGCGCAAAACTCAGAACAACAGCAGGCCGTCCTGCTCGAAGGGCGGATGAACGCCGATATGCTCCACCTTGCTCTTATAGTTGTTGCCCAGCTGGTAGAAGCGCAGGCTGTCCAGCGCGGGGTCGATGAGGGCCGTCAGCTCCGCCTTGAGAACGGCATACTGCGCGGCATCCAGCAGACACTCGAACACGGAGTTCTGCACCCGCTGGCCGTGGTCCACACAGCGCTTGGCGACTTTGCGCAGACGTTTGCGCCCGGCAGGAGTTTCGGTGTTGACGTCGTAGGTGATAAGGACCAGCATACACATCCCTCACTTCCAGAAAAATGGCGGGTAAAGCTCCATATCGCCCCGCAGGGTGCGGGCCAGAAGCAGAGCCTGCACATAAGGAACGAGGCCCCACGGAAGCTTTTCGTTCAGGAACGGGTGGGTGATGGTCTCCTGCTTGCGGGTCTGCCACCCGCCAAGAAAGGCGCGGCGGCCCTCATCGGTGAGAAGGACAGCTCCGTTCTCCTGCTTCTGGAAATGCTTCGGCGTCATGATTTTCTGGTTGATGCAGGAGAGCACAAAACGGTCGGCGTAAACAGTGCGCAGCTCTTCCATGAGGTCGAGGGCGAGGCTCCTGCGCCCGGGCCGGGCGCGGTGGAGAAAACCGACGTAGGGGTCGAGGCCCACACTCTGAAGAGCCGCCGTGCAGTCGGAGGCCAGAAGCGAATAAGCGAAGGAGAGCAGGGCATTGGTATTGTCCAGAGGCGGGCGGCGGCTCCGGCCTGCGAAAGAAAAATCATCGTGCTGCTGCAGGATGAGCGAATCAAAGCAGTCGAAATACCGCTGTGCCGCCTCGCCCTCCAGACCGCGAAGCTGGTCGAGGTCGTCACACTGCTCGATGAGGGGCAGCGCCGCCGCCAGCTGGGCGCTGGTGCGCTTGAGCTGTTCCACCGGCACCCGCTGGGGATGGTCGCGGGTGGCCCGTTCCAGCACCCAGCGGGCGTTATAGACTTTGCCCAGGATGAAATTGCGCGCATAGAGACAGCTCTCTGCCTCGCTGTCTGCGATGCGGTACTGGGTCTGCCGCAGCAGGACGTTGCCCCGCTCTTCGCCTACAGCCCGGGCCAGAAAGCGGCCCTGCGGGCTGAAAAAGCTCAAATCGACCCCGAGGCGGGCGCATTTGCCCATCAGGGCAGGGCTTGCGCCGGGATAGCTGAAGCAGACGATGCCTTCCAGCGTGTGGAGCGGGACCCGGCCCATTTCAGCCTTGTTGCAGAGCAGGACGATGTTCTCCCCCTCGAGGGAAAGGTAGGCGTCCTTGTTGAGGACGTAGAGCGTGTTCAAAAACTTTCTCATGGCGCGGCCTCCTGCATCTCGTCCAGATGGGTGCGGAGATAGGCTTTTGGGTCGGCACGCTGATACAGCACGGGGAGGCAGAGCTCTTTGAGGGAGCAGGCGCTGCAGTGGGTGCCGGGCTTCGACTTGGGGGTATAGCCCCGGGCAAAATAGGTGTGCATCTCATCGGCCATCTTCTGGGTGGCCTGGCGGAGTTCTTCGGTCAGCGGCACGACCTCCCGCCGCCGCGTTTCCTCGTAGAAGAGCGCACCCTCCGGGATGCTGCACACCAGCATCTCTTCCAGCGCCATGGCCTGTGCGCAGAGCTGCAGCCGGTCGGCGTCGCTGGCCTTGGCGCGGCCATGCTTGTACTCGACAGGCATGGGCTTCCAGAGTCCTTCCGCGTTTTGCAGCGGGATGCCCTCCGGGTCGGCCCGGAACTCGACGACGTCGCAGTTTCCGCTCAGGCCCAGCCGACGGCTGACCACCTGCATTCCTCGGGTGATGAGCAGGCCGCCGCGCCGTTCGGTCTGGTTTGCGTCATGACAGCGGGCGTGGTCGAGCTGGCCTTCGACGGTGCGGCGGTTCTCCGCCCACTGCTGTTCCAGATGGATGAGCGCCCACTGGCGGCGGCAGAAGCAGAAGTGCTGGATGCCCGACAAGGGCAGCCAATCGTCCGGGCCGCCCATCAGGACAGCCTCTCGCAGGTGACTCCTTCCGGCAGAGTGTCTGCCACCGTGACGGTGTAGTCGCGGTAGCTGCGGGCGGCGCCCACATCGGGCTTGCGCTCGACGGTGACGGAGTCGAAGAGCTTGTAGGCCGGGGCATTGCCCAGCTCAGAATCGTGCTTGAACACGATGAGCTCCCGCACGGCCATCTTGCCCCGGGCGGCGCTGTGGTCGTTCTCGAACATATTCAGGATGGCAGTCCACAGAAGCTTTAAATCATCCTCGGAGAAGCCGGTGGTCTTCCGGGCGAGGTTGGCCGAGACATAGCCCTCGGCGCGGTAGAGGGCGTAAGGCACGATGTGCTTGCGGCCCATCTCAGTACCCTTCTTCTCGGCATCGGCCTCGGTGGTGATGGCCACGCGGGTGATGGTGACTTCCTGCGGGACGATGGGGTCCACCGACCGGGCAAAGCTCAGCTGGACGGGGCCGCGCACCTGACCGCAGTTCAGCGCACCCTTGACGAAGGTGGTCATGACGGCACCGAAGGTGCGGATGTCGAAGTAGTTCTCACACATATAGTCCCGCAGCTTGGCATCGATGTTGGGGTCGGCCTTTTTGGCGGCTTTCAGGTCGGGGTCGATGCCCAGAGTTTTGATGGCCTCGGCGTCGCTGCGGTTGAGGGGAACGCCGTCCTTGATGTAGATGCGGTAGCCTTTTTCGTCCTCTTTCAGGGTCTCGACATAGTTGCGGATCTTCCGCTTGAGGCAGACGTCGGTCACCAGACCGTAGCCCGTCTCGGGGTCGATGCGGGGCATATTGCCTGCATCGGGGTCGCCGTTGGGGTTGCCGTTCTCGACGTCGAACAGGATGACGAAATCATAGCGGTTCTTGATGGGCTCAGACATGGTTTATTCCTCCTCATTCTTTTTGGCGTAGCGTTTCTGGGTCTGGTGGTAGTAGCCGATCTCAAAGGCACCCTGCTCCGGCAGGCTGAGCCGCGCCGGGAAGCCTGTCTCGGGCAGCTGGGCCATCAGCTCGGTGAGCTGTTTGCTGAAATGCACCTCGTTGGGGGTGCTCATCTTCTGCAGATGCTTCTGAGCCAGCTTGACCAGCGTAGGGAAGGCCGTTGCCGGGGTGGCACAGGCCGAGTTGAAGTACCGGTCTTTGATGGTGGCGTTGATGCCGGGATTGGCGACGCTCTGGATCGTCTCCAGCACAGAGAAGAGACGCCCCAGAACATAGGGGACATGGCTGCTTTCGTTCAGGCTCACGGTAAATACCTCCTTGTTGAGCTCGGTGGGGTAGTTGCGGAGATAGTAGGCTTTCAGGATGGCGGCGCGGCCCCGGGTGACTTCCCGTTCGGCCCGGATGCGGAGGGTCACGCCGTTGAGCAGGGTGGCGGGGTACGGCCCGCCGGTGAGGATGGCCCGGAGCAGATCGCCCACCAGCTGGGGCGATGGATTTTTGTCCCGGGATCTCTGGTTGACCGTCTCCTGCGCCAGCGCCCAGACCGACAGGTTTTCCCGCTTGTCGAAGGCGGGGCGGGTGATGCTGAGCCGGTCGGCGTGGTCCTGCAGATTTTTGGCAAACTGTCCGAAACTGCTGTGCAGGAAGAACCGGACGGAGAGCCGGGCCGCGTTGGGCGAGATGCCCAGCACATAGAAGTTCTGGTTCGGGTCCAGCTTGTCGTCGAGGAAGGAGACAGGGCGTCCCTGAGAAAGGGCTTTCAGTGCGGCGGCAAGGTCGCTTTCCGAGACGCCGCGCGCCTCGGCACCGCCGCAGAAAAACATCAGCATGGCGTTTGAGTAGGCGGGAGCGGCGTTTTCGGCCCAGCAGACGATGGTGGTGTCGCCGATGCGCTGACAGCAGTTCCGGTCAGCCAGCAGCAGATTGAGGGCCGTGGTGTAGGCGAAGGCCGCATACTCGCTGACGGGGGCGTTGGCACCCTGCTCATGGCCATAGGAGCAGAAAGCGGGTGCGTTGAAGGAGACCAGCGCCGCACCGGCGGCCTGTGCGCCCATCACACCTTTGATGGCGGGGTGGATGCGGGCGATGCCGGCCTCTTTGCCGGTGATGAGGCAGCGGGCCGTCTCGGCGTCTGCATCGGAGGTGTCAAAGGCGGACTGCCAGGCGTCCCGGATGGCGTCATCTGTGGTGGCCAGCCAGTGGGCGCCGTCGGGGGATTCGTAGCCGAACACAAGGTTCGCGTTGTTGTTCAGGTCGGCCCACTGCTCTGCCAGCAGCGGGTGGGTGGGGGCTGTATCCGGCTCCCAGCTGTCAAAAAAGGCGAGGATGGCTTTGGAGGCAGGGGAGTCCACGCCGTCGAGCACCTTGTGGTGGAGAGCGGCGCAAGCCTCGAAGCACTGGCGGGAACGCTCGGGCTTGCCCTTTTCGTCTGCGCCCAGCAGATAGGACGTATTGTCGCACAAAAAGTTCGCGGCGACGCCGGAGGCGCGCTTGACCCGGTGGGGGACAGGAAGCTCACGGGGGGCGATGACGGTCTTTTTGCCCTTGGGGACTTCCTGCCGCAGGTCGTTGAGGGCGAGGAGCTGGCCGTCGGGGCCGAGGCGCAGTTCATAGCTGACCTTGAACTTGCTGTCCCAGCCGGGGGCCTCCACCTTGCCCTGAGCCAGAAGCTGCTCATAATAGGCGGTGAGTGCTTGGAGTATCATGTAAACACCTCCACGTCCCGGCATTCCATCACGCCGTCCACCAGTTTTGCGCGGAAGAACTGGCTGCGGATGTTGGCCGAATCAGAGTAATCGAGGCTGTGGAGCATGAAGCCGAGGTCCTGCGTGACCTTCAGCGCCGGAATGCTGCCGCCCGGCCACTCCCGGAAGTTGGCCGGGAACTCCCGGCACCCGAAACAGGGCTGGTGATAGCACTGACCTTTGCGCAGGCGTCGGCGCAGGATGTCCTGGAACTTGCCGGGATTGTCGCTGGGGGCGGCCTTGTCCGTCAAATCAAAGTGACACTCGATGACGTAGTGGACGTCCTGCAGGACCATCGCGGCCCGCTGCTGGATGTCCTCCGAGGTGTAGAGCACCGGCGGCGTGCCGCCTTTGGCCGCACTGAGGGCGGCGGAGGACAGCAGGGTGGACTTGACCTCGTTGCGCCGGATGTTGGTGAACCGGATGGGCCGCTGGGTGTATTCTTCCGTGGATGCCTCATTCTCGGGGTCAAGGCCGAAGGGCTTGAGCAGATAGATGCGGTCAACCGTATAACGCAACCCGGGGTGCCAGTAGATGGCTTCCACAAGGCCCCGCGCAGCGGATGGAGTGATCATGTCGTAGCTCACACGCTCGGTCTTCATTTCCGGACGAGTGAAACAGGCATAGTCGCCCCACACCTCAATGAGCATGGACATCAGCATCGCCTCCTTTCCGGGTGAAGTTGAATTTTCAGACTAAGATGAATGTTAGCCATTGCAACCACCTCTTTCAAAAATTATTTCATTTGTTTAGTTCAAATGCGTTCGATATGTCTCCTTGACTTCAATATAGCACTTTGTAGAGGGTTTGTCAATAAAATGTGCAAAAACATGTTGCGGACAGGTCGGTGCTGACCTATACTAGTTGTGTCGTTGGCGGTATTTATGCCGCCGATGCGGGTTGAAATATTTGATTAGTGTCAAATGCGTTGAGAGAGAAGCGGCAAGGCGGTGTATGCTTTGCCGCTTCTCTCTTTTTAGAAGTAAAGGCCGATGCCGGTCTCCACATCCATGGCAAGGCCGGTCTTTTCACTGTAGCAGTTGGTGTCGGTGAGGATGGCGGAACCATCGGGCCGCAGTTCCAGCGCCCCGGCGGCGTCGAGCTTGTCGAACTGGTCCTTATAACAGGAGACGCTGTAAACGCCCAGCTTCCGCAGCAGCGTCCGGGTAACATGACCGCTGCGCAGCTGTTCACAGAGGGCTGCGCCCTCGCCGACGGGCAGATAGATCGTGCGGGCAGCGTTCTCGATGAGGCGGAATTCCTCCGCCACCTGTGCAAAGGGAAACTGGCAGCCCCGGATGCCCCGGAGAAAGGCATCCAGAATGCCGTGCTTGTCCACGGCGTCGGGGCCGCGCAGGTCGGAAAGCTCGTTGAAGTAGAGCTGAATGGCCCGGGGCGTGTCCAGTGTGTCCTGATGCCGGGCGGTGTAGTCCAGTGCGCTGACATTCTGTTTGAGCATCTGGGGTGTGGAACACTCGTCCAGCCGGAACCGGTAGACGATGCTTTCCTCTGCGCCCCGCCGCCCCTCGCGGTTGCAGCGCCCGGCAGTCTGTAAGAGCGAGTCAAGACCGCACAGCTCCCGGTAAGCGACGGGAAAATCCACGTCCACGCCCGCCTCGATGAGAGAGGTGGACACCACCCTGCAGGGCAGACCCTCTTTCAGCCGCTGGCGGATGTCGTCCAGCTGACGGCGGCGGTCGGCGGCGCAGAGCAGGGTGGTCAGGCAGTAGCTGCCCTCGGCGGGCAGAGCAGCGTAGAGCTGCTGGGCCGTCTTGCGGCGGTTGACCACGCAGAGCACCTGCGGGTGATTTGCCAGCCGGGCGGCGAACTCCTCCTGCGGCAGGGTGCCGAGGTCTTGCAGTGTGGTGCGCCGGAGCACTTCGTAGAGGTGGGCCGCGTCGGGTGTGATCTCCTGCGGGTGGAGCTCCGGCGCAAAGTGCTGGAACAGCGGCTCAAGGGCAGGCTGGGTGGCCGTGCAGAGGACGGCCGTGGAGTGGTAATGCTGGATGAGCTGGGCGATGGCACTGACGCAGGGGGCAAGGTAGTCGCCCGGGAGGGTCTGCGCCTCGTCGAAGATGATGACGCTGTCGGCGATGTTGTGGAGCTTGCGGCAGCGGCTGCTGCGGTTGGCGTAGAGCGACTCGAAGAACTGCACCGCCGTCGTCACCACGACGGGGGCGTCCCAGTTTTCGCTGGCCAGCATCTGACGGTACTGGGCGGGGGTCAGGTCGTCCTGCTCAACAGTCTTGTACTCGGCGTTGGAGAAGTCGGCCAGAACATTTTCTGCGCCCAGCAGGCCCGAGAAGACGGCGGCGGTCTGGTCGATGATGGACATATAAGGGATGACATAGATGACCCGCTTCATCTTCTGGGCGGCGGCGTGCTCCAGCGCAAAGGCGAGGGAGGCGAAGGTCTTGCCGCCGCCGGTGGGTACGGTGAGGGTGTAGAGCCCCTGCGGGCCGTGAGCGCCTTTCTCAAGGCAGGCGCGGAGGACGGTGTTGCGCTGGACGCTGACGGGCGAGGGAGACTCGGCCCTGAGATAGCGCTGCGCCTGTGCGGAAACGATGTCCCGCAGCGC
>PPYE01585919.1_pt1 | contig 11310 bp, 10 predicted proteins | sample 1559881 | NCBI WGS metagenome assembly PPYE01 (sample SAMN08240022, study PRJNA423297) | Human gut metagenome, whole genome shotgun sequencing project.
AAAAGTGGAGGTGAAGAAAAAAAGAAGTGCTCTGAAAACGCAATGTTTTCAAGGGTTGCGAGTTTCCGAGAGTACTCTAGTACATAAAGAGAGGTACAGCTTAGATGAAAGCGCAATTGGTGACGGACATACAGAAGTATTCTATTCATGATGGGGAAGGAATACGAACTACCATATTTTTTAAGGGATGTCCGCTTTCCTGTGTCTGGTGTCACAACCCGGAGACACAGGAGTACCGTCAGCAGTTCATGTGGAATCAGGAAAAATGTACAGGATGCGGGGAGTGTGCCGCGGCCTGTCCCGGCGGCGCTGTTTCCATGGAGGGGCCAAGACCGGTAACGGATCCAGAAAAGTGCAGTGTATGCCATACGTGTGAAGAATACTGTCTGCAAAATGCCAGGGAATTTGCAGGCAGAGAATATACGGTCGAGGAGCTGGTTAGGGAGGCATTAAAAGACCAGCCTTTTTACGAGCAGTCCCATGGCGGGGTCACCCTCTCGGGAGGAGAGGTACTGGCCCGGGATAAGGAATTTCTGGAACAGCTCATGCGCGGTCTGACAGAGCGGGGAATACGTGTGAATGTGGATACCTGCGGTTATGTCCCATGGGAAAATATAGAGAGTGTGATTCCTTATACGGATACTTTTTTATACGATATAAAGCTCATGGATTCCGGTCTGCACGAGAAAATGACAGGATCGGGAAATGAGATGATCCTGGATAATCTCGTAAAACTGTCAAAAAGCGGAGCCGCTGTCTGGATACGGATTCCGGTTGTGGGCGGTGTCAATGATACGGACAGGAACATGAAAGAGACACTGGACTTTCTTGATGCCCATTCCATTGGGCAAAAATGGATTCACCTGCTTCCCTACCACAATACAGGGAGCGGAAAATATCCAAGGCTGGGACAGGAATACCAGGGAAGAGATTTTACGACTCCTTCTAAGGACCGCATGCAGGAGCTGTTGGATATGTGTCTGAAACGGGGATTTCAGGCCAGGATAGGAGGTTGATACAGATGGAACGGGGAATGAACGAGAGAATCCGCAGGCTTCGCAGGGAAAGCCTGGAGACAGAAGCGCATATAGATATGGAGCGGGCAAAAATAGAAACCGAAGTATACCGCAGATATGAGGGCACTGTATCCGTACCGGAATTACGGGCACTGGTCTTAAAACACTATTTTGCCGAGAAGACGCTGTACATAGGGGAAGGCGAGCTGTTGATGGGAGAGAAGGGAAACGGTCCGCAGGCAGCACCGACCTTTCCGGAATTATGCTGCCATACAGTACAGGATCTCCATGTGATGAATGACAGGGAGCTGATCAGCTTCAAGGTACGCGAAGAGGACTATGGGTTTCAGGAAAAGGAAATGATCCCTTTCTGGGAGAGACGTTCCATCCGGTACCGGATATTGGAAAAAATGACTCCGGAGTGGAAGAAAGCCTATAGATGTGGTATTTTTACTGAATTTATGGAACAGAGAGGCCCGGGGCATACCGTGGGTTCCGAAAACATTTATAAGCGGGGGCTTCTGGACTATAAGGAGAAGATACGGGAAGCGCTTGGACATCTGGACTACAGCCGGGACCCGGAGGCGCTGGATAAAGAGAATGAGCTTCGGGCCATGGATATTGCCTGTGATGCGGTGATCCTTCTGGGAAAACGGTATCATGATTATGCCCTTAAGCTTGCCCAAAAAGAAGAAAATCCGGTACGCAGAGAGGAACTTCTGCAGATTGCCGAAAACTGCAAGGTTGTGCCGGCACATAAGCCGGAGACATACTGGCAGGCACTTCAGATGTATTGGTTTGTGCATCTGGCTGTGACAAGTGAGTTAAACCCGTGGGATGCCTACAGCCCCGGAAGACTGGATCAGCATCTGATATCTTTTTACAGACACGATGTCAAGGAAGGGATTCTTAACCGGGAGCAGGCAAAAGAACTGCTGGAGTGTCTGTGGGTAAAATTCAACAATCAGCCGGCACCTCCAAAGGTGGGGATTACACTGAAGGAAAGCGGCACATACACAGACTTTGCCAACATCAATACCGGAGGAGTGACACCGGAGGGACATGACGGTGTCAATGAGGTGAGCTATCTGATCCTGGAATGTATGGATGAAATGAAACTTCTGCAGCCCAGCTCAAATGTGCAGATCAGTAAAAAGACCCCTCAGGAGTTTCTCATAAAAGCCTGCGAGATATCCAGAAAGGGATGGGGACAGCCTGCTTTTTACAACACAGAGAGTATAATTCAGGAGCTTTTAAACGCAGGGAAATCCATTGCAGATGCAAGAAAAGGCGGCACCAGCGGATGTGTGGAGACGGGCGCTTTTGGAAACGAGGCATATATTCTGACCGGTTATTTTAATCTGCCCAAAATCCTTGAGATCACCCTTCACAACGGATATGACCCGGCCGCCGGGGAACCGCTTGGCCTGGCGCTTGGAAAAGCGGAGGATTTTAAATCTTATGAGGAGCTTTTTGAAGCCTATAAAAAGCAGATTTTGTATTTCCTGGATATCAAAATGCGCGGCAATCATGTCATTGAGGGGATTTATGCCCGCTATATGCCGGTACCGTTTCTCTCCGTGATCACCAATGACTGTATTGCCAAGGGAAAGGACTACAATGCCGGGGGAGCCAGATATAACACCAACTATCTGCAGGGCGTGGGAATCGGAACCATTACAGACAGTCTTGCTGCCATAAAATACAATGTTTTTGACAAACAGAAATTTACCATGTCTGAGCTGATGCAGGCGCTGAATGACAATTTTGAGGGACATGGGCGAATCTGGAATCTTGTCAGCAATAAGACGCCGAAATACGGCAATGATGATGACTATGCAGATGATATTATGAAGGATGTATTTTCATTCTACTATGAGAGCGTGACCGGACGGCCGAATATGAAAGGCGGAAAGTACCGCATCAATATGCTGCCAACCACCTGTCATGTCTATTTCGGGGAAGTGATGATGGCAAGCCCCAACGGACGTCTGGCCCATAAGCCTGTATCCGAAGGGATATCCCCGGAGAAAGGGGCAGATGTGCACGGCCCTACAGCGGTAGTGAAATCCTGCTCCAAGATGGATCATCTGAATACAGGGGGAACTCTGCTGAACCAGAAGTTTACGCCTCAGGTGGTATCCGGTGAAAACGGACTGATACAGATGGCAAATCTGGTCCGGACATATTTTAACCTGGACGGGCACCACATTCAGTTTAATGTGATTGACCGCCAGACACTTTTAGACGCGCAGGCACGTCCCGAGGAATATAAGGATTTAATCGTGCGTGTGGCTGGATACAGCGACCATTTCCGCAATTTAAGCAAAGCGCTGCAAGATGAGATCATCGATAGAACAGAGCAGTCCTTTGGATGATTTTGAACGCCCAGGAAGGGCAGGAACGGTACATTTTCTGCAGGAACCTTCCGGGGCGGATTTTTGTCTGCCCAGGTATTTTCACACCTTCGGCCTGAAAACACCTGGAAATACAGTGGTATAGGGACGGCAGAGGACAGATTCAAAAAACATAAAACTTTTATAAAGTCATTGCATCTGCCGGAAAATAAGAATATAATAAGTCTGCATTTGTTGTTTACATGTAACGATTCAGTGAATACCTGTTGCTGGTACTCTTATGCTCGGTCAGCGAAGCAAATGGGACGACTTAACTGAACAGTTACATATACATTTCTAAATACAAGTTTCTATTTATCAATGGCGTTTCAGCCAAAAGTTCAGTGTGAAACATATGGAAAGCAGATAGGAAAAACAGAATTGAAATGCAATGTTATATATTGTATAATAAAAGAAAAAAACTGCATGATTTTCGCCGTGTCATATCAGCACAAAAACTGTCTGCTTTCCTGAAGGAGGCCGGATGGAAAAACAAAGGTTAGCTGCATCAGTATTAAATGCAAAGGATGAAGATGTTTACAACTGTCTGTCAGATAATGAAGTATTTGCGGATTTGTTTAACGGTGCAGTCTTTCAGGGAGAGCAGGTGATCAAACCTGAATATCTGGAAGAAATGAATGAGAAAAAACAAATGAAAGTACCGGGGAAAGACGGACAGCCGGCAGTGATCAAAAAGCTGCGCGATGTACAAAAAGGAAGCGGAATGGAAGAGAGCATTCTCGGTATTGAGCTTGCTGTTGAAGGGCAGCGAAAGGTCCATTATGGAATGCCGGTCAGACATATGCTCTATGATGCGGTTGATTACACGAAACAAATACAAAACCTGGAGAAAAAGCACAGAAGCAGCAGGGATTTGTCACCCGGCGCGGAATTTCTGTCAGGATTAAAAAAGGAAGACAAGCTGCGCCCCATAATAACACTGGGATTATTCTACGGAGAAGATCAGTTGTGGGACGGCCCTATGTGCCTTCATGATATGCTGAAATTTCCCAAGGTACTGGAACCCTGGAAACATTACATTCCAAACTATCCTCTGAATCTGGTGTACAGCGGAAATGTCAATCCCGGGAACTTTAGAACCGGTCTGCAGGAAGTCTTCGAGCTGCTGCGGGTGGCAAAAGATAAAAATGCCATGGAGGAATTCCTTAAGAAAAACCAGGAGCATTACAAAAACTTAGAGTGGAAAAGGGGCAGGCTGGTTGGAAATTTTTTGGATATTCCATTGATCAAAGAAAATGCAGATGTCATACGAACAGAAGAAGGAGGGATAAATATGTGTACAGCGTTTCAGCAGATGCGTATGGAAGGAATCATTGAAGGGGAACGAAGAGGCAGAAATTTTGGAGAAGAAAAATTAACAAGGCTAATACAGCTTCTTTTTCATGATAACAGAATAGTTGATTTACAGAGGGCTTCTTTTGATACAGAATACAGAGAAAAGTTATATAAAGAGTATGGACTGGAAAATGAGAATTTATAACCGTTCAGAAAAGCTGAACCGTTACGAGAATTTGCTGAATCAGGACATTAAAATGCAAGATAAAGTATACAAATATTCCTTCCTGCGTTATGATATAAAGGTTAAGAATAAATGAGAAAAGGAATATGATGTAACAATGAAGAAGAATCTGACAACAGGAAATATTATTAAAACCATGCTCATATTTGCAGGCCCCATGATTATAGGAAATCTCCTGCAGCAATTTTACAATATAGCGGATACGCTGATCGTGGGCAGATTTGTAGGAGCCGATGCCATGGCATCTGTGGGGGCGGCCTATACACTTATGACATTTCTGACTTCTATCCTGATTGGATTATGTATGGGCAGCGGTTCTCTGGTTTCCTTTTATTTCGGAAAACAGGATAAGGAAAAGATGGAAGTATGTGTGCAGGGATCTTTTCTGCTGATAGGCGGAGTTACGGTAGTCATAAATGTTCTGGTGTTTGTATTTATAAATCAGATTTTACGGATACTGCAGATACCGGCAGAAATATTAGAGATGTCACATGAGTATGTAAAAATAATATTTGCCGGAATATTTTTTGTATTCTTATATAATTATTATGCCTATCTTTTGAGGTCTATCGGAAATTCTGTGATACCGCTGGTCTTTTTGGGAACAACATCCGTTCTGAATGTTGTGCTTGATATTATTTTTGTTGTGACTTTTGGCTGGGGTATCGGCGGCGCAGCGCAGGCCACTGTCATATCCCAGGCCATATCCGGGGTTGGTATATCCATCTATGTGTGGATCAAGGAACCCGTATTCAGGCTTCGGCTGTTCGGAAAGAACCGGATATCCCTGACCAGGGAATCTATGCAGGAAATAACAAGGTTTTCATTTGCAGCATCTATACAGCAGTCTGTAATGAATCTGGGTATCCTCATGATCCAGGGCCTGGTAAACAGTTTTGGCGTTGCTGTTATGGCTGCCTTTACAGCCGCAGTCAAGATTGATTCTTTTGCCTATATGCCTGCACAGGAATTCGGCAATGCCTTTTCCCTGTTTATTTCCCAAAATCACGGTGCCGGAAAAGAAAACAGGATCCGGAAAGGAACAAGACAGGCGTTTGTGGTTTCGGCACTGTTTTGCGGAGTGATTTCTGTGTTGGTATTTTTGCTTGCAAAAAATCTTATGCTGTTTTTTGTATCTTCCTCTGATACGGAAATCATACAGATCGGTGCGGGATATCTGCGGATTGAGGGCGCATTCTACATAGGTATCGGCATTTTGTTTTTATTGTACGGTTATTACAGGGGAATAAATATTCCTGAGATGTCCCTGGTTTTAACCATCATTTCCCTGGGTACCAGAGTGATTCTGGCTTATATACTGGCACCGATAGAAGCAGTCGGTGTTGTGGGAATCTGGTGGGCGATACCCATCGGATGGTTTTTAGCAGATATTACGGGGATTATTTATATGCGGCACAGAGAACGTAAAAAACTTCTGAACTGAGGATGGAAATCCTGGGGTTAGTTATACAGTTGCGTAAATCAGACACAGAACAAAAACAGGCACACCAATTTATCCATCAATGGTGTGCCTGTCCAAGTTAACCTTTGACCCGTTTAAAACATACACTTCCCTTAGCCTTTTCTCCCGTTATCGTTATGTTATAAATTCCGCTTTCTTCAATAGGAACCTGAAACGTAGTGGAGAAAAAGATCCTTTCCGTTTCATATATGGGTGTTTCATCATCTTTTTGTATTTTAACAGAAAGCCTGCCGGAATCACACACGATTTCGGCGTCAATGACATCCCCTTTTTCAAGTTTCAGCGGCTGTGAATCCGTAGTATTGAATATGCGGTATTCCATAATGAGATGATTCTCATTTCCGAGTCTGCTGCCTTCATAAGCCGATCCAGTGCAGGATGTCAAAGCAAAAGTACATAACAGTGTAAAAAAAGCGATTATTATTTTTTTCATGTCCTCACCTCCATTATGAAAGCATATCCTGATTTCTTAAAGAACCGCATCATATAAATCTAAAGTTTTCCTAAAGAAAGACAGTAAAATTGAATATTTATTAAAATACACAAAAACAATATTTTTGTGAGAAAAAATATGATTTCTGCAATAATTTTATGGACATCGGAAAATATAATGTTATAATTAATACAAGAAAATGAATGAAAATGCATGGCTTATTCAGAAATGGGGTGTAATTGGAATATGGCAGAATACAGGAATGATATAATGAAAAACGATGATTTTATTTGCCGCTATAAATCTGATGACTTCGCTTACTGGAATTGCAATTACATCTGCAGGGAAGCCTTCCTTTCAAGACAGCAGGCTTTTTTACTTACCCAGCTTCAGGAAACGAAATGGCTGCCGGTATTTCGCCTTGTAGTTTTGTATGAGACAAGCCATATACATGTGCAGGAATATAAAAATGTTTTTTATATGTCCAGCGGAATGGAGACGGAGGAGGAGATAAAGGAGTCAGGGGATAATCTGAATTATTTGTTTCAACTGGGGCTTTTAAAAGCTGATTTTTCAGAGCGGAACCGGTTATACATATATCACTTTTTGGAACAGGGAGATATTTTCCGGACATTTTACTCTAAATATAAGGGAATCCCGGATACGCGTCCCATAGTGGAACGAGGTACGGTTATACTGACAGAAGCGGGGAAAACGGCTGTCTTAGTTGGCAGAGAATAAACGGTGCCGCATAAAAATCCGATTATAAAAATCCGATATCGGTGGATCTTAACCGATATCGGATGCATTTTACAAGTCTGAACCCTTTTTCTATTCAGTGAATTCTTTTAGAGCTTTGCCCATACGCATAATTCCATCAGATATTTTGTCTTCCGGCATATTAGAAAAGTTTATCCGAAGGGTATTGCGCTTTTTCGTGTTGGGGAAAAAGGAGTTTCCGGGGACAAAGGCCACGTTGTGTTCAAGACATTTTTCGAGCAGCTTTACAGTGTCTGTTTTTTCATTCAGCTCAATCCAGAGAAACAGTCCGCCCTCGGGCCTGGTGAATTTAATATCTGAGGGAAAAGCGCGGTGTATGGCTTCTATGGCTGTGTCGCGCCGTTTCCGGTATACTTCACGTATTTTATCAATATGAGCGTCAATATCATATTTTTCCAGATAGGCAGAGATGACCATCTGGGCTATGGTGTTGCACTGTAAATCTACGCCCTGTTTTACCAGGACATATTTGCGGATGACTTCTTTTTCTCCCGCGATCCATCCAATCCGGTAACCGGGGCAGAAGATTTTTGAAAAGGTACCGGTGCACAGGACATTGCCTGTTCGGTCAAAGGATTTGATGGAGGGCAGGAATTCACCTTCATATCTCAGCTCACCATAGGGATTATCCTCTACAACTGCCACATTGTATTTTGCGGAGATTTCAGCAAGCTGCTGTCTGCGCTTGAGACTCCAGGTCCTTCCTGTGGGATTTTGGAAATCAGGGACCACATAGATCAGCTTTGCGGTGGGGTTTTCCTTCAAAGCTTTCTCCAGTTCAGATATGATCATTCCGCTGTCATCTGTGGGAACCTCCGCAAAGCTGCATCCATATGCCTTGAACGCACTGATGGCGGCAAGATATGTAGGACTTTCGCACAGTACCACATCTCCTTCATCCAAAAATACCTTTCCCGAAAGATCCAGGGCCTGCTGGGAACCGTGCGTGATCAGTATGTTTTCATGGCAGAAGGAAGTGCCAAGCTGTGCGTTCATACGTGCGGCGATCCACTCCCGGAGGGGCTGATATCCTTCTGTGGTCGCATACTGCAGAGCGTGTTCTCCATTGTGGTCCAGCACATAATTGTTGGCAGCTTTGATCTCCTCAATGGGAAACAGTTCAGGAGCCGGCAGGCCTCCTGCAAATGAAATGACTTCCGGCTGTTCTGTGAGTTTTAAAAGCTCCCTGATCTCGGAAGCGGTTACATATGACATTCTTCTTGCGTATTTATATTCCATGGAAATACTCCTTAAAAAAATAATTATAATATTGGGTTTATTTCGTTTTCTGTTAAGGGATCACTCTCTGCGTGGGCTGTGATCAGTTTCCTCATTACATCACATAAAATTTTTACGCCGCGGACAATCCTGTCCCTGGGAGGAAAGGTATAGTTTAACCGGATATAGCCTTCCCCTTTCTGTTTGGTCAGGTATGCAGGCATGCCGGGCAGAATGGCAACACCGTTTTTGGCAGCCTGTGAAGCCAGCTGGTCGGCTGACAGGCCATCCGGAAGTCTGCACCACAGATAGTATCCGCCGTTTGGTATATTCCAGGAAAGCCCGCGGGGAGCATATCGGTTCAGGGCCTCCACCATCATATCCCTTCTTTCCCTATATTCCTTTCGTATGAGTTCCACATACTTTTCCATCTCCCCATTGACAATAAAACGCTCCACGATCTGTTGTGAAATGCAGCAGGAATGTAAATCTATAAGCTGACGGATACCGGAAAAATGGTGGATCAATTTCCTGTCTGCACAGATCCAGCCCAGACGAAGCCCGGGATAGATGGTTTTGGAAAAAGAACTGAGATAAATCACATTTCCGTTGGTGTCCATGGATTTTAAGGGGGCTGTGGTCTGGCCTTCAAAACTCAGTTCACTGTAGGGGTCATCCTCCAGAACGGGCACAGAATATTTGGCAGCCAGCTCCAGCAGCCGGACTCTCTTGGCAGTGCTCATGGTCACGCCGCAGGGGTTATGATAAGTGGGCATGGTGTAGATCAATTTCGGATGGTAGCGCATTAAGAGCTGTTCCAGTATCCTTACATCCATTCCGTCATGCTCCATGGGGACTGCCATAAGCCTGGCACCCATGGAACGGAAGCTCTGGATCGCCGGGAAAAAGGACGGTTCTTCAATCAGCACAATATCGCCGGGATTCAGAAAGGCACGTGCCGCAAGGTCGATACCTTCCTGGGCACCGGAAACGAGCATGATCTCGGAAGGATGGCAGAAACAGGAGCGCTTCTGCATGTATGAGGCCATGACCTTGCGCAGGGATGAAAAACCTGCCACAGGAGAGACCAGCATTCCCTTCGGGTTGGATAACAGCTCATGTTCAATTCCTTTGAAAGCCCGGACAGGCGGATTTTCAAAAGAGGCAATACCGGCGGCAAAGGATATGACATCCTTTTGATTCGCCATTTCCAGATATTTGTTGACATCAAAGGTGTCACGGTTTTTAAGATAGTCGCTGAACAAATACTCCCACATGGGTTCTCTGCGGGAATCCGTTTTGCGGATTTTTTGGTCAATTCCTCTGACGGCTGTGGTGCCCCTTCCCACATGGGAGGCCAGCAGACCATCCGCTTTTAATTCTTTATACGCGTTCAGTACAGTTGTCCGGTTCACGCCCAGTGTATCCGCTAACTGACGTTCCGATGGGAACTGAAAGCCATCCGGGATCTTACCGGAAATGATCTGGGCCTGGATTTGTTCTGTGATCTGTCTGTATAAAGGTGTCTTTTTTGATTTGTCTATTTGAATTTGCATGGGTTCCTCCAAATGGTTTGGTCCAATATGTATTATATACAAGGATTGGTGGAGCATCAACCACCAATTGAACTTATTCTTTTACAACCAATTTGAAAGATGGGAAGGGGACTTTTGTGTCTATGAGCAGTGTGTGCTGGTTGGAAGTACAGTCCGTTCTTATTTATCTTATTTGAAAGACAGCGGAAAAATAGAGGGATACATTGAGAACAACAGTCTGTTGTGGAAAAAAATTCGGGAGGAAGGGTAACAATGTTGGAAAAACATCTGAGGTTCATATATGCGGAAAGAAAAGACACAGCTCTTATACTGAAGTTTATAAAAGAGCTTGCCGCTTATGAAAAGATGGAGCATGAGGTGATCGCCACAGAAGCGGTTTTGGAGGAATGGATATTTGACAAAAAGAAAGCGGAAGTGATTTTTGCCGTGGTAGATAATGAAGAGATAGGTTTTGCGCTGTTCTTTCATAATTTTAGTCATTCCTTTCGCTTCGCTCAGGCACAAACAAGGAATGAAAAAGCTTGTTGTGCCACCTCTCCATCTGTTTTATAATAATGATATGGATAGCAATACACTACAGAGCACCAGCTATCAAAGGAAAAAAGACAGACAAAAAGGATTCTAAATGGATTGCGGATCTTTTTAAATTTGACCTGGTCCGCAGTTCTTTTATCCCCCCAGAGATTTCCGCCAGCTTCGTGAACTTGCAAGGTACCGTTTCAAGCTTGTTTGTATGAAAGCCTCTGAAAAGAACCGTATCCAGAACTGCATGACTGTGTCTAATATCGGCATTGCCAGTGTCCTTTTCGATCCATTTGGGAAGACCGCTACGGAGATTATGTCCTATCTTCTGGAGCATACTTCCGATTCCATGGACGAAAAAGCTGT
>PPYE01628123.1_pt1 | contig 11310 bp, 5 predicted proteins | sample 1559881 | NCBI WGS metagenome assembly PPYE01 (sample SAMN08240022, study PRJNA423297) | Human gut metagenome, whole genome shotgun sequencing project.
GTCCCAAAGGCTGTATTACCTGATCTAGTATCTCTCCGTTATGCAAAAGAGAGACTTCTACCTGATACAGAAACGGATCTTGTCGTCCATTCCATAAATGTGGATTATTCAACTCTATCCTCATTTCTTTTTGTGAAACAGAATCAGGATAAAGTGTAACCTTTTCGTTTTTTTCTTTCACTACTTTACCTGCATTCGAGAGAATAATGTTAAGTTCCAGTTCCCGTAATTTGTCACTTCCGTTAGACAAATCAATAAGAGCACGTACACAAGCATATTCATGACTTACGCTATCTTGAATCAGTCGAACGCCCGGAGAAGCATAATCCAAAGGAGAAATACAAATCTCATCGGTAACTAATAAATGCACATCCCGATAAATTCCTCCATAAAAATTGAAGTCTCCGACCAAAGGCATTATATCCAACTGTTCACCATTATTCACTCGTACTAAAATAGAATTGTCCTTTCCATACTCTACTCTATCTGTGATTTCAAACACAAAAGCTCCATATCCTCCTCTATGTTCACCAATATGTTTACGGTTAATAAACACATTAGCTATACTATTCACTCCTTCAAAACGTAAAAAGAGACGTTTCCCTTTCCATTGTGACTGGACAAATAGCTTCTTCTCATAATTGCCAATTCCTCGCTTATAATCTATTTTACCAGATAAGGCATCCTGCGCATTCCAAGTATGAGGTAGATCCACTCGAACTTCCGTACCTTTTTGTACTTGATGAGAAAAACGGAATTTCCACTGATTATTTAGCAGGATATCCTGTCTTTCAGCAAAGACTATCGAACTATAACACAAAAAAGCAACAACAAATGCCCATAAACGATGTTTCATATTTACCAAGACTTAAATTACGGTTTCGAATAGCAATATCCATTAACAAAAACGAATGATTATCTTTAAAGAGCTACTTAAGGTAACTTTCTCAGAAATAATCATTCGTTTATTGAGACCTTACTTCTTAATTACTCTACATTTGTCACCATCTGGTTCTGTGTTATCCAATGTAAACTGATAAGGCCACTGATTGTCAGCCCCCGTATCATAGATTTCTTTGGGAGTAGCAGCCACTACCAGCCAAAGATGTTCCGTATTCTCGGGAACCTGAAGACTTGCAGATCCTATATCTTCTTTGCTTGGCTCGCCATATACACGTGAACCATCTTTCAGCACAGCCAGAAATCCATATCTCCATTGAGCATTATTCGGTTTGTGAATATTATACTCTGAACTGTTTATTATACCTCTAAAATTAACTTTTACTGTAGTTCCGGCCTCCGGTACTGTTAATTTAATACCGTTATATCCATAGTTGCTTGGGCAACGTTCGGGTGAGATCCGATAAGTCACTCCCAATTGAACAAGCTGACAAGTATGCACATTAGCTCCTCTGGCAGCATATGCCATTTCAATACGCGGCAAATCCCAGGTAATGAAACGGGATGCAGCATCATACATTTCTTCATTGAGTTGTTCTTGATTAATGTGAGTCAAACGTTTATAGGTTTTAATAAAGTTGAGTTGGCCCGATTCTGTCTTATCGTCCAAAGTAGTCTCCTGAAATATTCTGCTCATGATTTCCACTCCATGCTTATTCGCCCAATACTCAAACATATACGGGTTATTGTATGCATTGTCATTATGCCCCAATGATCGATGCGTGCCACTAATATAATTCGTAAAATGATTAAATTCCTGATCAATCCATTCCGGAGAACGTCTAAGCAATGTCCATTGCGAAGTCATTTCAAATATCGGGCCAGGGAACCAAGCATCTTTAATACCTGAATCCCACAAGGCCAAATATTGGAAACTGTGAGACACCTCATGATATACCATATTAGGATTTCCCGAATGATGTGGACGAATAGCCAACTCACCTACCGGATAATTTCCTCCTCCTGTAGCACCACCCTCACTATCATTTATCACATACACAATGAGCTTGTATTTATTCGTCACGGATTCTTCCTTATTTCCAAAGTACAAATCATATTTCATGAAGTCATATACTTCCTCCGCCATTTTCAGCAAATCATCCGGATTGAACTTCCGCTCTGCATTTTGTGGATTGGTACCAAATGATTTTTCCCAAAAGAGAGCCACATTGTCGCTTTCTTTCATGTAGTGCTTATTAAATTTGCTGTTTTCGTTTTCAAAAAGTTCAGGTCCGCTTTGTCCGATCATAGTATGTTCCGGAATAAGTAACACCTTTTCTACTTGTGTAAATACAAACCTATAAGTATCATCATTTGCGTTATTAGTTATCACGACTTCACTTTTTTTCCCAGGGTCTTTAGCTGGATTGGCAGCTACCGTAAGAGTAATCTCTCCACTACCACTTTGCTCGCCCGAGGGAGTAGCAGTCACCAAATCTCCACTTACCACTTCCACTTTCCACGTCACTTCCGGTGAAGCTGTAACCGTCAAGTGATAATCTTTACCAGTAAAAGGAGCATTTACAACAACCGGTCGGGTATAATTGCAAACCAAGCTCAAGAAGGTCACTTCAAAAGTAAGTGGCCTTTCTCTCTTTCCGCTATCGTCATCATCGTTACAAGCTGTTGCATTAACTGCTAATAACATTATAGGAAGAATCTTCCACATCCATTTTAAAATATTCATATTTGTTTCTTTTATGATTTGATCTTATAAAATTTATCACTTACCATATATCTTCAACTGTTGAAGGGCAACGCACGGGTAATCACCACTATTATTCCACTTCGTATAATCATAACCCAATATATTCTTTACACTATTGTTACTATAAGTCTTATCACGACTAGATATGAATGACAATCGTACCAAAGTCGCTCCACTCTCTTTCAAACTGTAAAGTGACAATTTGGACAAATCTTCTTCGCTGACACGACCAATCCAAGTTTTGTCTGCAAACGGCAGTTGGTTATCCTCATATTTCAATTCTCCAATCTTCTTCAAATCATCATTACTTGTTCCAGCATAAACAACAATTTCATTAGGAACAGCATTAGGCCAATTCCTCGGCAAATAGTTGAATGAGAATGCTTGGGAAAGAGGTTTATTTGAGAAATCAATATCGAGATACACGCCATATACCGGATCTATTTTAGGATCGTTTTTACCTCCGTTAGGTGACCAAATGGATTGCCAATAATTATTATATGCAAGTAGATTACCTACATTATTGCCTCCGTCAGTAGCACTTGCCTTTAGCATATTCGCTTCTAGATTTATACTTCTCAAGTCACTGATCGACTCCACTTTTGTTTCCATAATCACGTGAACATAGGTTATCTTTTCTTTGACTTCGAAAGGACTATTACCACATCCAATTGGAATAATCGGATACAAATAATCCTTATCTAAAGTCAAACCATCCCCTGACAATGTAGCAGTCACTAATTTCTCATTATCTTCCTGTGTAAATTCGGAAGATGATAAAACGCAGTTGCCTTTGGGTAATAATGTATAGGAAGTACCTTTATCCGCATTATATTTATCAACCGCAGCTTTCAAAGCAGTTTCGTTCTCTTCAAATTCCACCGTAAATTCCCACTGATTGATTACATCAAGAGAAAGATTAAAACCGTAAGATGCCTTTTTCTCTCCTTGGTCCAAAATAAGAATATGCTTGTACTCTTTCGACTCCATAGTAACAACAGGAGTTGCAATACGAGGTTTCATAAAGATTTCAGAGACAGGGAAACCATCTACATAAACACGAATACCCCAAACATATTCTTTATCCTCATCCAACTCTCCTACTTCTTTTTTAAATGTTATTTTTACATCTTTCGACAGATCCGAATCATCAAAATCAACAGAAGCAGGCATTACAATATAATCTTCAGGAATAGACATGTAGCTTGTACCATACAAAGAGTTATGTGCGTTCAGTTCCTCTTCTGTGAATGCAGAAAGAGTCACTTCACCCTCTTCTTTATTAATTGTCAATAAGGTAGTGATATCCTGATTGGCATTATAAAAATCAAATTGTTTCACGCTCCTTGAGATATTCCGATCGTATATGTTCACTACCAACCAAATCAATTCAGCCTTTCTATCATCTACAGAAACTATTATGGGCAACATATACTCTTCACTTGTACTCAAATCTCCTGTTTTCTTATTGAATTTAATATCCAATAAGGCAGATACCTCTCCATCAAAACTTATCGAATTTGGCAAAGTATAGCAATCAGTAGGGAGAAGTTTATACAGAGTGAGATTATCCTCATTATATTTATCCAGTTCTTCTTGGCCAAGTGAAGAAATTGAAACATTACCCTCTACCTTATTTATAGAAGTAGTATAAATAAGTTCTTCTTTGTTATATCTGTCCTCATTATAATGAATGTAAGCATATAATTCTTCTTTTTGCGCCATTTGATTCGGATCATACGACTGTGTAAACGCATATCTATAAATCTCGTCGTTAACACTGTTTCTAATAGTCACTGTAGCTACTCTGTTTTTTATATTAGTCGGGTTGCTCGATGCAACAATCAAAATCTCTCCGTCCCCACTTTGCTTAGTCACAGGTGTGGCTACTATCCAACTGCCACCTTCAAGCTTAGTTGTCCAAATTACATCCACAGAAGATTTTACAGTCAACTTATATGTCTGGCCCTCTATAGGTACTACAACATCGATAACATTATTACTGTTACATTCCAAATCCGTTGAAGAAAGTTCGAAGAATGACGAAGTTGTATCATCATCGTCACTACAACCTGCCATTGCTACAGATAATAGTAGCACGGGAATGATTCTCCATATATTTTTCATTAAAGCTTCCATATATTTTCGTTTTTATTCCTTCACAATTATTTACCATACAATCTAAATCCTGATATTGCGACCGAGTTTTGGTCTCCACTTATGGCTCCGGATTGTGTCAGGTTTTTAATTTGTGTACCATTAGCACTAGACAAGAAAGAGACACGAATTAAAGATATCTCTTGACGTCCTACCGAGAATTGAGGCATATCTACATTTTGTTCAGAGTCATCATATTTCGAATCATGCTTAGGGTCTGTATTGCTTGTCCAAATAGATTCATAATATGTTTTAATATCATTATCAAGCATATTTCTGAGTGGTTGACCAGGATGTATACTATTGGAACTCAACATATCATCAGCCAAAGAAATTAATTTCAATTCACCGGTAACCATCACATGAATGTAACAGATTGCTTCTCTTACATCAAACGGCATACCCACCACCTTTTTCGGAATAATTGGAAGCAGGTAATCATCCATCATGAGATTATTATTATTCACCTCCACAAAAGAGGAAGCAAGTGCCTCGCCTGCAGGAAAAAGTATTGTTGATTCAAACGAACGATTTTCCTTAGGTAAAAGAAGATAATCAACTCCCATCGTTTCATTATATTGCCTTACAGCTTTTTCCAACTCATCTTCGTTGTTCTCTATTCTCAATTTGAGATCCCACTCATTTTTCACGTCTAAATAGAAAGCAAGCTCAAAACTTTGTTTCTCTCTCTTACCCTCTTCCATTCTGATTACATGAACCCCCGTAGGATCCGTAATGATGCTAGGTACGATGATGTTCGGCTTGAAATAAATGATATTTTTGTTATCATTCACCGTTCCATTATCAGCTTCTAAACGAATGGGGAGCATATACTCGCCGGTCTTAGCCAGTTCACTCATATTTCCTTTGAATACCACATCTACATTTCTATATTCGACACCATCCTCAAAGGCTACTGTAGCAGGCATATCATAGTATTCCGGAGCTAAAAGTTTATAATCGCCATCTATAGTTGCATTATACTCGTCCATTTCAGCCTGAGTAAAAGGAACCAAATTGATAGTGCTGACTCCATTCAACCCATGTCCTCCTCTTCCAACAGTGATGGTCTGAACTTTGGCACTATTCACACTATAGAAGTCAAATTCATTAACCCCCTCTTTCAGATAATAGTAGACAGAGTCAAATTCCTCCGTATAGTTTTTATTACCATCTTCACAAGAGAGAGTGGTCACCACTACTCCGAGAAGAAATAAAATATATATATTTTTCATACTGTATATCTTTTTAATTAATTAATTGCCATAACCGGGAGCTTGAACCAATTGCGGATTAGAATTCACATCAACATAGTAAATTGGAAGTATATACTGTCTATTATTCCATTCATAAGGTTGATTCACCTTAATACGTTGCCTGAATTCGTCATACTCCAATCCTTTTTCTTCAGCTCTCAATCCTTCACGCTTTCCAGCAGCCAAATATTTACCTCCTTCTACCCAACGTCGTACGTCAAAGTAGCGCTGTCCTTCTGCATAGAACTCTACATAACGTTCGTTCTTAATCCATTCCATCAATGGCATATCTGTTAAATCCTCTTTAGTAATGGCCTTCAAACCGGCACGTTGGTGCACCGCATTAAGATTCTTAAGCGCTTCAGTCGCGTAAGTATCCGATTTACCATCCGAAGACAAATTGGCCTGACATTCTGCTAACATCAGATAAAGATCTGCCATACGAATCAATGGATAGGCAGGATTCGGAATTCCTCCACCACCGGATAAGTCCAGTTGCGTGTTAGGATCCAGGAACTTCTGGATAGCAAAGCCGGTCACCAAGTGATTACGGTTATACTTTGCCGGATTATATCCTTGTTTATCAGGATCTCTCGTATCTATTTGAATCGGTTGTCCATTGGCTAGACGAGAAGAATAATCGCCTTGATGGAATCCCAACCATGCATAAAATCGAGGTTCACGAGCTACACAAATATTAAAGAGTTCCGAACGGCCAGTAACACCCGCCGGGTCCAACCATTTACTTTCAGCAGGATATTCATTCTTTGATGCAGCGATTTTGGGCAAGGTCCCTTTATTGGTATAGAAATGTTCTACAGCATATAAATAAGGAGAAGTTGAGCTCCAACCTCCATATTCAGAACCATTGTTAAGTTTCATTATGTTGTTTGGTATACTTCCGAAGACAAAGTTGGTAGTTTTGTGTAACTCCCACAGAATTTCCAGATTGCCATCACTGCCTTTGGCTGTCATCATATAACGCAAAGTCAATACTTTATTCTGAAATGCCTTAACTTCAGTATCGGTCCCCTCTATATTAGGAATATAGGGCATCGGAAGTCCTTTCTGCTCCTGCAAACTTTCATCGCCAGCTCTTGTGCCAAATAAATAGTGTCCTGCATCCAAAGCTGCATTCAATGCTTCTTGAGCAGCTTCCTCTGCGCGTACCCATTTCTCACGATCGTATGTAGTACTCACCAACGCTGTACCGTATCCCGGAGTTTCCATGGCCTTTCCTAACTTTACGTTTTTCCACTCTGGGTAGGGGAACTTTCCATTCCATAAAGGAGAAGCTGCATAAAGTAATACTTTTGCTTTCAGTGCAAGAGCGATAGGGCGAGTAGCTCTACCCACTTCTGTGTTCGAACGAGTATTCCTCAACTTATCACCTGCAAGTACCTTTTCATCCAATAGCCGAACAATCCAATCCGTCACATAATCATAGTGCATACGACCCGGATATTCATTTTCACTAGCGGTCTGTGGAAGTAATCTGTCGCTGATGGGACAAGGTCCATAACAACGCAGCACCTCAAAATGGTAATAGGCCATCAGGAAATAAGCCTCTGCTTCCCACTCCTCTTTTATCAAATCACTTACCGGTGCCTTTTTCAGTTCCTGTAGGAACAGATGAATTTGCCCGATATATCTGTAATAGTTACTCCATTTACCACCATCATTATTATTACCTGTAAATAGATTATGAGCTACTTTGAGTGAATTATAACCTTGCAAACTATACTCAAGCGGAACAGCATATTCGTCTGCAGAGGCTTCTGTATTTTCAAAAGCTACAGGCGATTGTATTCCTGCATAACAAGAATGCAAGAACCCCAAAGTGCTGTTGAAATCTTGTGTTGCGTCATCCAAATCAGCTTGTTCTACCGGAACAATCTCAAGGAAATTACAGGAGGCTGTTAAGCAGCATAGCGAGATGAACAATGCCCCACTTAGTATTCTAATTGTATTTAATAGTTTCATATATGACAATTTTTAAAGGTTTAGAAATTTAATTGCAATCCTATATTGAATGTACGTTGCAACGGATATTTATACCACTCCAACTCTGGATCCCATTCTTTGAATGGACTGAAAACAGCCAGATTATCCCCGGTCACATAGATTCTACCGTATCTGCAGAAACGATATCCGATTTCCAACGTCTTGAAACGTAAAAAATTACCATTACGCATCCAGAATGTACTCGGTACAACGTTATTGTCTGAGTTTGCTTTTTGTAGTCCAAGACGCGGATATGCTGCATTAGGGTTAGGGTTAGCTTCTGTCCAATAGTCCTTCGCTACAAATTTGAAAATGTTGTAATCAGACTCTCCGAACGGATGAATACCTGTTAACATAATCTTGCGCATAGCCGAACCGTTAAAGAACACTCCAAGATCAAATTTCTTATAGTTTATATTCAAACCAAATCCGTATTGTATACGTGGATTTCCACCATATTCTGAAATCATTCCCTGATCATCTGCATTGATTACACCATCACCATTTAAATCACGGTATTTGATATCTCCCACTTGAGCGGTACTTCCTAGTTCTACCTTAGGACCGTATTTTATTTCATCTTCGGTCTGATATAATCCTTCTGCTATGTAACCCCATGTCGAGTTCAAAGGACGTCCGGTTTCTCTTTTCCATGGGTACGGTGTATAGGGTTCATCTCTATACACATATTTGTTCTCCACATACGTAAAGTTACCACGAAAGTCCATAGACAAGTCCTTGTTAATGGAATGATGATAGTTGGTACTGAACTCCCAGCCCCAGTTGTCTACCTTCCCGACATTACTCCAAGGTGTGGCACTATATCCCAATTGACTTGGCCATGTTTTTCTTTGCATCAGAATGTTCGAACGTTTTTCGTAGAAATAATCTGCCGTAATATTCCAATGACGGAAAAGTGTCATTTCTAAACCGACATCCAACTTCTTAGAACGTTCCCAGCCAGCATCCAATACATAATAGCTTGAAATTTTCGGGCCACCAAATGTAGTTTGCCAATCATAACCGGTACTATATTTGATGTTGTCTAGTTCCACTTTATCCAAATAAAGAAAATGACCAAAGTCAGTGCCTGTTTCATCACTACCTACCAATCCATAAGATGCACGCAACTTCAAATTATCGATTTTGTCACGTAAGGGTTCAAAGAAAGCTTCATTGCTCACTACCCAGCCTAAAGAAGCAGCCGGAAAAAACTCGAACCGGTCACCTTTTGCCAAACGCTCTGTGCCGTTGTAACCAAAGTTGAATTCGAGTAAATAGCGCTGACCATAATCATATGTAAAACGACCGGAAAAACCTTGGTTACGATTAGGAAGCACATCCTTCTTAAAATCACGCTGCATATACATCAACATACCGCCTACATTATGTTTGCCAAATTGACGTGTATAGTTTATCTGGAACTGCATAAAAATAGTACGATCACCAGATCTGGTTATACCGGATTCAGCAATATATTGCTTGCCTGAAGTGCCTAAACGTTCTAATTCGTATGAGACAGGATTCTTGGGGTCGTAAGAATTTTCTTTCACTCGATAATAATAAGGTTCAATCGTTCTGTTATATTCAGAACTGGACCAGTTTTTAAAGTTCACCAATGCGTTTGCACTCAAACCTTTTGTAACAAAATCCAAGTTCTGCTTAATTTTCAATGTAGTATGTAGCATATTTGAGTCCACTTGTTTAAAAGTGGTGGCCATATATGCATAAGGGTTTATTCTTGTGTAATTGGCTGTAAGAATGGAATTACCATACTTCACATGCTGATCGCCTTCCTGTGCAGGAAACACGGCCGGAAAGTTTATAGGGTTTGAAGATAACATCATTTTAAATAAATCATCGACCGAATTCTTAGGACCGCGATTATTACGAATCTGCGTATTCATGTTCAAATCGATTGTAGTTGTAGATGTCACTTTCACAGAGATATTATTTTGGAAGTTATACCCCATGTTATTGATATTATTGTTCCATGAATAATACTTGGGTGAGTCCAACAAACCAGTATCGTGGTTCACATTTAAACTCATATAATAAGTTACTTTCTGACCACCACCAGATATATTGATATTCGCACGTTGATTAGTCGCAAAATCCTTGAATATCAAATCACCCCAATTCACATCCGGATAAACATATGGATTTAACCCATAACGAGTTCCTTCAATTTGCTGTCTGCTATATCTTCCTTGCCTAATTGACTTATTACGAGTAAGTTCAGCTTCATTATACATTTCCATCCAAGTGGCTCCATCTACAAACTCTGGAAAGTTCATTGGTTTATTGAATGAATTTTCCAAAGTGATGTTAATACGGGTTTTTGAATTCTCTTGTCCTTTCTTGGTAGTGATGAGCATCACACCATTCGCACCACGAGCACCATAAATGGCAGTTGCAGATGCGTCTTTTAAGATAGAAAAACTTTCGATGGTTTCGGCTGGAATATTGTCCAAATCCCCTGTAGCAATTTCCACATCGTCTAGCAAAATCAAGGGAGTAGCTCGTCCACCAAAAGTCGATACACCACGAATAAAGAATTCAGAAGCTGTTCCAGGTTCTCCGCTTTTGGTATTAACGATTACGCCGGCCAATTTACCGGCCATAGAGCTAGTCAACGAAGAACTAGGAGCTTTAAGTTCCAATCCTTTCACGGTAGAAATAGCCCCCGTAACGCTTACTTTTTTCTGTGTTCCCGATCCGACAATCACTACTTCGTCCAGCATCTCATTATCGGAAGTCAACTTGATATCGATAATACCTGAAGTCTCTACAGGAACCTCCCGAGTTTTATAGCCAATAAAAGAAACGACTAAGATATCTTTGGTACTATTAACTGGAATAGAATAATTACCATCCAAATCTGATATTACACCTGTTTGAGTGCCTTTCAATGCAATATTGGCACCAATAATGGGACTGCCATCCAAAGCGTCCGTGACAGTGCCTGTTACTTGTCTTTTGCTTTGCTGTTGTTGAGCAGACACTGCCCCCTTAACTCCGGAGTCAGCTATCGCCGGTAGGCTCGTAGTGCCGGCAACTATAAAAGCTCCCAACGTTACAAAAGCAATCCTTCTTAAATAATACTTCATAAGCTTTTTCTTATAAAATTAGACATCAGTTAACTATATATTTTTTAAATTTAAAATTCATCAATTATCACCCAAAAATCATTTTTTATTCACATACAGAAAGGGGTATTTACAC
>PPYE01358485.1_pt1 | contig 11308 bp, 10 predicted proteins | sample 1559881 | NCBI WGS metagenome assembly PPYE01 (sample SAMN08240022, study PRJNA423297) | Human gut metagenome, whole genome shotgun sequencing project.
ATGAAACGCAGCGTAGCAGCGCTACGCTAAGTGGAATGAGCGGACGCCAGAATGGAAAAGGCGCAAGCAGATGGCGCAGTTGAATCTGGAAATAGTATTACTCTGCGATTGTCACGGGAATCCACCCGCCACCTAAGCCCCCAAGGGTCAGCGACAATTCCCGCGTGTTTCCCATCGGGAAAATGCCGATTTCCAGCTGCCGGGTGTCACCCGCGTCGTATGTCATCGTCAGCGTTTTGCCGCTTTGCTGCCAATGGAACGGCTGTGCATCCGAAAGCCGCTCACGCGGGAGGAGGATGTTCTCCATCCCGTTGTCCAGCCCGTCGCTGTCCAGCGCATAGCCGATACCCGTGCCATCCGCCGCGAACACCAGCACGTTTGGCGCAAGATCGCCGCCATCATAGCCGTCGTAAATCATCCATGCGCCGACCAGACTTCGCGTCTGCTTGTTCTGCATGAGCGTACCCATGCAGGCAGCAGCCACCATCAGCGCCACTGCGACGCTAATCAGCAGTTTTCCGTGTTTCTGCACAAATGACTTCATGCGCATCCTCTCCTATATTATATTATTTTGATTGGGCGGCGCCGTTTTTTCTGTATGCGGAGGGCGACATGCCCTCATACTGCTGGAAAACCCGGTTGAATGTCGCAATGCTGCCAAAACCCGACTGCCCCGCAATGGACGTAATCGAATCATCCGTCCGTTCCAGAAGCTGCTTGCAGAGCGTCAGCCGCTGGCGGGTCAGGAATTCGTGGAACGATATGCCCAAGCAATCGTAGAAAAGGCGCTCGAAGTGGTAACGGCTGTACCCGCTCTTGTCCGCCATGTTCTGCGGGGTCAAATCCTCTGCGCAGTGCGCCATCACATAGTCGCGAATATCGACGAAGAGCATCTGCGTCTGCTCCTTGTGGCGGACACGGCGGTTCAGTTCTGTGCCGTGTTCCTGCGCATGGCGGCGGAGCAGGTCGATGAGCATCCGGCTCAATTCCAGCCGCGCGACCGTTAATCCAAAGCGATCCTGCGCCACCCCAGCCTCAGCCGCAGCGGTCTTTACGCGCTGCTCAATTTCGGGCGCGCTGCCCTTACGAATCACCACGCACGGCTGTAGGGCTTCTTCTGCCGCCAGCAGACCGTCGATAATGAACAGGCGCTCGCGGTCAAGGAGGAAGTAATAGCGGTGGCCGGTCGGGGGTGTGTGGATCTCGTGGACGACGCCGGAGGGGATAACCATGATATCGCCCGGATGAAGAAGATGACGCTCGTTTTCGACGATGACAGTGAGATCCTCGGCGATAACCATGATGACCTCATAGGTCATATGCCAATGCGGGAGGTAATCGCAGGTTTGGGTGTTATCGTAGAAACGGATGCCCTGACTGCGGTCTTCGCCGAATTCTTCCTTTTGGCGCATGTACCACATGTTGCTCTTCACAGCGTTACGTCCTCCTTTCCGGCTTTTTGCTCGCCCCTTGACTTCTTCGGCGCGGGCGCGCCTTCAAGGTGCTGTTTTCTTCATCATAGCCGTTTCAGGCGGAAATGTCAATCACGGCAGGCGCGAAATTCCGATTTGAGATGCGGAATTCATCACTTTGGTTGAATTGTATAGAAAATTACAATCTATACTCGTTTCATCGGTACAAAAATCGCTAAAAATAAGAGATATTTCGCTAAAAATGATTAGCGTCAAATGTGTAATCAGGCGATAATAAAGCCAGATGAACGATGTTCGTCGTTGCGCAATTCAAAAGGGAAGGAAGGGATCCTTTTGCAATCTACCAAGGCGATTGTCCGCCGGGATTTGACCGGACGTTCCACCATGCGGTGGGGAACGTACTTGAAGCGATACGGCACGCTATATCTGCTGCTGCTCGTGCCGCTGGCGTTCTTCATCATTTTCCGCTACGTTCCCATGTCCTACATTCTGCTGGCGTTCAAGAAGAACAACATTCTGAAAGCGCCGTGGCTGCTGGATTGGGCGAAAAACGGCGGCTGGGAATGGTTCATCAAGGCATTCAACGATAAGAACTTTATCGATGCGCTGAAGAACACCATCATCCTGAACCTGCTTGACCTCGTTATCGGCACGCCGATGCCCATCTTGATGGCGCTGCTGCTCAACGAGCTGGCGTTCCCGAAGTTCAAGCGCGTCGCACAGACCGTGCTGTACCTGCCGCACTTCCTGAGCTGGGTTATCATCTCCAGTCTGACGCTGCGGCTGCTGGCAACCAACGATGGTCTGGTTAACCAGATATTCGGCACCAATATCGCCTTCTTAGGCACGGAGAACAACTGGCGCGCAACCTACATCGTGCTGGGCATCTGGAAGGAATGCGGCTGGAACACCATCATCTACCTCGCCGCGCTGACCGGCATCAGCCCGGAGCTGTACGAAGCGGCGGAAGTGGACGGTGCGAGCCGCCTGCGCAAAATCTGGCACATCACCCTGCCGGGCATCCGCTCCACCATCATCATCCTGCTGATTATGAACCTCGGCCGCATCCTCGGCAGCGAGTTCGACCGTCCGTTCACCCTGAGCAACCCGCTGGTTGAGGGCGCAAGCAAGACGATTTCCATCTTCGTCTACGAGCGCGGCATCAAGGGCAACCAGTTCGCCCTGTCCACAGCGGTCGGTCTGTTCCAGTCCGTCGTCTGCGTCATCTTCCTGCTTGCCTCGAACACGCTGGCGAAGAAGTTCGACGAGCCGGGCATCATGTAAGGAGGCTGCGATATGGCGACGACAACTACCTTCAACGGCAAAAAAGTCCATCAGGGCATGATCAAATCCCAAAAGACCCGCGTGGGCGACTTCATCATTGCCTTCATCATCTTTCTGACGATGATGATTTGCCTGCTGCCGATGGTCAACGTGCTGGCAAGCTCCCTGTCCTCCAGCGAACACCTGATTCGCAACGACGTGTTCCTCTGGCCCAAGGGCTGGAATTTTGAGGCGTACAAGACCATTCTGAGCGACAGCAAGTACACATGGTCTCTGGCGTGGACGGGCATCCTGACCGTCGTCTGCACGGTGCTGAGCCTTGTGCTGACCGTCTGCACCGCCTTCCCGCTGATTTACAAAAATCTGCGCGGCGGCAAGGTCATCAACTTCATCATCCTGTTCACGATGTACTTCAGTGCCGGCACGATTCCGGGCTACATCCTGCTGAACAACCTCAAGATGCTCAACACCCCGTGGGCGCTGATTCTGCCGAACTGCATCAGCGTGTTCAACGTCATCGTGCTGCGCTCGTTCTTCTACAGCGTGCCGGACAGCCTTCGCGAGGCGGCGGAGATTGACGGTGCAGGCCCAATCCGCACGCTGGTGACGGTGTATCTGCCGCTGTCTCTGCCCTCTCTGGCGACGCTGGCGCTGTTCTACGCCGTCGGCCGCTGGAACGGCTTCTCCGATGCGCTGATGTACCTGAAATCCAGCAAGGCGGAAAAGTACTGGCCGATTCAGCTGCTGCTGTACAACATCATCAAAAACTCCACGCAAAGCAGCGAAATCGCCACGCAGGAAGGTTTCTTCAGCGCCGGCGTTTCCAAGACGATTCAGATGGCGTCCGTCATGTTTGCAACCGTGCCGATTCTGCTGGTGTACCCGTGGCTGCAGCGCTATTTCGTCACCGGCGTCACGATTGGCGCAGTCAAGGGCTGATGCCCCTATACTATTTCCAAATGAGAATGCACCAAGGCGCGAGCAGATGGTGCAGGTGAATGCAGGAAATAGTATTATAACACCGTATTTCAGGGACGTGTGAGCCCTGCAAATAAAAAGGAGGAAAAAACCCTATGAAACGCATCGTGTCTCTGGTTCTTGCGCTCGCGATGGTGCTGTCTCTGTGCATCTTCACGACCGCATCCGCGGACGACGGCTTTGTGGACGGCAAGTTCACCGAAACCCGCCACATCACCGTGGAAGTCTACAACCGTTACAACGACGGTGGTTCCGACCCGACCAGCAGCGTGTACGCGCAGTACATCAAGCAGGGTATGCTTGACAAGTACAACGTGGACGTTGAACTGGTGTCTGTCGGCCGCTGGACCGAAGTTGACGACCTGAACAACCTGCTCGCCACCGGCGACGCGCCCGACGTGTGCGTCACCTACTCCTACCCGACGATCCAGACCTTCGCGGGCATGGACGGCATCATCGACCTGAATCCGCTGCTGACCGAATACAAGGATCTGCTGCCGGATCTGTGGGCGCTGCTGGGCGACTACAACATCTACTACGATCAGGATCCGGAAACCGGCTCCGTGTGGGCGATTGAAGCGGTGCTGGCGGAATCCGCGCGCATCAACACCTTCATCCGCAAGGACTGGCTGGACAAGCTGGGTCTGGCGCTTCCGACGACCGAAGCCGAATTCCATGACTGCCTCGTGGCTTTCCGCGACAACGCTGAGCTGCTGCTGGGCGCCGACGCCGCGAAGATGGTTCCCTTCTCCATCAGCACCGACATCGGCTGGCGCGCTGACCTGCTGAATGTCTCCAAGGTGCCGGAGGATGTGTCCGACGAAACGCTGTATGTCTACGGCTACGACGACCGTCACCTGCTCTACCCGAACTACAAGGAAGGCATCCGCGTGCTGAACCAGTGGTACAACGAAGGTCTGATTTGGAAGGACTTCGCGCTGTACACGGACGCAAGCGTTGAGGACGACATGATGAAGTCCGGCTTCGTCGGCGCTTTCATCCACAACTGGGATTACCCCTACCGCAATGGCGAAGACTCCATTCAGGCGAACCTGACCCGCGCTAACGGCGCAGACGCTGGCTTCATCGCTGTGGACTGCTTCCAGAACGACGCTGGCATCACCCGCAAGTATCTGGCTGACCGCATTGACCGCAAGGTGTTCTTCCCTGCGACCAACGACGAACCGCTGGCTTCCCTGCTGTACCTGAACTTCATCTCCTCCGAAGAAACCATCAAGTTCCTGCAGACCGGCAAGGAAGGCGTTACCTACAAGATGACCGACAACGGCGCGTATGAGATGCTCAACGCCACCGGCGAATGGATCATGAACTCCGGCATGAACATCGACCACACCATCACCGTCAACGGTCTGTATCTGGGCGATGCCACCGCGGCGACCAAAGCGCTGAGCTACCCCGGCGTGAATCCTGACTTCATCATCACCGCGAACACCTACGGCAAGCTGAACGGCCGCATTGTGAAGAAGTTCTCCTGCGGCGCAATCTCCGCGGAAGAAGACGTTGGCACTTCCCTGAACTCCAAGCGCGACGCTATGCTGACGCAGGCGGTTGTCGCGCCCGTTGACCAGTTCGACTCCGTGTACGACAAGGGCATGGCGGACTACCTCGCTTCCGGCGGTCAGAACATCATCGACGAACGCCGCGAAAAGCTGGAAGCCATCTACGGTGTCCATGTGGACTAATGCCTGACGTGCTTTGGCGCTGACAGCATAAAAACGCACCCCGCAAGGATTGAACTTGCGGGGTGTTTTGATGTGTGTGTTGATGATTATTCGATTTTCTGCTGCGGTTTGCTGCTTTGTCGCAGGGGTTTCGCTCCTGCGGGAGCGACAAAGGGAACATGAAAACAGACGAATGTCTGCGGTCGCCCCTTGACCCCTTCGCCCGCACTCCCATGTTTCTTGATTTTTATCGCAGCTCTTCCCGCATCTTCCCCGGCGTGGTATGAAACCGCTCCGCAAACATATGCCGGAACAGCTTGTAGTTCGTGAAGCCGTGCTTCTCCAAAATCTCGTGCAGCGCCACGTCCGTCGTCACTAAATCCTCATACACCTTCGACAGCCGATACTCGTTCAGGTAATTCAGATACGTCATGCCCGTGTTCTCCTTGAAGAAGCGGCAGAACGAATTCGGATGCATGTGCAGCGTTGCCGCAGCATCATTCAGGGCGATATTCTCCCGATAATGCGCTTCGGTGTACGCCATCACCGCCGACAGCCGCTGACGGTTCTTCTCGCGCCGTGAGAAGCTGCCTTCCGCCACCGGACGTGAAAACTCCTCGTAGACCAGATAGGTGATTTCCAGCAGCAGGCTCGCCATGCGAATGTCCCTGAAGAGCGAATCTCTGCTGGCTGTATGCTGCATCTGCAACAGCTTCTGCTTCACGCGCTCAATGGCCGCCGTCATCGTCGGATTCGTCGTCTCCACATCCCAAATGAACTGGCGCGAACGCGTTTCCGGCGCGAAGTCCCCCAATTCCTCGGTCGGGATTCGCAGCAGGAGGGCGGTATTGCCGGACAGGCTGATGGTGGCGTGGAGAACGTAAGGGCTGATGCAGATGCACTGCCCAGCGTGAAGCTGCCAGCGGCGCTGCTCGGTCTCGACGGTCAGCTCGCCGCTGAGGATATAAATCAGTTCCAGCGCGCCATGCCAGTGCATAGGGACGTAGCTGCGCGCGACTTCTGCGTACTCGTAGTGCGCGTGACCGGCAATGTTCAGCTGGAGGTTTTCATAGGGGTGATGGCGCTGGTCATCCATGCGGGGGGCTTCCTTTCTGGCGAAATGCCGCTTTTCATCTGCTTGATTTCGGATTTTGTCGCAAAATCCGCCTTACCGCCATTGTAGCATAAGGCGAAACGGGATGCAAGAGGGGAAAAATCGGCGAATACGCTGGGAAAACAGAGAAAAAACAATTTTCAGGCAAATTCGGGGTTGACAAATGCATAGCAACATGGTATGATTCTTTCATCCGCATAGGAAAGGAGTTACGCGCTATGAAGTTCGCCGCTACGATGATGAACATGATGATGCCCATGTGCATGTGCAACATGAGCATGTTTCGTCGTGCCGCGAATTCGATGCGCCATTCCGCCTGACGGATGGCTGGAGGATGAAAGCAATTCCTCCGGCAGAACCTACCGCAATTGTTGGGGAGGCTGCATCGAAGAGATGCCGGCATCCCCTGTTTTTTTGCCCCGGACGATTTCGGGAAAGGAAAGGCAAACGTCATGAGCAACGAAGCACCCCAGCAGACGCTTAAGCAGCCGGTTCAGCCACCCATGCAGATTGAGCTGCAGAACGTCAAGAAGGTCTACCCCGTAACCGGCGGCGAGGTCGTCGCGCTGGACAACATCAGCCTGAAGATTCGCAAGGGCGATATTTTCGGCATCATCGGTCTCTCTGGCGCAGGCAAGAGCACCCTCATCCGCTGCATCAACCGCCTCGACACGCCCACAGAGGGCAAAATCCTCATTGACGGGCAGAACGTGCCGGACATGAGCAAGCAGCAGCTTCGCCAGATGCGCCGCAAGGTTAGCATGATTTTCCAGCAGTTCAACCTGCTCATGCAGCAGACGGTCGCGAAGAACATCGCGTACCCGATGGAGTGCATCGGCGTGCCGCGCGCGAAAATCAACGCCCGTGTGAAGGAACTGCTGGAAGTTGTCGGGCTGGAAAGCAAGGCGAAAGCATACCCCGCGCAGCTCTCCGGCGGTCAACGCCAGCGCGTCGCCATCGCCCGCGCCCTCGCCAGCGACCCCGAAGTGCTGCTCTGCGACGAAGCAACCAGCGCCCTTGACCCCATGACGACGCAAGCCATCCTCCGTCTGCTGCAAAAAATCAACCGGGAGATGGGCATCACCATCGTCGTTATCACCCACGAAATGGCAGTTATCCGTCAAATCTGCACACACGTCGCGATTCTCGATGGCGGTGTGATTGCCGAAGAGGGCAGCGTCGACGATGTGTTCACCCACACCCGCAGCGAAGCAGGCAAGCGGCTGTTCGGCATCGTCGCGAGCGAAAATCACGAGCAGGTGCAGGAGAAACCTGCCATCCGCATCGTCTTCAACGGCGAAACAATCGCTGAGCCGATTGTCGCTGACCTCATCCTGCACCTCGGCGTGCCGCTGAGCATCCGCAGCGCGGACGTGCACACACTCAACGGCGCACAGTACGGGCAGCTGCTCATCAGCCGCCCCGACGACCCGATGGTCTGCCACCGGGCGATTGAATACCTGAAAGAACGCGGCTTGACGGTCGAGGAGGTGCGCGCATGAGCATGACGTGGGAACGGCTGGGTTCCATGCTGCTGGAGGAAACAGGCAATACCCTCCTGATGACCCTGCCCGCAACATTCTTTGCCTACCTGATTGGTCTGCCGCTGGGCGTCCTGCTGGTCATCACCCGCAAGGACGGCATTCTCCCGAAGCCGACGCTGAACCGCATTATCGGCGTGATTGTCAACCTACTCCGCTCCGTGCCCTTCATCATCCTGATGGTGATGCTCTTCCCCGCAACGCGCGCGATTCTCGGCCGCGGCACAGGCACGGTGTCCATCATCATCCCGCTGACGGTCAGCGCGTTCCCGTATGTGGCGCGCATGGTCGAGGGCAGCCTGCTGGAAGTGGACAACGGCGTGGTGGAAGCTGCACAGGCGATGGGTTCGACGACCTTCCAGATTGTGCGGAAGGTGCTGATTCCCGAAGCCATGCCGTCGCTGGTCAACGGCTTCGCGATTTGCATCACCACGATTCTGGGCTACACCGCGATGGCAGGCACGGCGGGCGGCGACGGCTTAGGCAAGGTCGCGATTACCTACGGCCTGAACAAGCGGCAGTACGACGTGATGTACGCGGCAAGCATCGTGCTGGTGCTGCTGGTGCAGTTCTTCCAGATGGGCGGCACTTGGCTCAGCCACGCGATTGACCACCGCCGCCGGAAATAAGGATAAGCACGCGGACACTGCATGGGCGTGTCACCAACTCCATCGCGAAAAGGGTGTCGAGAGGGTCGAAGACCCTTGCGTCTCCCCATCAATCGTTTCATTCACCCGTATGGTGTTTGAATAGATAGGTTCCCCGAAAATGAAAGGAGTGCTTACAATGAAGAAGCTCTTTGCTCTGGCTCTGGCGCTGGTTCTGGCGCTGTCCCTGACGGTTGCGTCTGCTGATGAACTGAAGGTCATCAGCGTTGGCGCGACGGCTGCCCCGCACGCGGAGATTCTCGAATCCGAAGCGGTGACGGCAAAGCTGGCGGAACTGGGCTACAAGCTCGAAGTCGTTGTGTACGAAGGCTATGTGCTGGAGAATCCGGCGGTTGCTGACGGCACGGACGATGCGAACTATTTCCAGCACAAGCCCTATCTCGACTCCTACAACGAAACCGCTTCCGAGAGCGAACAGCTTGTGTCCGCGTTCACCGTGCATTACGAGCCCTTCGCCATCTACTCCAAGAAAGTGACCAGCCTTGCTGACCTGCAGGACGGCGCGCACATCGGCCTGCCGAACGACCCCTCCAACGAGACCCGCGCTCTGCTGCTGCTGGAGGCTGCTGGCCTGATCACCGTGCCGGAAGGAACGACCGCTGCGTCTGCCCTGACCAAGTACGACATCACCGCCGAAATGAACCCCCACGGCTATGTGTTTGACGAAGTGGCGGCTGAACTGCTTGCCCCCACCCTCGAAGACTACGACATTGCCGTCATCAACGGCAACTACGCGCTGGACGCTGGTCTGAAGCCCACTACGAACGGCCTGTTCGTCGAAGCGGCTGACTCTGAGTTCGCTACCCTGTACGCCAACATCGTCGCGGTTCGTCCCGCTGACCTTGATTCCGACTGGCTGAAGGCGCTGCACACCGCGCTGACCTCCAAGGAAGCCTACGACTACATGATCAACACCTACGAAGGCGGCGTCATCCCGACCTTCACCGTGGAGGACGCGGAGTAATTCGCGGATACCGCAAGACCGTCTGCAAGTGCGCAGGCGGTCTTTTTTCGTCAGCGGAAGCGGGAGTAGCGGAATTCGCATGAGCGATTTCCCCCGCAGCAAAAAGACCAGCACCGAGAGAAACAGCTTCTCCCGATGCTGGTCGGTTGGATTTGCTTGCGGGTACTCCGGCTTGTTTGCACTTCCCCTGCCCCTTGGGTTAAGCGGCTTTATCCCCTTCCAGTGTCTTTAGGGATTTCCTACTCTGAAAAAACAAGCAGGTCAGCACCCCCATCAGCGCCAGCGCCGCATAAAAGCACGCCGCGCCGCTGCCTTCATCCCGTCCGAACAGCATTTCCAGCCACGGCAGCGGATTCCGCATCATCGGCCGAAACACCGCATCCACCAGCGCCCCGCCCAGCACATAGCCGACCGGAATCGTGAAGAATTGCAGCGCATTCCGCACCGCGTACACCCTTCCCTGCATTCCTTCCGGGATGTTCAGCCGCATCAGCGCATCAAGATTCGCGCTCATGACGGGAATCAGCAGCCACCCCAGCGCAGCGCCCACGCACCACGTCGGCAGATTCTGCCCGAAGGCGAGCAGGAAGTTCTCCGTGCCCATCGAGACGAGCAGACAGCCGCACACCACCCGCACGCGGCTTTTCGGCGCGGGGAGCAGGACGGCGAGCAGGCTGCCGATCAGCGTCGCCAGCGCGGTCACGGTGGAGAAGATGCCCATGACAGTCTCCCCGCCCCAGCTCCGCGAGAGCAGCAGCGACGGCAGCGCGGCTTCGTACATGGACGAGACGAGGTTAATCGCCGCGAGGTACAGCACGAGCGTCAGCAGTCCGGGCGCTTGGCGGAAGAACCGCAGCCCCTGCCGGGTCGAATCGAGGAAGGATTCGTGCGGACTGCCAGTTTGCCGCTTCGGAATACGGATGAAGCACAGCAGCGCCGTGAACGCGACGGCGAATGTCGCCAAATCCGCGAAGATGACTGCGCGCAGACCGCCGAGCGTCATCAGCGCCATTGCCAGCACAGGTGTCAGCAGTCCGGACAGGCTGGAGGAGAGATACCGCAGTCCACCGACCCGCTGGTACTGCGATTTCGGCAGCAGTGCGGTCGTTGCGGCTTCGCTGGCGGGCTGCTGGAGCGTGTTCATCAAGCCGTTCAGCACGTTAAGGAGATACAAGTGCGTGATTTGCAGCCGTCCCGTTTGCAGCAGGACGAGCGCCGCGACGGTTGTGCACGCGGCAAGCGCATCGCTGACGAGCATCGTCCGGCGCGTATCGAGGCGGTCAACCAGTGCGCCGCAGAACAGGCTGAATACGACATACGGCGCGTAGCTGCTGACCGTCAGCAGCGCGGTGGACAACGCCGACCCGCTCTGCTGATACGCCCAGATAACAAGCGCGTAGCTGGTCATGGCGCTGCCGAGCGACGAAAGCGCCTGCGTCGTGAACAGCAAAAGGAATGTGCGCAGTTCGCGCAGAGACTCAAAAAACGAATGCAGTTTCATATAGCTTTGCTCCTTCATGCAGATAATCCGCATGGATGGAATGCCATTTTTAGATGAAAATGCCCCAAGATGCGCCGCGAATTTTTCATTCTGGCTAACGTGAATGAAACGCAGCGTAGCAGCGCTACGCTAAGTGGAATGAA
>PPYE01433621.1_pt1 | contig 11307 bp, 9 predicted proteins | sample 1559881 | NCBI WGS metagenome assembly PPYE01 (sample SAMN08240022, study PRJNA423297) | Human gut metagenome, whole genome shotgun sequencing project.
TTTGAGCAGTAAAGGGTGTTATGATTCACCTCCATAGTTGCCGGTCTCGAAACCGAGTATATATCCGGCTTGTGAATGCCCTATTTGTCCGTCCTCGACCTCCGTTTCCTGTCATTCGCTGTTTTCTGGCGGCGATGTACCTTGCGGGCGCAATCGGAACAATATTTAGCGCGATTAGATTTTGTCAGGAACAAGGTGCCGCACTCTGCGCAACGTTTTAGTCCTCTTGGCTTGGAAATTTCAGCATATAAAGCCGGATCGCCCGGCAGAACCCAATCCCGAAACCAAGTGTAGCAGAGCGAATAGGAGATGCTCTGTACACAAATACAAGGCTGGCCATCGTCCAGTGCGATACAGTTGCCACCGTCATAATTACAGCAGGATTTTCGGATCAGTGCATTGGCTTTTCTCCTTTGCTTGGGTGTCATTTGAATTGACAAATTGCTTTTCCTCCCAGCTTTGTGGTTGCAGCTTGTGCAAATGTTTTTTCATGCGCTTCCCTCCGTCTCAGATAGAGAATTGATTTTGTGAGATTTATGGTTTATAATAAAAGTAAACCGTAAACTCCAATTGAATTATATCGCAGGAGAGTGCTTGAATCGGTATATCAACCATAAATTATTTCAGTTTCAAAAACAATGCGCTCGTAAATTATGGTTTATGAGCGGACAGGAGGATCAACTCATGCTGTATGACGAAGCAAGGGTGGCGCTGACTAAAGAGCGGTTGGAAGATCTGCGCAAAGAAAAAAAGCTGTCCTTTGAACAGCTTTCCAAACAGCTTGCGGAGCGTGGCGTCAACATCAGCCATACAAACCTCAAAAATTATGAAATTAACGATCCGGTCCATCCCTTATATGGCCGTACCCGTAGCATGAGTATCGAGTATCTGGTTGCCTTTGCGGATTTTTACGATGTATCAGTGGAGTATCTGCTGGGGCTATCTAACTCCCGCAAACAGGAATACCACGATATATCCGAACAGTTAGGCTTGTGCGATAGAGCGATTGACGAACTCATCCAATGTAAAGAAAACTCCAGTAGTGAGGAAGGACCGCAACTGTATGTTTCTCAAGATACGGCCATCCTCAACGATTTTCTTATCAGTGCAGAATTTAAGCGTGTAATGGAAAAAATCAAACAGAGCCTTTTCTCGTATTATATGTACCAGTTGTCTCAGGACAGTATCTCAGCGCAAATTCGGGAAGAGAGCGCTCAGAAAATGGAAGAAGCTGAGAAGGTGTTGGATGCATGTGGCTATTGTGCCGTGGAATACGATTTGATTTCACAAGTCCACATGGAAAACGCCATAGGTATTTTGAATACCTATCTGCGTAAACTGCCGAAACATCTCTATCGAACACATATACAGAAAGCTAAAGATGTGCAGTAGCATTATTCTGCAGCACTGAATAGGACCCCTCATAAAACAGATCGGAGAAGACTTTTCTATGAACAAACAACAGCTGGCAAATAAAATTTGGGAATCTGCCAACAGAATGCGTTCCAAAATTGAAGCAAATGAATATAAGGACTATATTTTGGGCTTTATCTTCTATAAATTCCTGTCCGACAAAGAAGTTGAGTTTCTAAAAAAAGATGGCTATGAAGATGTTGATATCAAGGAGAATGTTCACGAAAATAATGAGCCGCTAGTGGACTATTGCCAGCAGCATCTTGGGTATTTCATTGCCTATGACAACCTTTTCTCTACCTGGTTGGCGAAGGGTAATAGCTTTACCGTGGACAATGTCAGAACAGCTCTTTCTGCCTTTAACCGCCTGATCAGCGAAACACAGAAGAAAGTATTCAGCAAAATCTTCAATACGTTGGAAACTGGCCTGAGCAAGTTGGGTGACAGCACCAACAGCCAGACAAAGGCAATCCAGGGTCTGATTCAACTGATTAAGGATATCCCTACCGATGGCAAGCAGGACTATGATGTCCTGGGCTTTATTTATGAGTACCTGATCAGCAACTTTGCAGCCAATGCGGGCAAAAAGGCCGGTGAGTTCTACACTCCGCACGAAGTATCGCTGCTCATGTCCGAAATTGTTGCCCACCATTTGAAAGACCGAGAGAAAATTGAAATCTACGATCCCACCAGCGGTTCGGGTTCTCTGCTCATTACCATCGGTAAGAGCGTTTCCAAGTACACAAAAAGCAAAGACGACATCATGTATTACGCCCAGGAGCTGAAGGAAAACACCTATAACCTGACACGAATGAACCTTGTCATGCGCGGTATCAAGCCGGATAATATTTTTACCCGCTGTGGTGATACGTTGGAACAGGACTGGCCCATGTATGATGATGTGACGCAGGAGTATAATTCCTGGTATCTGGACGCCGTGGTTTCCAATCCGCCTTATTCCCAGCGGTGGGACCCCAAGCATAAAGAAACCGATCCACGCTACCGTTATGGCCTTGCTCCAAAAGGCAAGGCGGACTATGCGTTCCTGCTGCATGATTTGTATCATCTAAACCCGGACGGGATCATGACCATCGTTCTGCCCCATGGCGTTCTGTTCCGTGGTGACGCGTTGGGCGGGCCGGATGGCCAGGGCGAAGGTGAAGGTAAGATTCGCCGCAATCTGATTGAGAACAACAACATTGAGGCCATTATTGGCCTGCCTGCCAACATTTTCTTTGGTACAGGGATTCCCACCATTATTATGGTGCTGCGCCAGAAGCGCGAAGAATCTGATGTCCTGTTTATCGATGCTTCCAAAGGCTTTACCAAGGTCGGCAAAACCAATAAGCTGATGGCATCTGATATTAAGCGAATTGTGGACGCGGTTGCTGCTCGTCCCAAGAGCATCGAAAAGTTTGCCCGGCTGGTTTCCAAAGAGGAAATCCGGCGCAATGGCTACAACCTGAATATTCCGCGCTACATTGATTCCTCCGATGCCCCGGAAACATGGGATATTTACGCCACCATGTTTGGGGGTATCCCAAACCATGAAATTGATCTTCTGGAAGCTTATTGGGCGGCTTTCCCTAGGTTACGGGGAATCCTGTTTGCATCAGATGGAACGCCATATTCTACATTGGCTGTTCCAAATATCAAAGAGGCTATTGAAGGCAGTGATGATGTTCGGGCATTTGTCGCCGCTCATCAGGCTGCATTTGCGGACTTTGACGCGTATTTGGACAGCGAATTGATTGAGAAAATGATGGAACTGAACATTTCCCAGGCAGAGGACGCCATCACACAAAATATCTTTGGCCGTATTGCGCCGCTGCCGCTACTGGACAAGTATCAGGCATATCAGTTGCTGGACAACCAATGGGGTGGAATAGCCACCGATCTTGAAATTGTCCAGACCGAAGGATTTGCGGCCACAAAGCAGGTTGACCCCAACATGGTCATCAAAAAGAAAGGCGACCAGGAAGAAGAAGTGCAGAACGGTTGGGTAGGACATGTGATTCCCTTTGAACTGGTGCAGACCACACTTCTGAAAAAGGATTACGATGCACTCAAAGCCAAGGAAGCCCGGCTGGATGAAATTGCGGCAGAACTGACCGAGATTATCGATTCTATCGATGAAGGCGACCGCGGTGAATTCCTCAATGATGGCAATACCGCCTTTGTTACCAAGGAGTTTGCGAAAAAACTGGCAGAAATCTATGATGATGTTTCGTCCCCGGAGTTGGACGGCTTGCAGGGGTATCTGGAGTTGCTGGACGCGAAGGCTGGAAAAGCGGAAAAGATGCACTATATCGATACCCACAAGGAAGTCAACTGGGCCAATGTAGAGGGCAATTCCCCTTATGCCAAGGGAAAAGTTTTGACGTATGTCAAGGCATTAAGGGCGACCTATACTTTCCCGGAGGATTCTTTTGAAGCGAAAATGGTTCGGGCGGACGAGCTGATGTCAGAGGAAAAGGCTGTCAAGAAAGAAACCAAAGAAATGGCGGAAGCGCTGCACCTGAAAACCAAGGATACCATTGAAGGGCTGAGCGATGAACAAGTTCTGGATTTGTTGCGTCTGAAATGGATTGCGCCCCTGTGTGCCTCACTCCAGGCTATGCCAAAGGCTATCATTGATGGGTTAGAAAAGGCAGTGCAGGCGCTTGCGGATAAGTATGCAGTGACCTATGTAGAACTGGATAAGCAGATACAGGAATCGGAAGCAGCGCTTGCCGATATGATTGATAACCTCACGGGCGGCGAATTTGATATGAAAGGACTGCGCGAATTTCAGTCGCTGCTGAAAGGTGAATGAGATGAAGAAAGTCCCAAAAATCCCCCAAATCCGAGTCAAAGGTTTTACGCAAGAATGGACTGAGCACTTGCTCAATTATTATCTTGAAACATCACAAGAAAAAAATTTTGACGGATTATACCAAAAGGAAGACGTTTTATCCGTTTCTGGGGATTGTGGAATTGTTAACCAAATAGAATTTCAAGGCCGAAGTTTTGCGGGTGCTTCTGTTTTAAATTATGGTGTTGTACACACCGGCGATGTAGTATATACCAAATCTCCGTTGAAGGAAAATCCTTATGGAATTATAAAAACAAGCACCGGGAAAGCTGGTATTGTATCAACATTATACGCAGTATATCATCCAAAAGAAGTCACCTATTCCGAGTTTGTTCAATGGTACTTTGAAAATAACGATAGGCTGAATCACTATCTAAATCCTCTGGTAAACAAGGGTGCAAAAAATGATATGAAGGTATCATCTGATAATGCGCTTTTAGGAACGGTCATCTTCCCCGATAGTGCTGAGCAAAAAGCCATTTCGGATTTTCTTACACATATCAAAAACATCATTTTACAATGCGAATCCAGGCTTGAAAAACTCCAATCCCTCAAAGCATCCATGCTGGAAAAGATGTTTCCGAAAGATGGCGCAAATGTGCCGGAGGTTCGTTTTAAGGGATTTATTGAGGTGTGGGAGCAGCATAAGCTGGGGGAAATTGGAAGAGCTCGGTCAGGTGTTGGATTCCCTGATAGTGAACAAGGAGGTACTAGTGGTACACCTTTTTTTAAAGTTTCTGATATGAATTTGGCCGGAAATGAACATGAAATGACAGTTGCTAATAATTATGTTACTGAAGAACAAATAACATCACACAGATGGTCTCCAATCGAAGATTTACCAGCTATTTTCTTTGCAAAAGTAGGGGCTGCGGTCATGCTTAATCGTAAGCGTTTATGCCGTATTTCATTTCTTTTGGATAACAATACGATGGCATATTCATTCGATGAAAAAATGTTGGATTCCAACTTTGCAAAGGCATTATTTGAAACAGTTGATTTGACATCTTTGATACAAGTTGGTGCTTTGCCATCGTACAATACCGGAGATGTTGAACTGATGAAAGTGTATCTTCCAAGTGTGCCTGAGCAAAAAAAAATTGGTGAGTACTTTGAGCAACTTGATGATCTTATCGTCCTTCAACAACAAGCACTCGACAAACTCCAATCCATCAAAAAAGCCCTGCTGGAAAAAATGTTTGTCTGATACAGGAGGCTGCCATGGCATTTGAAAATGAAGCTACCTTTGAAGCAGAACTGATCAATTTACTGACAGAGAAATATGGCTGGGAGCCGGAAATCCTGCGGTATAAAACCGAAGAAGACCTGATTCAGAATTGGAAGCAGATTCTTTTTGAGAACAATCGGGACATCGACCGCTTGAATGATGTTCCGCTGACTGACGGTGAAATGCAGCAAATTCTCGACCAGATCACCCGGTTGCGTACGCCACTGAAGCTCAACGGCTTTATCAATGGCAAAACTGTCGCCATCAAGCGGGACAACCCTGCCGACACGCTGCACTTTGGCAAAGAGGTCAGCCTGAAAATTTACGACCAGCGGGAGATTGCCGCCGGACAAAGCCGCTACCAGATTGCTGAGCAGCCTGTGTTTAAGGCTCGAAGCGCTGTTCTGCCCAATCGCCGGGGCGATTTTATGCTGCTAATCAACGGTATGCCCGTGATCCACTGTGAACTTAAGCGCAGTGGCGTGGATGTGAGCCAAGCTTATCACCAGATTGAAAAATACGCCCATGAAGGTGTGTTTTCCGGCCTGTTCGCTCTGGTCCAGATTTTCATTGCCATGCAGCCGGAGGAGACAGTTTATTTTGCCAATCCCGGCCCGGACGGAGTGTTTAACAAGGATTTCTATTTTCACTGGGCGGACGCCAATAATGAGCCGCTGAACAATTGGAAGGACATTGCCCAGTATCTGCTCTCCATCCCTATGGCACACCAGTTGATTGGCTTTTACACGGTGGCCGATAATACGGACGGAATCCTGAAGGTTATGCGCAGCTATCAGTATTACGCGGCTTCCCGCATTACCGGCCGCGTTGCCATGCGGCACTGGGCAGATAAAGATCAGCGTGGCGGCTATATCTGGCACACCACCGGCTCCGGTAAGACCTTGACCAGTTTCAAATCCGCCCAGCTGATTGCCGGTTCTAAGGACGCCGACAAAGTGGTGTTCCTGATGGACCGTGTGGAGCTGGGAACCCAGTCACTGATGGATTACCGTGGTTTTGCCGACGATGCGGGTTCTGTACAAGACACAGAAGATACCAATGTTTTAGTGGCAAAACTGAAAAGTAACGATCCGGCCAATATGCTGATCGTCACTTCCATCCAGAAAATGAACCGCATTGAGGAAAACAGCAGCTATAATGCTCACGATATTGAACTGATTCGGGATAAGCGGATTGTTTTCATCATTGATGAAGCACATCGGGATGTGTTTGGAGAAATGCTTCGCACCATCAAAGAAACCTTCCCCAATGCTATGTTCTTCGGGTTTACGGGAACACCAATTCACGAAGAGAACCAGAAGAAAATGAGCACTACCTCGGATGTGTTCGGAAACGAACTTCACCGGTACAGCATTGCAGACGGAATCCGGGACAAAAATGTTCTGGGGTTTGACCCCTATATGGTGCCTACCTATAAGGAGCGTGATTTACGCAAGGCTGTTGCTTTGGAAAAAGCCAAAGCACCTACTGAAGCCGCAGCCATGAGCGACCCAAAAAAGAAAAAAGCCTATCTGCACTATATGGATCATACAAGCGTACCTATGGCTGGTGTCGTTCAAGCAGATGGAACCTACCTGAAGGGCATTGAAGATTATTTGCCCAACTCCCAATATGAGCGGGAAGAACATCAGCGTGCGGTAGTAACCGATATTCTGGACAACTGGGTTACACTCAGCCACGGAAGTAAGTTCCATGCGATTTTTGCAACCAGCAGTATCCCGGAGGCGATCCAATATTACAGGCTGTTCAAGGAAATGAGCAGTTTGAAAGTGACGGCACTGTTTGACCCAAGCATTGATAACAATGGTGGGGCGATCTTCAAGGAAGAATCGTTGATCGAGATTCTGGAAGATTACAATGCTCGTTACGATATGAAGTTTAAGCTGGCTACCTATGCAACGTTCAAAAAAGATGTTTCCTACCGCCTGGCACACAAGGAGCAGTATAAGTCTGTGGAGAGGACCCCAGATCAACAGATTGATTTGCTGATCGTTGTGGATCAGATGCTGACCGGTTTCGACTCCAAATGGATCAACACACTCTATCTGGATAAAGTTTTGGTCTATGAAAAGTTGATTCAAGCGTTCTCCCGCACCAACCGTCTTTTCGGTCCGGAAAAGCCCTTTGGTACAATTCGCTATTACCGCAAACCGTATACCATGCGGCGAAATATTGATGAAGCCTTCAAGCTGTATTCTGGCGAAAAGCCTCTTGGCTTGTTTGCCGACAAACTAGAACACAATTTGAGTAAACTGAACGAGTTATATGACGAGATCGAAGCAATATTCCGCTCTGCAGGAGTAAGAAATTTTGAAAAATTGCCGGAAGATCATACAGAACGCGGACAGTTTGCTAAACTTTTCAAGCACTTTAATACCTACCTGGAAGCCGCTAAGATTCAAGGATTTACTTGGGGCAAATTGTCGTATACAGTAAAAACGGAAACCGGCAACGTCACCATTGATCTTCATTTGGACGAAACCACATATCTGATTCTTGCACTTCGTTACAAGGAACTGTTTTCCGGTGAAGAACCGGGCGGTGTTGGCGATGATGTGCCCTATGAAATTGATTCTTACCTGACGGAGATCAACACCGGCGTTATTGATGCCAATTACATGAACTCCAGATTCAACAAGTATCTCAAGGCGCTGCAGGATGGAACGGAAACAGCGACAGTGCTGGATGAGCTGCACAGGTCCTTTGCAACTCTTACTCAAGAAGAGCAGAAGTATGCAAACATCTTCCTGCACGATGTGCAGAACGGTGATGTCGTAGTCGATGAAGGAAAAACATTGCGTGATTACATCACAGAGTATATGACCAGTGCTAAGAATGATCAAATCCACCGTTTTGCCGAAGCCCTTGGAGCCGATGAGGCAATGCTGCGGGATTTCATGCAGCTGAGGGTTACAGAAGCAAACATTAACGAGTTTGGTCGATTTGATAAACTGAAAGCCACGGTCAACAGGGACAATGCAAAAGTATTCCTGGAAGCCCTTGAAGGAACCACCATTAAGCCTTTCCAGATCAATATGAAAGTGGATCAGGTTTTGAGAAAATTTATCCTTGAGGGTGGATTTGACATGGCCTGAACCCAGGGGGGTGGTGATGTGAAAAACAGACGACAAAAATGCGAGAAAGACACGGCTATAAAGCTTCGCTTCTATTTTATGTCATTGTGGCTTTTGTTCGTGTTGATTTTTCTTTTAACCGTTGATATCCCAATCTGTTTTTCTGAAGATGCGCACTTTATAGGTTTTGGGCCGTTGCTGAAAAGAAATTGGCTTGCGTTTATATCTTTACTCTTGGCAATTCTGGGATGGTTTGTCGCGTCTTTAGAGAAACAAAGATGGGCAGGAGTAACCAATCCGCCGTATGAAATTGAGTCTATCAAAAACGAAAATTATGAATATTTGACTTTTCTTACTACCTATATAATCCCGCTGATTTGCATTGATTTAACCAAGATTCGATATGTGTTTGTACTGGCCGTACTATTAGTGCTCATCGGGTTTATCTTCATTAGAATGGATTTGTATTGTGGAAATCCTACCTTGGCACTTATGGGATATAGATTGTATCGCGCAGAAATTAAAGGATTTGAAGCTCCTGATGGAATTGTGCTGATATCAAAAGACCGTTTATCCAAAAAATCATCTATTAAATGGATTCCCATCGATAAGTATGTCTGGATAGCAAAGGAGGTCAAGAATGACGTCGGATGAATTAAAAGGTGCGGTGTCAAGCATACTAGGGCAGCAGCACTCTGCACAGCTGTATTTGATCCTCAAAGTTAGCGATGAACTCGTTTTGAGATTGGCGGATATAGAAGATGAGAGCACGGCACCGGAAATTCAACACATGTTTGAAGAATTTTTAGAAACTATTATTGTTTCTAATGAAGATATGATTGTCCGAAACCTTTCTATTGCAGATGAATCCCCAAATGCAGTTTATGAATATGATTATGATAGTTACCCGGAAGAACTGAATTTATTTAAGCAATTCAATATTGAAGAAGCAGTAGGGATAGATCACTTTGATTTTAGAACGGATGATCTTAAAAATTTGTTTGGATACATAGTTTATATAGGAAACATGGAAAGCGGCATTATCCTTTTCAAAAAACATTATCCAATTTCTTTGATAAAACGAGACAGTTTCTTGTTGGGAGCAATTAAAAGCAGAGAACGTTTTGAAAAACTGCCCGGAGAAGATATCATACGATTGAACAATGATGCGCAATTTTTGCGAGTTGGGGACACTATATTTGTGTTCAATTTAAAAATGTTGGAACGTAATATGGGCTTTTCTGCTCTTATACAGCGAGCAGCTACTGAAACTGTTGATGCAATTGAAGAATTGGACATACTTGATGACATTGAGGTGTTGCGGGATGCACTTGAGGTTCCATCGTTTTCGCGGAAGCTCTCTAAAGTAAAAAAAGCATCACCTATTTTTAAACTAGGAATATCAAAAGAAGCGATTGTTGAGTTTACAAAAAGCACACCAGAGCTTGCAGGAAAGTTCAAATACAGTGAAGATGGAACGCAGATTAGGTTGGGCACCCAGAAATCTAAAATTGCGTTTCTTAAATTAATGAATGACGCTTTTTTACACTCTGAATTAACTCAACAGTGGTATGATGCATTGGCAAAAGACAACATTACTCAAGGGGCTGGATAATCCGCGAATTTTTGGCATAGTCTCAAGGAAAAAGCGTTCGCAGAACGCGCAGCCGCAGAATGAACTTCTGCGTTCAAAGGGGTTTGGGGACACTGCTCTCAGCAAGCAGTTTGTGGCGATGGATAGCCACAAGCATTGCTTGCTGCTATGAGTTTGACCCCAAAAGTGAAGTATCATCAATCGCACTCTGCCGCTCTTTTGACGCTCAGAATTATGTTAATACAGGGTTGGATGTTACCCATATTTCTGATATAATGCCATTGATGAATGGAGGTGTCGTGCATGAAAGAAGTCGCAGAAAGATTACGCTCTTTGCGGGAAAGCGTAAAGCTATCTCAGGTGAAAATGGCTGAAATCGTTGGCGTCAAGCAATCCAGTCTGAACCGCTATGAACTCAATCTGGCTTCCCCGACCTTTGAAACGCTGACCCGGTATGCGGATTACTTTGACGTTTCCATGGATTACATTTTCGGCCGCACGGACAACCCCCAGGGCAAGTTATACGAGTACAGGCCCAAAATTGAGCAAAGTGATCCCAGATGAAGAAATTCGTGGAGATGTGTTTCGATCCAAACTCTCCCATGAACGCACGCCTCAAGGAAACACTGCTGCAAATGCTTGGGGAGGCACAGCAATGAATGTTGTCATCTATGCCCGCTATTCCAGCCACAGTCAGACCGAGCAATCCATCGAGGGACAGCTCCAGACTTGCTATGAGTATGCCAGGAGTCATAACTATATTGTCATCGGCGAATATATTGACCGGGCACAAAGCGGAACGACTGACAGCCGGGGTGAGTTTCAGCGGATGATTGCGACAGCGACAAGCACACCTTTGAGGGCGTCCTTGTATACCAGCTTGACCGCTTTGCCCGCAACCGCTATGACAGTGCCATCAACAAGGCAAGACTGAAAAAGAATGGCGTGCGGGTGATCTCCGCACGGGAGAATATCAGCGATGACGCCAGCGGCATTCTGGTGGCAGGCGTGCTGGAAAGTATGGCCGAGTATTACTCCGCGGAGCTCTCCCAAAAGATTCGCCGCGGCATGGAAATCAACGCCCAAAAGTGTCTGGCCAATGGCAGCAATCCCGGCTTGGGCT
>PPYE01073465.1_pt1 | contig 11304 bp, 9 predicted proteins | sample 1559881 | NCBI WGS metagenome assembly PPYE01 (sample SAMN08240022, study PRJNA423297) | Human gut metagenome, whole genome shotgun sequencing project.
CTGCTGCTGCAGTGGCTTGTAACAATACTGATAGTAACATAATTTTCAGTTTTAAAATGGTTTATATTTTCTCTTGTTTATTATTTAATCATTCATTCCGCGCGTTTATTCCGTATTCTTTTTATCAACGTTTTCACCGCGTTTCATTTCAATTTTCTTCAGCTTTCACTTTGGCACCTTCCTGTGCCAGACCGATAAACACTGCCGACAACATCGTAAATACGTAAGCCTGGATGAAAGCAACCAACAACTCAAGCGCATTCATAAAGATGTTGAACAATACAGAAGCCACCGTCAGCGTGCCGTTCAGTGCAGGCCCCATGCTTGCCGAGATAAAGATCAGGCAGGTAAGCACCAGCATCGCCATGTGTCCCGCCAGCATATTGGCAAAAAGACGAATCATCAAAGCAAACGGTTTCGTAAAGATTCCGAAGAACTCGATGAATGGCATCATCGGTATAGGCACTTTCAGCCACCAAGGTACATCAGGCCAGAAAATATCCTTCCAGTAATGTTTCGAACCGAAGATATTCACTGCCAGGAACGTGCAGACTGCAAGCACCATAGTGATAGCGATATTTCCCGTCACGTTCGCACCTCCGGGGAAGAACGGAATCAATCCCATCATGTTATTGATAAAGATGAAAAAGAACGCTGTCAGCAGATACGGTGCAAACTTCCGGTAGTTGGGTCCTACACAACTCTTGATAATATCGTCGTTCACCATCATGATGAACATCTCCATGAATCCGATAAATCCTCCCGGCGCTTTCGCTCCTTGCGGACGTTTTCTGTACCAGTGTGACACGCTCAATACGATGATGAGCAACAACACGCTGTTGAACAGCAAAGCAAATGTCACTTTCGTGATGGAAATATCCCACGGGCGGACCTGTTCGCCTGCCGCATTATACTCTACCAGTTTGCCCTCGTACTTACTTCCTTCGGGAGCGATGGAAAGTCCTTCATAAGTCCCTCCATTCTCTTCGAGACGGGAAGAAAGGAACGTGTGCCAACCTGTAGTGCTACTATAAACAATAATAGGTAATGGTATAGTAATGTGCGTGTTACCCCACGTCGTAATATGCCATTCGTAGGAGTCGCCGATATGACCGAACACAATTTCTTTCACATCCACCGTGTTCTCCTGTTCCTCTTTCGGAGTAATCTCGTCCTGCGTCTGTTGTGACACCGCTTCCCCCTCCTGTTCCTGTGCAAGAACCGGCAAGCTGACTGCCGCCATGAGGCAGAACAGAATCAACGGAGCTACTATGTTATGCAACTGTTTCATTTTTCTTCTTATTTTTCTTTTTCCGTTTCTGATTCAACTCAAAAGAGAAGAAGAACCAGGTTTCGAATACCAGATATATCAAATAGAACAAGATAAACGTCAGCAGAAAGGCTCTGGCTTCTTCGCGAACGGCAAGACAATAAATCAATACCAGAATCAGCGAAAGAATCATTTTTATCATCTTCGTTGCCAGATACAACAGTAACATTCTCTGTGGAGCATGCCGACGGCAAGCGTCGAAAGCATAAATGCTAAACAGCCCGAAGAAGTAAAAATAGATCGGAATAAACGGATACCCTCCGAAATAATGCCCCGGCAAAGCGAAGTGTAGAATGACAGCTCCGAGTGCCCCGCTAATTACCGCAAATAAGGTATGCCACCAAATAAAATTCCGTTTAGTTTTACTAATATTCACCATGTTACTGTGTTTTTCTGTAAGATTATAACCTCGTTTTTTTCAATTTTTTAATGCTTAGTCTTTGTGCCGGTGAGGAGTTTCCGTCAGGAAACACAGGCAGAAACCGTACCGTCACTCATTTCGACAAAACCGCCCTGAATATCCATCGTGTGCTCTTCTCCGTCCATCGTCGTGTAACTCAACGTTCCCGCTTTCAACGACGAAACAATGGGCGCATGCCCGGGGAGAATAGAAAACGAACCGATCATTCCCGGCAATGTGACAATCTTCACATTTCCGTCGAATATGCTCTTTTCGGGCGATACTATACTCAAATGCAGTTCTTTCATCATGCTATCTTTTTATTTTTTTGCTGCCTGTTCCAGCAATTTCTTACCTTTCTCTATTGCCTCCTCAATGGTTCCGACATTCAAGAAAGCCTGTTCGGGAAGATAATCCACTTCTCCTTCCAGAATCATCTTGAATCCCTTGATGGTGTCTTCAATACCCACCATCACACCCGGAACGCCTGTAAACTGTTCAGCCACGGCAAACGGTTGTGAAAGGAAACGCTGCACACGGCGGGCGCGGTTCACTACCATCTTGTCTTCTTCCGAGAGTTCTTCCATACCGAGGATGGAGATAATATCTTGTAATTCCTTGTTACGTTGCAGAATTTGTTTCACTTGCTGCGCTACGTCGTAGTGTTCCTGGCCAACAATGTGCGGGTCGAGGATACGTGACGTAGAAGCCAACGGGTCTACCGCCGGATAAATACCCAGCTCCGTAATCTTACGGTCGAGCACGGTAGTTGCGTCCAAGTGGCTGAAAGTTGTTGCAGGAGCCGGGTCGGTCAAGTCATCGGCAGGCACATACACCGCCTGTACGGAGGTGATAGAACCTTTGCGGGTAGACGTGATACGTTCCTGCATCGCACCCATTTCCGTAGCCAGCGTAGGCTGGTAACCAACGGCGGACGGCATACGTCCCAAAAGGGCGGACACTTCCGAACCTGCTTGCGTGAAACGGAAGATATTATCAATAAAGAACAGAATATCGCGTTTCTCACCCTCTTTTCCTGCGTCGCGGAAAGATTCCGCCACCGTCAGTCCGGACAATGCCACAGAGGCACGTGCGCCCGGAGGCTCGTTCATCTGACCGAAAATCAGAGACACTTGCGATTTCTCCAGTTCGTTATAATCCACTTTCGAAAGATCCCAGTGACCTTTCTCCATTCCTTCTTTGAATGCTTCGCCGTAACGGATTACACCGGATTCAATCATTTCGCGCAGCAAGTCGTTACCTTCACGGGTACGTTCACCTACTCCGGCAAATACAGAGAATCCATTATGTTTCTTGGCGATATTATTGATAAGTTCCTGAATCAATACAGTCTTTCCTACACCGGCACCGCCGAACAAACCGATTTTACCACCTTTGGCATACGGTTCGAGCAGGTCGATCACTTTGATACCTGTGAAGAGCACCTCTTGCACAGTAGTCAAATCCTCAAACTTAGGGGGGTCACGATGAATGGAATATGCACCTTTGCGGTCGAGTCCTTTCATACCGTCGATCGAATCACCGACTACGTTCATCAGTCGTCCTTTAATCTGTTCGCCAATCGGCATCGTGATCGATGTTGCTGAACTTCTACAACCAGTATTTTGCCGTTTGGCCTCTTTATCTCCAGTGCGTCGTGGATGCTTGGCAGCACCAATTCTGCATCCGTACCCTCAAAGTACACATCGACCACAGGGCCGATCACCTGCGAGATATGTCCGATAATCTGTGACATAAGCAATCTCTAATTTATTTATATTATTCTTTTCTCTCCTTTTGACTTTATAATATGAAAGGAATGCACATTTTTCGCGTTTTACCTATTTCATTATTATAATAAACAGTTGAGTTCAGTTTTTGTTCAACTATTTTCTATATCCCATAAACTTCTGTCCTTAGAAATAGTTAAAGAAACAACTGCGCAAATGTAGAAACAATTCCGTGTCGTTGTGCTTCCTTTTTCATAATTTGTCGTTCGATAACACTTATTAGACCTACAATGACTACAGATTGACCAATTCAGGCAAATTTCTGCTACAAATCAATAGCAAAACAAGTTTGGGGGCAATAATCTATCAATAAACTAAATTAACCCATCGAGTTTCCTATCTCTTTGTTAAAAATCAATGGATTAGCAAAAACAAGAAATAGTGGCAAAAACAACTAGTTTTGTGCTCGAACACAGAAAAGTCCGTATTTTCATGTTTTCCTTAAGAAAGTTTAAAGCCATATTTCCTGTTTTTCTCCTATCTATTCTATTCCTTATATATTCCGCATTTTTGCATTAAGATTCACATCCATCTTTATAAAGTTCCCAATTTGCATAAAAGAGCAATATAATAACGCCACATACAATTATTATCTCATTTTTTTGCTGTAATTTTGCACCACTAATATAAAACACTCAAAATGATGAAGAAAATACTGTTACTCGGTTCCGGCGTACAGAACGCTTATACGACTTCGAGAAAGAAGGTATCCAGGTAGTTCCCAGCGCTCGTGCCGTGAACTTCACGATGAACCGCAAAGCCATTCGCGACCTTGCCGCCCAAGAACTCGGACTGAAAACAGCCAAATACTTCTATGCCAAAACTCTGGAAGAACTGAAAGAAGCTGCCGATAAAATCGGTTTCCCTTGTGTCGTTAAACCATTGATGTCTTCTTCCGGCAAAGGACAATCGCTCGTGAAGAGTGCCGACGAACTCGAACATGCCTGGGAATACGGATGCAGCGGCAGTCGTGGCGATATTCGCGAACTTATCATTGAAGAATTTATCAAGTTCGACAGCGAAATCACCCTGCTCACCGTTACCCAAAAGAACGGCCCTACCCTCTTCTGCCCTCCTATCGGACACGTGCAGAAAGGTGGCGACTACCGCGAAAGTTTCCAGCCTGCACACATTGATCCCGCCCATTTGAAAGAAGCGGAAGAGATGGCGGAGAAAGTAACCCGTGCCCTCACAGGTGCAGGACTTTGGGGAGTTGAGTTCTTCCTAAGCCATGATAATGGAGTCTATTTCTCCGAACTCTCTCCTCGTCCGCATGACACAGGTATGGTGACACTGGCGGGCACACAAAACCTGAATGAATTTGAATTGCATCTGCGTGCCGTACTCGGCCTGCCCATTCCCGGCATCAAACAAGAACGGATAGGCGCAAGCGCTGTGATCCTTTCCCCGATTGCCAGCCAGGAACGTCCTCAATATCGCGGACTAGAAGAAGTGACCAAAGAAGAAGATACTTATCTCCGCATTTTCGGCAAACCGTTTACACGTGTCAACCGCCGTATGGGTGTGGTACTTTGTTATGCTCCGCTTGATTCTGATTTGGATGCGTTGCGCGACAAGGCTAAGAGAATTGCAGAGAAAGTAGAAGTTCATTAATACAAGAAATTCAGAGATAAGATGAATAAAATCCGCCAAGTAAACCTGTCTGATATTCCAGCACTGCAAGAGCTATATCAGCATACAGTTCTGACTGTGAACCGAAAAGATTATACAGCCGAAGAAGTAGCAGATTGGGCTTCGTGCGGAGACGATACGTCACACTGGAATGAGCTTTTCGAAGAACAACATTATGTGGTTGCAGAAAACGAAGAAGGCGTGATTGTAGGCTTTGGCTCTGTAAACGATGACGGATATATGCACACGCTGTTCGTTCACAAGGACTTTCAGCATCAAGGTGTCGCAACATCTTTGTATAAGCATCTCGAAGCATATGCACGAGAAAGAGGTGCGAAAAGATTAACATCGGAAGTTAGCATCACGGCAAAACCATTTTTTGAAAAACAAGGTTTTCAGGTCGATGAAGAGCAAAAGCGGAAAGCTAATCAAATGTGTCTCACCAATTATAAGATGAGCAAGCAGCTCTGTTAATCACATCTAATCATTTCTAAGATGAAAACATAGAAGAAAGCTCATTTGCAGATAAAGAAAGTCTTATTTTATATAAGAAAAACTCCAGCTATGGTGACGGATAAAGTTACATTAGCTGGAGTTTTTCTTTTTAACTTCATGAAATGAAAACGTCATTTCTTACTCAAGAAACGTTTAGCCAAATATTTACGTATTGGTTCATCATACAGCTTCAAACACAGATAAGCAAGAATAATACTCAAAATAAAGACACACAAAGCTACGTGCCAGGTTTCACCTAACGTGTAGAGTTGATTCTCAATCAGCCATGCATAGAACAGATACATCAACGGATAATGTATCACATAAACCGGATAAGATATATCTCCCAAAAACTTACATATCTTTGTCGATTGCTTGTCCGTGGTGGTACCCGACGCTCCTATCCACAGAATGATAGGGAAAGCCACAATCACGCAAAACGCTTCATAAACACCATTCATGCAAAGCGGCTCCAACCCTTCCAGATAAGGAACAGAGAACAGGGCAATCAGCGCAATAGTACATATCCAAAATGCACCTTTCACCTTCATAGGCTTGAAATTGCGCGACATAAGCATACCCAACGAAAAAGGGAAAAGCATACGCAAGGAACCGCCCAAAAAGTTAACCCCATCCAGCGTCCAGCCCACTCCTATGTTTCCATAAGTGGAGACATTAAAAACAGCAAACGCCGCCAACGCTACGCCCAGCAACACCACAAACACCGTCAGTGCCTTGTTGGACAAGCGGCGAATGAACAACGCATACAGGATATTGCCGATATACTCAAAAAACAATGACCAGCAAGGACCATTCAACGGAAACATCTCACCGTTGCCACGAACTTCGTACCCAACACCCGGCATGGCAGGAATGAAGAAGATCGTACAAAGCAGAGACAACATTATCATGGAGATAGCTACGTGCGTCCCGTCCCATTGCACACTCCCCTGAATACAGAACGTGATAGCACCGAGAACGGCACCCATAATGACCATCGGATGAAGACGTATCAATCGGCGTTTAAAGAAATCTTTCATGGTGAGACTTTTACCCCAACGGTCGTCGTAAGCATAACCGATCACAAAACCCGAAAGGATAAAAAAGAAATCCACGGCTAAATATCCGTGATTCAGAGTTTCAATAGCACTATTACTGGCAAAAGCGAAGCCCTCGAATACGTGATACCATATCACCATAAGAGCCGCCACACCGCGAAGTCCGTCAAGAAGATCATAATGCGCCTTGGTGTCTGAAAAAGCTGAAGCAGAAATGTTCGACATTTGTTTTTCTATTAGTAAGTTAGTATTTTCAGAAGGCAAAGATACGGTTTGCGCTACGAAGTTTCTTTGCTCTAAAGCAAAAAAGCCCTGCTAATCGCTATTTTTTAGCACGTACCCGACTAAGGGTATAGATGGAAATGCCCAGAAAAGCAGCCACATATTTCAGCTTCACTCGGTTTATCAATCCGGGATAGCGACGGTTGAACTGTTCGTAGCGTTCTTTAGGCGAAAGTTGGAGGCGCTCCACAAACATGTGACTAAGCTCCTTATTCACATTCTGATGCAGGATTCTTCCCCAGTTGGCTATGTCGATATATGTTTCGTAGAGGGCATTCAGCTTGTCGATGTGGATGACGTAGATTTTGCAATCGGAAAGCGTTTCAACGCTTTCTACCGATGGTTGCTGATAGTAGAGCGAATCCATGCCGAACGTGACGTCGCCCTCCTGACTGAACCACGTAGTGGTGTCCTCTCCGTTGTGGTGGAATACGGAACGGGCGATGCCCTCTTCAATGAAATATACCAGGCGGTCTGTGACGCCTGCCTGAACGATACGGGTATCTTTGGGATAATACCTTAATTCCATATTCGCCTGAAGCGCTTGAAGTGCTTCGTCGGAAACCGGATAGATTTGCCTGATTTTACGAATGATATTTTCCATTTGGGGGTAATGGCGTATTGGGGGTTAATGACGTACTTTAGGATATTTATTATTAAAACGGAAACCAAGACCGAGCATCAGATAATTAGGGGTCTGGAAATCCTGAAGATTGTAGCCGATGTGAAGGAATGAACTCCGGGTGACGTTGATCTTCAACGCAAAGACCTGATACAGTCCGCGCAAATCGCCACGCCCCAGCACATTCGTTCCCAAGCCGACACCGATAGTAAAAAACGGCATCACGTATTCTGCCCGTCCGGAAAGTCCGAGCGCAAGCTGATTCTGAATGCCCGGCACGAGAAATTTACGACGGGAGGAACCACTGCCTGCATCGTACTCCACCAGCGCATCTTCGGTGTACACATTAGCACTACCGTCATAAACACCGTCCAGCGAAACTCCGAAACGCAGCTTATAGTTGAGATTGTACATCGGAGCAAAGTTGAATCCCGCTACGGGATAGCTGCCCGGTGATGCAATCTGCTTCTCGCCTACATAGACGCCTTTGCGACGCCACGAGCCGAACAACACAAGGTCATAACTGACGTGTCGCGGAAAACGGGGAACGTAGGGATGAACCAATGATTTAGTGAGGTCGGCTTCTTCCCGGTTGAAGTTGTACACCAGTCCGATTTTCGCTCCGGTGGTGTTGACACCTGCATTGGGAAACTTGGTGTTGCCGTTGGAGAAATGCGTGAAGTCTCCGCCGATGATAAAGTCGAAATAACGAGAAAGCGACCAGTTAAGGTAGATACCCGCATTGAGGTAGGCATTCACCCGTGAGCCTACGGCTCCGTTGTAGGAGTTGTAATCGTTGTCATAAGGTTTCCATCCGGCAGAAATACCGAAATTCCACTCGTAATTGAGCGAAAGGCGGGGATTGAAACGGGCAATGCGTGCACCTTGAAAGACATAGAACGCCATCGGATCACCCAGTTGCTTTTTGTCGCCAAAGGTGGTGAAAGCCAAGCCGAAACCTTGATAAGCTCCGCCATAGATGCGGTCGGCACAGGTGTTGGGACGAAACTTGAAAGAGTATTTCAGATGAGCGGCAAATGAACTCTGGATGGGTTTCCACCGTTCGTTCTCGCCTTGCAGGAAAGGATTGGTGGGGAACACGTATTGCGGCCGCGCCTCTATCCCCAACCGGTGAATGAAATGGTGGGGAACGTAGGGAGCTACGGTGTCGGCTCCGCATTGCGGGAAGCTGTTGTGCCGGAAGCCATGAATTTCTTCCTGCAATCTCCGCACTTCTTCACGAAGTTGGCGGACGTCCTGCTGGAGCTGTTCTACGTCTTGCCGCATTTCCTTCACCTCTTTCTCTTCCTGCCCTACCTCCTGCGCACTAAGCGAAGTGTCGGGGAAAAGCAAAGCGGAACAGATTACGGCGATTTCCCATCTGGGTATCTTTACTCTCATATAATAGTCTGGTTTGTCTTTTCAGAACGGAAGTTACAAATGGAGCTTCTCAATAAACTGTGCCACATGATAGCCGTCCATCAACCCATGATGGCAGGTTACGGAAACGGGCATCATCAGTCTTTCTCCGTCACGGAAGTACTTTCCGGTGGAGATTTTGGGAACGCTGTCGCCCGAACGCATATTGGTGGGGTGCTTCATGTCGGTGAATGAGAGCCACGGCACTGCCGAATAATGAATGGCATTGGGATGGAAAGTGCCTCCTTTGTTGAGTCCCGTAGTGGCTTGCAAACGTTCCATTTCGGCTTTTGCCCGGCGGATAAAGACAAGTTCGTCCGGATCATATTCAAAGGCGGCAAAAGAAAAGGTATGGTCGTCACGGCCTACGGTGGCTTCGGGCAGAAGGCTGTCATAGCACACCACCTTATCGCCTTCGATGCGATAACGGAATTCTTCTACCGCAGCAGCGGCAGTCGTTATCCGGTGGAGGACTAACAGGGAAAAGGATATGCCTTTGGTTTTGGCTTCCTGATACGCGCGCGTACAGTCTACCTGAACGGTCACTCCGAAAAACGGATCGTCAAAAGCACTGAAATGTTCGTAATGTTCTCTTCTGTTCCAAGTAGCAATATCGATGATCTTCTCTATCTGATTCATTCTAAACACTCTTTTTTATTTGAGAAACGCAGATTAACGCAAATTATCGCAGATTTAGCCTATTTCCTTTGCGGTAATCTGCGTTTCTAAATTCAGACTCTTTACTGATGTTGCTCACGCAACAAGTCGTTCACTGTTTTTACCGGGTTGAAAGTGGAAAGTGGCACTTCTACAAAGACGGTATTCCAGTCGCTCATCGCTCCGTTCCACAAGCCGGGAAGTTCGAGAGCTTTCAGGTCTTTGCCGTTCTTCGATTTGTAGGAGATGAAGCCTGTTGCTTTATCTACATACTTCACCAGGTCGAACTTATGTCCTTTATAATCGCGCACGGCGCATACGAGGTCTACCGGATTGAAGTGTGTGCCTTTCTCGAACATTTCTTTCTTCTCCGGATCGTCCATGTCGATCTGTGAGCTTTCGAGGATTTGCAGGGAGATGGTTCCGTCGCTGTTGTAAGCAAGGAACGGGCCGCCACCGGGTTCGCCTACGTTCTTCACCATTCCGCAGACGCGCATCGGGCGGTTGAACTTGTTTTTCAGGTAGATGGCGAGTACGGAATCTTCGAGGTCTTTCGTCTCCGGATTCTTGCAGAAGAGTTTCTTTTGCAGGAATTGAAGCATTTCCATCATCTGGTCGTGGGTGTATTTACCGCTGTCGAGCAGGGTAAGGTATTCGAATACTTGTTTTTGCAAAGTCACGAGCACTCCGGCAATCAGTTTCTTATAAGTAACGGTGTCGGCTTTCAGTCTGTCGGGCACTACGTTGTCGATGTTCTTGATGAAGATAATGTCTGCATCGAGGTCGTTCAGGTTCTCGATCAGTGCGCCGTGGCCACCGGGACGGAACAGCAGTTTGCCGTTGTCACGGAAAGGTTGGTTGTCCATGTCGGCGGCAATCGTGTCGGTACTCGGCTTTTGTTCGGAGAAGGTGATGTAATAGTCTACTCCATAGCGTTTGGAAAATTCGTCTACCTTTTCGTCTACCAGCTTCTTGAAGAGTTCACGGTGTTCGGTAGATACCGTGAAGTGCACGTTTACTTTACCGCTCTTTCCGGCAGCATACAAGGCTCCTTCGGCGAGATGTTCTTCCATCGGCGTGCGTGAACCTTCGGGATACTTATGGAATTTGAGCAGACCTTTCGGTAGTGCGCCGTAATTCAGTCCGGCTGTTTCGAGCAGGGCGGATACCACTGCTTTATAGTTGCCGTCTTCGATCAGTCCGGGAATATCTTTTCCGTCGATACGCTGGCAGGCTACATTCAGGTCATCATAGAAAGCAAAATTCTTGATTCCGTCGAAGAATGTCTGTTCGAACTTGGTAGTCGGCCGGTCATAGTCGGCAGACAGGAACTCGAACAGGTTCTTGAACATACGACTCGCTGCACCGGAGGCGGGCACGAACTTTACAACAGTCTTATCTGTGTTGGTATATGCATCCCAGGCGGCCAGATAAGCCTTCTGTTCTTCTGCATCGGGAGCTAATATTCCCTTTTCGATGGAGGCTGCCGCATCCAGCTTCAAAAAGGGGAAACCCGTCTGGAAGCATGCTAATTGTTCTACAATTTGCTCTTCCGTGATGCCTTTCTTGGCAAGCAACTCTTTGTCCTGTGTCGTTATCATAATATCTAATTTTATTAA
>PPYE01188593.1_pt1 | contig 11304 bp, 19 predicted proteins | sample 1559881 | NCBI WGS metagenome assembly PPYE01 (sample SAMN08240022, study PRJNA423297) | Human gut metagenome, whole genome shotgun sequencing project.
GTGTATTTGATTGTATATTGCTGCTCTTACTTCCGGCTGTTCCGCACGAAGCTGCCGAAAATACAACCGTTATCGCAAGTATTGCTGTTATGATTTTTCTCTTCATGCTGTTACCTTCCTTTCTATAAACGTGGGGCTTTTACTGCCTTCTGCGGCTTTTTTACAAGTGTTGTGCCCTGTAAGCAGTTATCCGCTATCCATTCCTTAAGTTTTACGTTATCGTTGCTCTCATAATAATCAACAAGCATCTGCTTAAATGCACCATCATATTTGACCGGGACATTGAATATGCCTCTGCCGTTTTCTATAAGTATCTTATTGGCTGCAAACGAACCGACTCTCTTATTTCCGTCCTTGAACATCTGTGTACGCATAATGTAAAGACCGATAGACAAAGCTCTGTCCGTAATGCACTCTATCCTGTTTAGTTCCTGCAGATCCCGGTATATTGTTTCTACATCCGGTATCTCTGGTCTCCAGTCTGTGCCTGATATCATGACATCATCAACACGGAGCTTTCCAAGATACTGGTAAGGCACGTCAAATCTGGCTGTCAGTTCATGTATTGATTCAAGAAACACCAAATCTACAGGTTCATCCAGATGATCAAACAGATAATGCCATCCGTCCCTGAGGCAGCATACCTTGCTCATGTCGGTCGGTGTTACTTTATCTACATTTACATTATTAAGAATATCCTGTGTCTCTGCAAAGGTCACTCCTATTCCCTCAAGATTTGCCTGCTTATAGATTGAGTCTACGAGCACTCTCTTTGCACAGAATATATTTTCTTCTTTTGTCATGTTGTATATGTCTTTAATTTCTTTCATCATTTTACCTCTTTTACTGGTTATTAGTGCTTTTATCAGTGAAGTCGAAATACAGTTCATCATCTTCACTTTCAGTATTACCTCCCCAGTGATAACCTCTGTCAAAGGCTTCTTTAAAGATTTTCTGCTGGTCCTCCTGTATTATCTTTGCAGCCTCCTGTCTCATGTGCCATTTAACAACCGGTATAACTATCACAAGTGCTAATCCGATAACTAATGCTGTTGCCTTGATAATCTTATAAAATCTGCCATTATTCCCCATCTTCATCCCTTTTTGCCTCCAGTCTTTTTAATTCTACCATATATGCAAGCATTCTTTTAGTGTATACAGGACACTCACGGTCACCGGATATCCAGTGCCTTAAGGTTCCCATTGGAATACCAAATGTCTCCGAAAATTCTTTCTGTGTCATTCCCAGGGATTTTATCAGTTCCTTGAATGATACTTTTTCTTCCTGTGCAGACATAACACTCATTTCCCGGTCTGAATATATCATCCAGTCAGTCTTTTCATTTCCCATATATATCCTCCCTTCACTTATAAAGTAATCCAATGGGGTGTTTTTGTCAAGTAAAAACGTCCCATTGGATTGTTTTTGTGAGAGTTGCACAACAAAATGCTGCTCTTTAATCGTGATCACAAAGTTGTATTTGTGCAATATTTATCTTTTTTCACAATTATATAATACCACTTAACAGATATGCTATCTACCTCCATTTACCTCCACTTACTACCGGTCTTTTGTCGGCCGGAATATCTCTGAACTCCCATAAATGAGACATTTTATGATGATTTTGTAACTTTTAATGCACATCTGCCAAGCAACTAACTCTTAAAATTTTATTTAATGTGATTTTGCAAAATCCATATTTCTATATGAAATTCACAAAATATTTCACTTAAAAAGAGAAATAAAAATCATACTCTCTTTGAACAAAAAAGAAGGAGGATATTCCCAATGATTAAAACAATGCTAAAACTTCTGTTCAAATTAACAGCAAACTTTTTAATTCGCTGTCTGGTCAAAAAATACATGTCTCGTATTGTCTGGCCGCATATGAACATTCTGTTAACATACCAGAATAAACATGTACATATCATCATTTACATTTTTTCATAGCACCAGGCTTAGATATTGAAAAACTGTAATGCAGTTATTGGCTGCCTTGTCTAATAAGGCTTGTCTTTTCCCTTTTAATTTTTATTTTTCATTAATGGGACTTGTAAGAGTTTCAGATGGTTATACGATAACATGCATCATTTAATCCGGAGCGCAGCTCCCGTAAGTCCCATATATGGGAAAAGATAAGAATTAATTCCAGTAAAAGAAAAGGTAAGATATAAGAATGTATATAAAAGCGTTTAAATATATACCCTTTATGCCTTAAACACTGCATTTGAGCTTACCGGATGCCGGCATTCTTTTGGACTGGTATATGCCATATATATCTGCATTTATGGACTGGTTTTCCGGCATATGACATATATGTCACTTTTTTTGGACTGCTTTAAAAATATATCCGTATTTTTGGACTGATATGTGCAGGGCTGCAGTACCATGCATGTCATCCGGTCTTTCCGGAAATGTTTTTTATTCATTTTTGAAGTATTTTTTGGATTTTATGCGTTTAGAAATGCAAATGTGCATGTTTTTGTGAACGTTTACGAGGCCTGCGTCGTCCGACCCAGGCTGTTTTCCATTTATATTGTTGAATTGAGAAGCAGGCTCTCCAGCTCTCCATAATCATTGTCACGCTGGCTGAAGCTGTTGAATCTGTTCTCCTTTGATTTGCTGTTTGATTTCACAGACTGTGTTTCCTGCACATCCTTTAAGCCTTCCAGAATGGCTTTTAAATGATGATGTACTGTCGGGGCAGACAGAGACCTGTCTCTCCATTTATGTCCGCTTATACTGTTATGTATTGCTGCTGAAAGGTATGTTTTTACATCTGCATGCTTTTTGGCAAAGGCTGAAGCGTACTGATACATAAGAAAAACTGTATCATCAAAACCTGTTTTGTCATACTTGATGTTATCTCTGTTTAATTCCATTCTGACTGACTGCTCATTATACATGTCCTGGTCATATCTGTGGCCTTCCTGACCTTTAGCCGGCTTTTTAAAGCATATCCTTGATGTTATGCGGTAAAACCCATCCTTGATTCCTATGCTGAAAAATCCACATACCTTAGACAGTGAATGTATATAGCCTCTGATTGTTCTGTCAGTTACCCCAAGTGATTTATCCCAGGCTTCATAAAAAGCCCTGACGCCATGCTTATAGCCTTTTCCGGTCTCAAAGCTTCTCTTTCTGAATTCAAGGGCCAGATACTTCTCTTTTGCTTTCAATGCCTTGAACTCGTCTGAACGGAACACCGGGCTTGCCAGATCTACATATCCCTCATTTCGGTATGTAGCCTCACTGCTTCCTTTCCACGGATATGCATTATCGTTTATCGTAATGTCATAATCACTTGTAGTGCCTGCGTCATTCTGGTTGCGTCTAAAAGTCACAATTCCCTTATCAGCAAGGCCATACAGCGCATTATAAAAAGACTGCTTACATCTGTCATACTCATCGCAGTAGTCTTTGTAGTATGCCCCATACATGGTTCCACTGGCCTCATCAGAATGCTGCACTGCCCATACCAGCAGATCCATTTCACTGTTGCTTACATTATGAAGTTTTTCAAGTATTCTGTACTTAAGCTTCATCGGTTCCTCTTTGTTACTTCATTTTCTAACTGTTTTTTATGATTCCATTCAGACCTTTTCAGTCTTTCATTATCTGTTACGATTCTTATGTTATTTACGGCATCAGGATATTTTTTGAGCTGTGTACATACCTGCACCCATTCAGTCCATATCCAGTTAGGTATCACTCTTACATTCACTTCTTTTTCTCCTCTGAAAGCTGATGTATCCATTTAAGCTGCTCCGCATCATCCTTCTCACGGTCTGTGGAATATGCCATGCCGCATAACATCATTGTAGTGACAACAAATATCCCTAAAACAATAAAACTCACAATTATATATTGCATTACTCGTCTCCTCCCTTACATGCCGCACAGCTCATCACAGTTTTTACTGTAATTCCAGTCTTCAGACTCATCGTCAAACCAGTGGAACGAGCATCCTAATCTACCATCTACATCCACTGCTCCGTAAAACATGCATCCGCTGCATAGTCCTTCTGCTTCATAATCCTGTAATGTTAATTTCTCCGTATTATCTCCGTCCATATTACCGCTCCTTATTTTGTTATTATTTTAGTTTATACATTTAACCCCATCTCACAAAATGGGATTTAAACAGTCTGTCTGAAAGAACTAATTCTTCAATCTTTTGTCTTTCTTCAAAATTCAGGTATTTATGTTGATTTTTACCCATTGTTATTACCTCCGTGTACCGGATTCCGGTACGTTGCCAAATTTTATTATTGATATTGCTGTCGAACCACGTTCTTCTATAATACATCGATCAGGTTCTGCATACTTATCGAATGTATAATATGTTACAAAATATAATTTACTTTTTTTATACTCAGTTATATATACATAATTAACCGTGTCTACATAATGGAGAAGCTTCTCACCTGATAGTTTAAGTATATTCTCCAAATGCCTCCTCTTCCCACCTCTTACAGGTTCACCATAACTTAGTATTCCTGCTACACTCATCGTATGTATAGCCCAAATAGACAAAACTATCATTCCTGCCGGTTTACTTATGGGTAATAGCTTATATACTATCGGCACTAATGCCACCACCGCTATTAAAAAATAAATTGCTATTATCCAATTTACATAATCATATAATTCTGAGGTCTTTATTGAAAATCTAAAATTTTTGACTAACCCTAAATCTTTTTTTACATTATCTAAATTATAATTAGTATCATTTAAAAAATTATCTTTGATATCTGATATTATGTCTGCTCTTTTACCTGTCTTATTTTTACCCATTGTCGCTACCTCCGTGTACCGGATTCCGGTACGTTTAAATTAAATCTTAAAATTGCCATCCTATATATGCTATAATGTAATCACAAAAAATAAAGGAGACTTATATTTACAATGTTTGATTTTCTTAATTACATAGAAAACGAGATTATTAGTTTATTGGGTGATAATGTAGACATTGCGGATTTTTTAGTTGGCGAAATAAAAATATATCGCCAATACTGGCAAAAATATCAATGTGATCGTACTCGCAGTCCTCTATATACTTCTGATACACACCTTTATGAAACCCACGAATTTCATCTGCATAACGGAGGAATTGTTACCATTAGTTGGGATATTGAAGTCCTTTATTCGTATGCCAAAAAATATAATATTCCAATTTCACATTATTCGTTAAATAATTTCAATCTGCTTCTCAAACAGGATTTATTAAATTCTGCGGATGAATTTAAACGGATTTCTAATATTGTTAAACATCCATATAACCATGCATACGATACATTGCTTATAATAGATTTTAAACCTTTATCATGCTGTCTTTTTTTAGATGGAAGACACCGATATATAGAATATACAAAGTTTAACCCAAACTCAGCCATCCCTTTTTACTTATTAAATGATGAATTGTGTATGACTGCCATTTTAACAAAGTCAGAGTTGGTTACATATATAATTCTTCACAATATATCCGTTATAAATAATTTTATTATGGGAAAATCTGATCTTAGCTCAATAATAAATCTTTCACGATGCCTTGAGCCTAATTATCCCAAATAACTTTTGTTTTTCCATTTTCATCAATAAAAATTTTTTTACCACTGGGTGTATGTACACATATCCCCTTATGTGAAGAACTTATTTTGCCAATCTTTAATCCTCTTTTACCTGTCTTATTTTTACTCATTGTCGCTACCTCCGTGTACCGGATTCCTATCTTCTACATCTCACACTTCCACCAGCATCTATATCACCTGATACGTTACCACAAGTTTCAGAACCACCTGCGTCTATATCTCCTTTGACATCTCCACTGACTTCACAACTGCCACCACAATCAATACTTCCTGAATTGCCGTGAACTTCTACTGATCCACCACAATCAATTTTGTTTACATCTCCTTCGATGGTTACTTTAATATCACCACTATTACACTCTTGAATTGTTTTACCATCTACAATAACCTTTCCATTGCTGATGACAATATTAATTCCTGAACATGTGATTGTTTTACCATTAATGGTTATTCGTAAGAAACCCCTTTCCTGCCGGTTGTTTTTTTCTTTATGCGCCATGAATATTTTAATCATTCCGAGCCCTACTACTGCTATAATTACAAATATCATCAATTCATATGATCTAGTTAAAACCATTGTCAACAGTGGCTGAAAAAGTGCCATATACAACGTAAAAAATAAGTCTGTAAAATCTATGCATTTTGTTATTACTCCAACAGCACAACTAATAAGAAATATTGAAGTTGCTATTGTTCCTAATAGTGCAAATACATACATTTTTATTGTTGTATACTCTATATGATATGTAAAATCTGCAGCACAGATAAAAGCTGTCCCTATAAGCAGATACTTATTTTCCAGTTCCTTTGGTACCGGTGATATGAACACATAAACAATCTCAATTATCATTGCCATACAAAATAACACTGCTGTCATTCAAAATCTCCTCGCCTCATCATCCGGTACAACGTGGCTTTTGATGGATACTGTTCATCTGTCTTTATCCCTGATTTCTTAAGCTCATCCAATGCAGTCTGTGGACTGACACATTCATCAATGAGTTTCTGCCTTAAGAATTTATACATTTCGCCATTTTTATCGAATATTCTTTCCTTGCGGCCCCTGTTATTCATTGATATTTCATACTGCTTCTGCGCATATTGGGCATCATAAACACCATCCTCATTTGTTCCACGTCGTATTTCCCTGTATATTGTTGAATACTCAAAATTCATCCTCTCTGCGACTTCCATAATTGTAATGCTTTTATTTTTTTTAAGCATTTCCTGTATCTGACAGCGGTTTTCATATGTTACTGTCTTATATTTCCTGCTTATGTACATGTTTTACCTCCTTTTCATTCCTGGTACCGGAATCCGGTACCTCAAGAAAATCCATCATGTCAATCTGTCCTTCAATGCTGTCTGACGGCACTTTTCCTGCAGGAGCCCGGTTCTGTGGTTTATGAATTTTTCCAGAACTTCCTGTTATTAGCTCCCCAACAGACAAAGGGCTGTTTGTGTATTCTATAATCAGATGCAGCGCCTTTTTCCTGTAACGCTCAAATGTGGTCGGTGACATGTCAAAATATAACTGACTCAGCAGCGTATAATAAGGGTCGTCCAGCGCCAGATAACAGGCCCATACACGATTAACCATATCCTCCTGATTCGACAGCTCTGTGAGCATCGTTAAAAGCTCTTTACGTCTTATTTCCCTGTCTTTTTCAAGTTTAATTATAAGGTCAGACAGGTCTTTCTTTTTTCCACCTTTAGGGCCGGGCAACAGGCTGTTATGTGCAGCTGAGATGCTTTTTTCAGCTATAAGCTCATCCATAAACACCCCCATGTCACTCCGGCTTACCTCGCGGAAAAGAAGAACCATCTTTTTATTAATGTCATTTAGCATTTTTTCGCGGTTAGACAGTATTTTTTTAATTCTGTCTTCTGTAATTATTACACTCATTTATTCACCCTTTTTCTATATGCGCGGCAGATATAAAAATCTGCCGCAAAGGTTTTATGATGGCTGCCATTTCTGGCAGCAAATATACTTTCTGCATTTGATGCAACGCACAGCCGTGCCGGTTATGGCACGGCCTGCGGAAAGTATCATTATTTTTCCATATCTTCAGTATCCCCAACATCCGGACCTTCTCCGTACTCTCTTGCACATCTTTTTGAATCAGGATAGAGATACATACATGCTCCTCCCGATACCGAACATTCAAATCCGTGATATTCATCTGTTTCTATTGCATACGAACATCCCATATTATTTTTCCTCCTTAGCCAATTTTTCTAATCCTTGCACTATATACTCCTGCCTTCTTAATACTTTAACCGGAACATCATCACCGGCCTCTGCACGCTGTCTAATCATTTTAAGCCGCTCTCTTTGTTCTGTAAGGTAAAAAGCCAGGTCATACATAACTTCAAGACTCTTTTTGAATTCCTTTTCATCTTCATCGAATACATTTTCCTCATCCTCCTCTGACATAATTTCCTCGTCTATGTCCATATCAATGTTGTTAAATGCATACTGGCCGGTCATGTCCTGTTCTTCCTCCTGCATCCTTTCATATCTGTCTGAGCCTGTAACACCATCCACAAGGTCAAGGAACTCTGTCCATGACAGTCTGTCTGAGTTACACACTATGATGCCTTTTGGCGAGCAGTCATATGATATTCCTGCCTCACATCCGCCACTGTATGATTTTGCAAAATGAGACAGAAGGTATTCTCTCAGCTCTTTGGATGAATTAAACCGCCGGTCTGCGTCCTTTAAAAACAGATCATAAAAAATTCTGACCTGTCTTGGTTCCGGCTCTCTTTTAGGTTTAGAAGCTTTCTTTTGTGCTTCTATCTCCTTCATGGTTGTCTTTCCATCCATTATCAATTCTTCCTGCTTTTCTTCAGGAAGTGAGGCCAGTGCCAGCGCAGCGCTTTTATTTAAATGTCCCTTTTCCAGAGCCTCTCTTCCTTTATCACCAAGATTTTTTGAAATATTTACATAATCGCCAACTGTTGTTTTCCCCATATTCAGAATGCGAGCTATTTTTTCAACTGTCTTACCTCCATGCACATGCTTAAACTCGTCAGGATATTTATCAAGCAGATATTTGATGCGTTCTATTTCATGCAGCTTTTCTGCATCTGTCTTTGGAATGAAACCATTAGTTGCATAAAGCTGGAACTCTGCCTGCACATCATCAACATGCTCTACCTTGCATGGAAGGAACTCAAACTCCTTAAGTCCTTCATGCTCTACCAGATACCTGCAGGCAAGTCTTCTGTGATGACCTGCAATGATTTCATATGTGTCAGTTCCGCTTTTTCGGACTAGTAAATCCTGAAGAACCCTGCCGGCCGATTTAATCAGCTCTGCAAAAGCAGCTATATCATCCTCTGTTGCACTTTTACGATACTGGTCTGTATTGTCAATGAGCTTGGTGTAATGTATCCATCTGGTCTCACTGCGTGGTCTGTTGTCAGTTTTCTTTACATCACTGTTAAATACAGCTCCGAATTTAGCCATGGAACTCACCTTCTTTCACGCCTAAAATCTCATTTGCAAGCTCCAGATAATCATCTGCTACCGGATTACTTTTTCTATGTTTTGCTACCGGCTTATAGAGCAACAGGGCATTATCAACTGCTGACGAAGCACTTACACATGTTGTAAGAAATGGATAATCATGTCTGCCAACAAGGTCCTCATAAATCTCTCTTTGTGCCCTTCTGTTTGAATTCACCATAGTCGCAAATACTTTCCATACCGGTGAACATACAGGCTCCATTAACTCACCATCCATAACCGGATATATATATCTAAGTCCATTTATCTTTTCATCTACAACTGATAAATTATCACGACAGAATTTATTCAGGCATACCGGAGTAAGCACCAAATCAGCTGCGCAAATACATGTAATAGTCAGCTGCTCAAAGGCAGGCCTCGTATCAATAAGGCATATATCATATCTGTCTGCCACGGTATCCAGTGCCTTTTTTATTACATCAATCTGTGATGCATCATCTTCCTCCAGTTCTGTGCTGCCCGGTATTATATCAATATTGCCATACCTGGTTCTATAAATACTTCTCTTTACGTGTGCCGGATTCCGGTACACATCTTTGATTGACCGGTCTGTCTTTCTTGGTAAAAAGAATGGCGTTGCATTTGCCTGTGGATCAGCATCCACAACAAGAATCTTCTTTCCAAGCTGCATAAAAGAATATGCAAGATTTACTGTTGTAGTTGTCTTTCCTACTCCACCTTTTAAGTTGCTGATAGTTATTTTGTACATCATAAAACCTCTTTTCTGCTGTTTTCACAGCTATAAAACCTTTTAATAAACAGTTCTGATCCCCTTGAGTTCATCCGGTAATTACTCAGGCAGATTATCCAAATCAAGTTCCAACAAAAATTTAAGTCGCTCACTTGACTTGTTGTCTGCTTTCACTGCTATATTTTTTCCATTCACATAATGTGAAGAGAATTTTCCTTCTCCATCGTACCCACACAGAATTTCTTCTTCATGTTCTCTACGATTCTGTATAAGTATCCATGTTCCACAAGCCTGTGACCTTATTGTTATCTTTTCGTTTTCAAGCCACTCACAGCCTTCATATTTTGAATAAACCAGATCTTTTATTTTTGGCAGTTCAATATAACTTACATTCTGCGCACGTCTGAAAAGTTCTTTTTTGCCAATATACTCGTAAATATTCTTTGCCATAGTGGCTTCCTTTCTCTGAAAATCGTAACTGATTTACAGTTTTACTTATTTTTTCTGATTAACTTACTGTCATCAAACCATTTAATACTGCTTCCTGCGAACTCCGTCTTTGGAATATACACACTAGCTGTTGAGATGAATAATTTGTCACTTTTTCTAAAGTATGCTGTTGATGTTGTGTTCATTTTGCGTCCTCACTTTCTCATAAATGTTAGTAAATCAACTTTTGGCACATAACACCGTGTTTTATTGCATACCCACTGTGTTTTTTGTTACAATGTGTGTGCGGTGAATGTGTGTGTTTTAACATAGTGCCTATAGCGAATGCCACTTTGTATTACACCCCATTCTTTACAACTAAAAAACGCGGTAGAGTTAATTTCTTAACTCTACCGCGAGCGGTGTAGAATGCATAAGGATTAACTCTTTATGCATTTAATATAATACTTTACGTTTTCAATATAATACAAGAAAGAAGTCCGGTTTCCCGGACTTCTTTCTTTTTGGTTTGTAACAGCTTCTGTAGCTTAAGTACAAACATCAGTAATTATTCTTCATCAACTGATTCAGCATCTGTATCAATGACTCCGACTGCCTCTTCCTCTGCGAAATCCGCAAAATCATCATCATCAAAATCAAGTGTATCGTCATCGTTTACATCGCTGTCAAGCTTGATATTACGATAAATCTTCATACCTGTTCCTGCCGGGATGAGCTTACCGATGATTACGTTCTCCTTCATACCGATAAGTGGATCAACCTTGCCCTTGATTGCTGCCTCAGTAAGAACCTTTGTGGTCTCCTGGAATGAAGCTGCTGACAGGAATGAGTTGGTTGCAAGAGATGCCTTTGTGATTCCAAGTAATACCTGTGAGCCAACTGCAAGCTCCTTGCCCTCTTCCTCAAGCTTCTCGTTGAGCTCTAAGAAGTCAAGGGCATCAACCATGCTGCCCGGAAGTAAATCTGAATCTCCCGGCTCCTCTACGCGGATCTTCTGTAAGCACTGACGAACTATAACCTCGACATGCTT
>PPYE01716431.1_pt1 | contig 11304 bp, 7 predicted proteins | sample 1559881 | NCBI WGS metagenome assembly PPYE01 (sample SAMN08240022, study PRJNA423297) | Human gut metagenome, whole genome shotgun sequencing project.
AAGGAGAAGCGATCGCCTGGCACCTGTATGAGGTCTTAAAACTAAAACCGGAAAACACAAAACGAATCGTATTTCATGAAATTACGAAAAGCGCTATTTTAAAAGCAATTGAACAACCACGCGACATTGACCTCAACCTCGTAAATGCACAGCAAGCACGACGGATTCTGGACCGTATCGTAGGTTTCGAACTCTCTCCCGTGCTTTGGAGAAAAGTGAAACCGGCACTTTCTGCCGGACGTGTTCAGTCTGTTGCTGTCCGCCTGATCGTTGAACGTGAACGTGAAATACATGCTTTCCAAACGGAAGCTGCTTATCGCATCACTGCCGTATTCCTCGTTCCAGACACAGACGGAAAACTGGTGGAGATGAAAGCTGAATTGGCTCGCCGCATTAAAACAAAAGAAGAAGCAAAAGCTTTCCTCAACGCATGTCAGGGAGCAAGCTTTGCCATCGACGATATTACTACCCGCCCGGTCAAGAAAACGCCTCCTGCTCCATTCACAACATCTACGTTGCAGCAGGAAGCCGCACGCAAACTGGGATATACCGTAGCGCAGACCATGATGCTCGCGCAACGCTTATACGAATCGGGATTCATCACTTATATGCGTACAGACTCTGTCAACCTCTCGGAATTTGCGACAGCAGGCAGTAAAGACGCTATCATCAAAATGATGGGTGACCGCTACGTACACCCCCGTCATTTCGAAACAAAGACTAAGGGTGCACAAGAAGCGCATGAGGCTATCCGTCCTACCTATATGGAAAACCAGTCTGTTGAAGGAACAGCACAGGAAAAGAAACTGTACGACTTGATATGGAAACGCACCATTGCCTCACAAATGGCAGATGCGGAACTGGAAAAGACAACTGCTACCATAACAATAAGTGGCAGCAGCGATGTATTTACAGCCATCGGCGAAGTGATTAAGTTCGACGGATTCCTGCGTGTATACCGTGAATCTTATGATGATGACAACGAACAGGAAGATGAGAGCCACCTGCTTCCTCCTCTGAAAAAAGGTCAGAAGTTGGAACACGGCCCTATCATCGCAACCGAACGTTTCACCCAACGTCCTCCACGCTATACGGAAGCAAGTCTTGTACGCAAGTTGGAAGAACTGGGTATCGGACGTCCGTCTACATATGCACCTACTATCTCTACCATCCAACAACGCGAATATGTGGAGAAAGGTAATAAAGACGGGGAAGAACGACAGTTTAATGTCATGACATTGAAAAATCGTCAGATTAAGGATGAAAACCATACTGAAATTACCGGTGCAGAAAAGGCGAAGTTGTTCCCAACGGATACCGGCACTGTGGTAAATGATTTCCTTACCGAATATTTCCCAGACATTCTGGATTTCAACTTTACCGCCAGTGTAGAAAAGGAATTTGACGAGATTGCAGAAGGAGAAGTGAAATGGACTTCTATCATGAAGAATTTCTATGATAAATTCCACCCATCTGTAGAAAACACATTGGCTATCAAGACGGAACATAAAGTAGGCGAACGTATTCTGGGAGAAGAACCGGGAACAGGCAAGACTGTTTCTGTTAAGATTGGTCGCTTCGGTCCTGTTGTACAGATTGGTACTGTAGAAGATGAAGAAAAACCACGCTTCGCACAAATGAAGAAAGGTCAATCCATGGAAACCATCACTTTGGAAGAAGCACTGGAATTATTCAAATTACCTCGTACACTGGGCGAATATGAAGGAAAATCAGTCAGTGTAGGCGTAGGCCGTTTCGGTCCGTATGTCCTGCACAATAAGGTATATGTATCGCTCCCGAAAACACTTGATCCGATGGAAATTACTTTGGAAGAGGCAGAACAGCTGATTCTGGAGAAACGCCAGAAAGAAACGGAACGCCACATCAAGAAGTTTGAAGAGGAGCCGGAACTTGAGATTCTGAACGGACGTTACGGACCTTATATTACCTATAAGGGTTCTAATTATAAAATTCCTAAAGATATCGTCCCGCAGGATTTGAGTTTGGCTAGCTGTTTGGAACTCATCAAATTACAAGATGAAAAAGGACCAGCGACCACAAAAAAAGGACGATTCGCAAAAAAGAAATAAAAAAACTAGATAAAGAGCAAATTATATAATTAAATGTATATATTTGCTCTTTATCTTTTAATACACAAACTTATGAAGCAAACAAATTTAAAGTATTTAATGATAGGAGTGCTTACCATAGCTTCCATCAGTTGTATGGACAAAGAGCGTGACTTATCTTGGGAGAGAAGGCATATGCCAAAAGAAGCATACTTCGACTTCAACATGACCCAAGCTGTTGCTTTGGATATCAATTATTGTTTTAAAAGCGAAAATTATCGTGTCCTTTTTGACATTTACGATCAAGATCCCATTGAATACTCGGCTGACGGCAGCGTGTTCCAAAAGGACATAGAGCCTATCTACCGTGCAGTTACAGACGAAAAAGGCAAATTCAGCGGAGAAATGAATATTCCGGCGGACCTCTCGGAAGTATGGTTATCATCGGATTATTTAGCCACCGTATCTCCTCTTAAACTAACGATTGACGACAGTCGTCGGCTTTTATTTAATCAAGATGCATATATCGCTACCTTACGTTCACAAACGGCATCAAAAACCAGAGGAGTGACCGTGAACCAACATACCTATCTAAAAGAATGGCATGTTCTTCCCGATGCAGACTGGGATGACAGCGGAAGACCAACCAACCTGGAACCTAAAATAAATATACCTCCGGCAGACGTACTATACAACATCAAGTATGTTTTCAGAAAGGTTACAGTCAAAGATGAGAGCGGTAAAAGCAAGGTTATGAACATCAGTCAGAATTATCCGGAGTTTTTTGATGGTTCCATCAAAATGACTTCAGATATTCCAATTGTTAACCCGACCGAAGTGAGCCTCGTATTTATAAACAGCTCTGCTGCATGGTACAATACAGTTGGATATTACACCTATCCGACCAACAATCCGCCCCAGAGCACGAGTGATATAAAACAAATAATTGCATTCCCAAACACCTCTCCTGTTTACAAGACTTTAGGGGTAGGAGCATTAGTGTGTGGCGAAGAAATAAAACTCAAATATTGGAATGAAGAGACACAGGAATACGAAGACAAATTTCCTGCAGGAGTCACAATTGGCTGGTGCCTTCAAGGTATGGGATTCAAGAGTAAACTCACCTCAGAAACAGATAAAGACAAAGTGGGCGATATCATAAAAGGTATGGGGGCACGCTACTCCACCAGGAATCTAAACACGAATAATACACAAAGAACTGTATCTCTCCGTGATTCCAAGTCCGGGCAGATTGTAGCAGTAGGATTCGAAGATAATATTGACTTCGATTATGCAGATGCCATCTTCTATATTCATACGTCAGAAAAGAATGCTATTGACCCGACATTGCCTCCACTGCCTGAGGACCCCGAAGCAATCCCCGAGCAATATAAAATTTCTTATTCCGGTACACTGGCTTTTGAAGACTTATGGCCTAAGTTAGGTGATTACGATATAAATGACGTAATGGTAAAGTACACCAGTACGATGACCCGAAATGCTCTTGACAATCGCATTTACGAAATAGAAGACAAGTTTATCTTACAGCACTGTGGCGGTTATCTGCAAAACGGATTTGGATATCAATTACACAAGCTCTCAAACAGCAATGTCAAGAGTGTAAAAATAACGGGGCCTGATGCCAGTGGTTTATCAAGTTCTATATATATGGAAGGAAAAGAAACAGAGCCTGGACAGTCTCACCCAACCATATTGTTGTATGACGACATGACAAAATTCAAAAATATCACTGATGAATCAAAGAAAGAATATACTGTAACCATCACGCTTGATGGAGCTAGTGAGAAAGAGGTGGTACCTCCTTACAACCCGTTTATCTTCATCAGTTCCAACGAGGGTAGAGGCAAAGAATTACATCTGATAAATTATCCCCCGACTGATAAAGCCGACTTATCGTTACTGGGAACCGGAAAAGACATCTACAGACCAGAAGAAGGGATGTATTATGTTTCTGCAGACTTGATGCCGTTTGCTATCAATATGCCAGTAAGTAATCTCCCGGTTCCAGAGGAAGGGAAACGAATCGATCAATCATATCCCAAGTTCTCTGGATGGGTATCATCGAATGGGAAACAAAATAAAGATTGGTACAAATAAAGATTGATACGATTTAAATAAAAGCAGCCCGGATATTGTACGGAATCGCTATCGGGACTTCGCATTGCGAACCATCGATGAAAAAGATATAATAGACATCTGTTTAGAAAGGCGCGAATTACGCAGTTCACACAACTTCTCGAATACTCACCAAGAATTCGTGTGAACTGTGTTTTTATTTTAAGCCACAACATTATAGGATGTAAGTATTATCCGTTATGAATAGGCTTCCATCATTAAATCTTCGGCTCCCATTTTATCTTAAAACCTTTATTAGGGAATAGCATATCAAACACAATCACGAATATAAAAACAGATGTTACCAAGATATTCATCGTCAATAAAGAAATGTGATAAGGCCAGGGAAGCAGTAAAGCCAAAGCTATTACAGCAATAATATGTGATAAAGGAAGCATACGGCACGTGACATATTTATAGATACTATTTGCCAGAATATAAACGATTGGTCCGATAATCAGAACAAAAACAACTTCCGCTCTCATTTCTTGTTCGGGATGGGCAACAATCAGTTCGTCTCCTACCGCACAAATAATCAATGCTCCCACCAATACAATATGAATTGCATTATAAATCAACCCCAGCTTTCCGGGATCTTTCACTTCCTGTATTTTCCGACTACCGGCTTCACTGCTCACATCAAAGTAAACCCACCACATAGCCAAACTACCAATAAAAGATATGACAGCAGAAATAATCACGAGAGGCGTCCATTCTTCTACTTCACTCAAAGAAGCTCCTGTCATCAATAGAGTTTCTCCAAAAGCAATAATCACAAACAACTGGCAACGTTCCACCAAATGATGCCCTTCAATAGTCCATTCCTTGCTACTGTCCGAACGTCCCAGACGAGGTAAAGCAAATCCGTGCATCGGGGCTGTATAATCACAGATGGCGGCTATAATCCACAGTAGAATTTGCCATTCTCCCTGCAATATGGCACCCGTAATCCAAAAGACGGCAGATATACAGAACCAGCCCATAATTCGCTTAAAATTAGCAGCCAGATGATGATCTCCTAACACCCCGATAATATAAAGTGTTCTCCCTGCCTGTATCAGAACATAGCAGACAGCAAATATCAATCCCCGGTAAGTAAAGGCATAAGGAATAGCAGCCGCCATCACCAGCCCCACCAGCATACTGATAAAAAGAAGAATACGTATCGGCCGGGTATCCGGGTTGAACCAGTTAGTCACCCAGATGGTATGTTGCCACAACATCCAGACTGCAAACCACAGGATTGTTTCTTTCAATAATCCTTCCCAAGTGAGATTATGAAGCAAATAATGTGAAAGTTGCGTGACCGAGAAAACATAAATCAGGTCAAACAGCAGTTCGGAATAAGAGACAGTAGCAGTTTCCGTTTCTCTCTTCCGAAGCAATGGATGGGGGGAGTAAAACATACGAGGTTCCTTTTATATATATAAAAGAAACCCCGCAGAAGTCTATTTTGTTCAGAGAAAGTCTTACATTCTGGAAGGAACTTCGATACCCAGCAAATTCATTCCCAAGCGAACAACTTTAGCTACATTAGCAGACAGAGCGATACGGAATACTTTCACCGCCTCATTCTCTTCGCGCAGAATACTATAGTCATGATAGAACTGATTGTATTCTTTCACCAAGTCATAAGTATAATTAGCAATAATAGACGGGCTGTAATCTTCACCGGCTTGTTTTACAACAGCAGCAAAGTCGGCAACCATCTGAATCAGCCCTTCTTCCTTTTCACTCAATTCAATACCAGCCGGAATCTGTTCAGGAATTACGATACCTGATTCGGCAGCTTTCCGAAGTACAGACTGGATACGTGCATAAGTATATTGAATAAACGGACCTGTATTACCATTGAAGTCGATAGATTCTTTCGGATTGAATGTCATATTCTTACGGGCATCGACTTTCAGAATGAAATATTTCAATGCTCCCAGACCCACAATACGGGCAATATCATCAGCTTCTTCCTGTGTCAAACCATCCAGTTTGCCTAGTTCTTGTGAAGTTTCTTTAGCAGTGGCAATCATTTCCTCCATTAAGTCGTCAGCATCAACTACCGTACCCTCACGGGATTTCATCTTACCTTCCGGCAGTTCCACCATTCCGTAAGAGAAGTGTACCAGACTCTTACCCCATTCGAAACCAAGTTTATCGAGCAAGATAGAAAGCACCTGGAAGTGATAGTTCTGTTCGTTACCTACTACATAAATCATCTTATTAATCGGGTAATCGGCAAAACGAAGTTTAGCCGTACCGATATCCTGAGTCATGTAGACAGAAGTACCGTCACCACGGAGAAGGAGCTTATGATCCAGTCCTTCGGCAGTCAGGTCGGCCCATACGGAACCGTCTTCTTTCTTGTAGAAGAAACCTTTTTCCAGACCTTCCATTACCTTTTCTTTTCCTTCGAGGTAAGTATTGGATTCATAATAGATCTTGTCAAAGCTAACCCCCATCTTCTTGTAGGTTTCGTCGAATCCTGCATATACCCAGTTGTTCATCATTTCCCACAATCCGCGTACTTCCGGATCACCGGCTTCCCACTTCACCAACATTTCGCGGGCTTCCTGCATCAATGGAGATTCAGCTTCAGCCTTTGCTTTCGCTTCATCGCCACTCATTCCCTGCGCTGTAAATTTAGCCATCAGCTCCTTTACTTCCGCTTTATAATGCTTATCGAAAGATACATAATAATCACCTACCAGGTGGTCACCCTTCTTACCCGAAGTTTCAGGAGTTTCACCGTTTCCGTATTTCTTCCATGCCAGCATGGACTTACAGATGTGGATACCACGGTCGTTTACAATATTTGTTTTGACTACCTTATTGCCGTTTGCCGCTACAATGTTAGCCAATGCGTTGCCTAAAAGGTTATTACGCACGTGTCCCAAGTGAAGCGGTTTATTTGTATTCGGAGAAGAATACTCAATCATTACCAATGGAGAAGCGTCAGTGACCTGCATCAAGCCATACTGTTCATCTGCCTGAATCTCGTTCAGCAACTCAATCCATGTAGCCGATGCAATAGTCAGGTTCAAGAACCCTTTTATCACATTAAACGCTGCCACAGCCGGATCGTTTGCCTTCAGATATTCACCGATTTCCTGTGCCGTTTGCTCCGGTCCTTTTTTTGACATCTTCAGGAAAGGGAACACGACCAGTGTCAAATGTCCTTCAAATTCTTTCTTCGTTTTTTGCATCTGCACCATTTTTTCAGGGACTTCCTGACCGTAGAGTGCTTTCAGTCCGCTGATAACGGACGCTACAAGTTTATCTTCTATCTTCATAATCAAGTTATTTCTTGCGCGCAAAGATACAAAAAAAGGAGACGCATCGCGTCTCCTCTCCTAATTTCTTTCAACTATCTATCTCATTCAACAGCTGCAGATAATTCAGCACCAGCTTTAAATTTAGCTACTTTCTTAGCAGGAATAGTAATAGTTGCCTTTGTAGAAGGGTTAATACCAGTTCTTTCAGCTCTTTCGCTTACTGAGAAAGTACCAAAACCTACGAGAGATACTTTGTCACCAGCTTTCATAGCATTAGTAACTGAAGTGATGAAAGCATCAAGTGCTTTTTTTGCATCGGCTTTGCTCATTTGAGCTTCAGCAGCCATTGCGCTAATAAGATCAGACTTATTCATAATACGTAAAATGATTAATTAATATATATGTTACACAAAAGATTATCCCACAATGGATTAATTCCACAAATATAGCCGAACAAAACAACATATCAAATAAAAACATAAAAAAAACGCAGCAAATTATTGAAAAAGAGCTAATAGGAAGCGTTTTTCATGCTTTAAAACAGAATTTATTCGTACTTTTGCGTCTATTATCTAAATATTCAGAAATTAAAATGATGCCAACTGTAACTAAAAACCTGATAATTATCAATGTACTAGTATTTTTCGGGACAATCGTAGCCCAACGTTACGGCCTGGATTTAACGAATTATCTGGGATTACATTTTTTCCTCGCAAGTGACTTTAATCCGGCACAGCTTATCACTTATATGTTCATGCACGGCGGATTCAGCCCAATAACCGGTTGTTTATCTTCCCGCTGCCATTTCCTATCAAAGCGAAGTTCTTCGTTATAGGATACGCTGCGATTGAATTATGGTCAGGACTTGCCAATAGCGCCGGAGACAATGTCGCTCACTTTGCTCACCTGGGAGGAATGTTATTTGGATTGATCCTGATTTTGTATTGGAGAAAAAAAAGCAATAACAATGGGACATATTATAGCTGATTTAAAGGAGACATTCAGAAGAGGAAATATTTTCATCCAACTGATTTATATCAACGTAGGCATCTTTCTGATCGGCACGTTGATTAACGTTTTCTTGCGACTGTTTGAAGTAAGTACCCCCGATATATTCGGTATATTTGCCCTGCCGGCATCCTTTATCGGATTTATTCATCAGCCGTGGTCGTTATTTACTTATATGTTTATGCATGCCGGTATCCTGCATATTCTATTCAATATGCTTTGGCTGTATTGGTTCGGAAGTTTGTTTCTCTACTTTTTCTCGGCCAAACATTTAAGAGGACTATATGTATTAGGAGGTATCTGTGGAGGTTTACTGTATATGGTTGCCTACAATGTATTTCCTTTATTCAGTTCGCAAGTGGCGGGTGCAACATTGGTAGGAGCATCAGCTTCCGTATTAGCCATCGTAGCTGCTACGGCTTATCGTGAACCAAATTACAGGGTGCAACTTTTTCTTTTCGGTGCTATCCGTCTCAAATATCTGGCACTGGTTGTTATCGGAATCGATGTATTATCCATCACCTCAAGTAATGCCGGAGGACATATCGCCCACCTGGGCGGTGCTCTTGCAGGACTTTGGTTTGCTGCCAGCCTAAGTAAAGGAACTGATTTGACTTCCTGGATCAACTGGATTCTGGATGGTTTCACCTCCTTGTTTCAAAAGAAAACATGGAAACGGAAACCGAAAATGAAGGTACACTATGGAAACAGTGCCACCGGTCGCGAGAAGGATTATGATTACAATGCCCACAAAAAAGCACAGTCTGATGAAGTGGACCGTATTTTGGAAAAACTAAAGAAATCCGGTTACGACAGTCTGACAACTGAAGAAAAGAAAAGCTTGTTCGACGCAAGCAAAAGATAAAGGAATGGAACATATTGGCAAATTTGTCGCATATCTGATACTTGCTGTCAACGCTCTCTTCGTGGGAACGTTGATATTAAGCGCTTATAGCCCTTACCTTAACCCGAAAATAAATCCACTTGCTTCCAGCTTGGGACTTGCATTTCCGATATTCCTGACGATTAATCTGATTTTTATCGGCTTCTGGGCATTCGTCAACTACCGCTATACGCTCTTGCCCGCCATCGGTTTTCTGATTTGTATTCCGCAGATACGAACTTATATTCCTTTTAACTCCACCACAAAAACCATACCGGAAGGAAGCATCAAAATCCTATCCTACAACGTAATGAGTTTCAACAATTTGGAGAAGAAAGATGGAAAAAACCCGGTATTGTCTTATCTTGTAGATAGTAACGCCGATATTATCTGTCTGCAAGAATACAACACCGCTACCAACAAGAAATACCTGACGGAACAGGATATTAAAAAAGCATTGAAAGCCTATCCTTACCAATCCGTCCACCAACAAGGAAAAGGAGATGTGCAACTTGCCTGTTTCTCCAAGTTCCCCATACTCTCGATACATCCCATCAAATATGAAAGTAATTATAACGGTTCCATGAAATATGTACTGAATGTAAATAACGACACTCTTACATTAATCAACAACCACCTGGAATCCAACAAACTCACCAAAGAAGACAGAGGGATGTATGAGGATATGATTAAAGACCCGAATGCCAAGAAAGTAAAAACCGGACTTAGGCAATTAATAAGAAAACTGGCGGAAGCATCGGCTATCCGGGCTACACAAGCAGATTCTGTGGCTAAAACCATTGCAGAAAGTAAATATCCGACAACCATAGTATGCGGCGATTTCAACGACGGTTCTATCTCATATACCCATCGCATCCTGACTCAAAAACTAGACGATGCATTCACACAGTCCGGTAAAGGATTGGGTATTTCCTACAATCAGAACAAGTTCTATTTCCGCATAGACAATATCTTGATCAGCCCCAACCTGAAAGCCTACAATTGCACGGTAGACCGGTCTATCAAGGCATCAGACCATTACCCGATCTGGTGCTATATCAGTAAACGATAAGAACTGAAAACTCTAATAAAAAACACTTATGATGATTAAAAAGACACTAACCATTTTAGCAGTAAGTTGTATGATGTACTCCTGTGCTACGAAAACAGAAAGCAATCCTTTCTTTACAGAGTTTCAAACCGAGTATGGTGTTCCTTCTTTCGACAAGATTAAATTAGAGCACTATGAACCTGCCTTTCTAAAAGGTATAGAAGAACAGAATCAAAATATCGAAGCCATCATCGAAAGCCCGGAAATTCCGACATTCGAAAATACGATTGTGGCTTTGGATAACAGCGCACCCATCTTAGACCGGGTAAGCATCATTTTCTTCAATATGACAGATGCAGAAACTACTGATTCGCTGACCGCACTTTCCATCAAACTGGCACCAGTTCTTTCGGAACATAATGACAATATCTCCCTGAATGGGAAACTATTCAAACGGGTGAACGATGTCTACCAAAAGAAAGATTCATTGAACCTGACGTCGGAACAAGAACGTCTGCTGGACAAGACTTATAAAAGATTTATCCGTTCCGGAGCGAACCTTGGCGAAAAGGACCAAACTCGCCTCCGCGAAATCAACAAGGAGCTTTCTACACTTGGCATCACTTTCAGCAACAATGTGCTGAATGAGAATAATGCCTTCCAACTTTTCGTTGACAAGGAAGAAGATCTGGCAGGATTGCCTGAATGGTTCCGCCAAAGTGCGGCCGAAGAAGCGAAAGCAGCCGGACAACCGGGAAAATGGTTGTTCACCCTGCACAATGCCAGCCGTCTGCCTTTCCTGCAATATTCTGAAAATCGCCCGCTCCGGGAGCAAATATACAAAGCTTATATCAACCGCGGCAACAACAACGACGGGAACGATAACAA
>PPYE01233826.1_pt1 | contig 11303 bp, 9 predicted proteins | sample 1559881 | NCBI WGS metagenome assembly PPYE01 (sample SAMN08240022, study PRJNA423297) | Human gut metagenome, whole genome shotgun sequencing project.
AATGGAAAGAGGTAAAAAATGGCAGATATTCTTGTGCATGGGCTGACCCAGAACAATCTGAAGCACGTCACATTCCGTATTCCAAAGGAAAAAATTACGGTGTTTACCGGCGTGTCCGGTTCCGGCAAGTCCAGTATTGTTTTTGATACTATCGCCGCTGAGTCACAGCGGCAGATGAACGCCGCCTACCCGGCCTTCGTGCGCTCCAGACTGCCGAAATATCCGAAGCCGGCAGCAGAGCGCATAGACAACCTGACGGCCTCAGTGGTGGTGGACCAGTCTCCCCTGGGCGGAAACGCCCGCTCCACGGTGGGAACTATAAGCGGCCTGTACGCCAGCCTCCGTCTGCTGTTTTCACGCATCGGGAAGCCCTATGCGGGTACGGCTTCTTACTTCTCCTTCAATGATCCCAACGGAATGTGCAGGACCTGTTCCGGCCTGGGAAAGATTACAAAGGTCGATGTGGAAGCGGTTCTGGATATGGATAAATCATGGAATGAGGGCTGCGTCAAGGACTCCCTTTACCGCCCCGGCTCCTGGTACTGGAAACAGTACGCCCAGTCCGGTCTCTTCGACTTAGACAAGCCAATCAGAGCGTATTCCGGTGAGGAATACAACCTGCTCTTATATGGCTCCCGCGACGGCAAAGGCGAACCGGAAAACCCAAAGGTGACCGGGCTGTACCACAAGTACACAAAGACGCTTCTCAACCGGGACATCAGTAATAAGAGCAGGCACACCCGGGAGAAATCCCAATCACTGGTTGCTGAGATGGAGTGTACCGGCTGCCATGGGAAGCGGCTGAACGGGGCAGCGTTGAGCTGCAGAATAAAGGGTTACAATATCGCTGATCTATGCGGTATGGAGCTGACCGGACTTCGGGAAGTTCTGGCTGAGATTACCGACCAAAGGGTGGACGTCCTGGTGCAGACCATCATTGAAGGTCTGGACAGGCTGATTGAAACAGGCCTTCCCTACCTTCACTTGAACCGTGAAACTCCCTCCCTTTCCGGCGGCGAGGCCCAGCGCCTGAAGCTGGTCCGGTACATGGGCAGCAGCCTGACCGGCCTGACCTATATCTTTGACGAACCAAGTGCCGGAATGCATCCCAGGGACGTTTACCGGATGAACAATTTGCTGCGGCAGCTCCGGGACAAAGGCAACACGGTTCTGGTGGTGGAGCATGACAAGGATGTGATTTCCATTGCTGACCATGTGATTGACGTGGGACCGGGGGCCGGACAAAACGGAGGAGAAATTGTATTTGCAGGCAGCTATCCGGAGCTGCTTCTGGCCGATACCCTGACAGGAAAGGCAATGAGACAGGTACTGCCCATCAAGGAGACGCCGCGGCAGGCTGCGGGAAGCCTGCCTGTCAGGGGGGCCTGTCTCCACAATCTTAAGCATGTGGATGTGGACATCCCGTTGGGGATTATGACCGTGGTGACCGGCGTGGCCGGTTCGGGCAAGAGTACCCTGATCTCCCGGGTATTTGCAAAGCTCTATGAGAGCAATATCGTAATGGTGGACCAGGGACCCATCACAGCCACCAACCGTTCCACACCGGCCTCTTACCTGGGCTTTTTCGATGAAATACGAAGGCTTTTAGCAGGAGAGAGCGGCAGACCGGACAGTCTGTTCAGCTTTAACTCCGCCGGGGCCTGCCCGGTATGCGGCGGTAAGGGCGTCATTGTCACCGAACTGGCCTTCATGGATCCTATAGTGACTGAATGCGAGGCCTGCGGCGGTGTGCGGTATAATGAGGAAGCGCTTGCCTGCACCTACAAGGGAAAGAATATTGTGGAGCTGCTGGGCCTGACTGCGTCCCAGGCCCTTCAGGTGTTTGAGGACGCCAAGATCCGCAGGCGCCTTAAGGTGATGGAGCAGGTGGGATTAAGCTATCTGACCCTTGGCCAGCCCCTCAGCACCCTGTCCGGAGGGGAGCGCCAGAGAATCAAGCTGGCGAAGAACCTGGGCAGAAAGGGGAGTATTATTGTGATGGATGAGCCCACCACCGGACTGCATATGTCCGACATTGAAAACCTGCTCAGTCTGTTTGATTTGATCGTGTCCCGCGGCAATACGCTGGTGGTGATTGAGCACAACCTGGATGTGATGAAGCAGGCGGACTGGATCATTGATATTGGGCCGGACGGTGGGAAGAACGGCGGCCAGGTGGTATTTACCGGCACACCTGTGGAAATGCTGCGCTGCGCCAGGACATTGACAGCGGACAGCCTGAGGGCATCCCTGGGCTAAGGCGCAAGTTACTTTATAGAAAAACGGCATGCGGCAAAATTGCTGCTGTTTTTAGGAGAAGGGATGGGAATGGAGAAAAAAATACTGCTGGTTGACGATGAAAAAGATATTGTTGACATGATGGAAGAAGTGTTGAATAAAGAGGGCTTTTCCCATATACAGAAGACATTTACCGGAGCAGATGCGTTGAAGCTGTGCCGTGACTTCCAACCGGATATCGTTATTTTGGATATCATGCTTCCGGATATGGACGGACTGGAGGTATGCCGGCAGATTCGGGAGTTTTCCTATTGCTCGGTTTTGTTCCTGTCCTCAAAGAATGATGATGTTGATAAAATCCTTGGACTTTCCTTGGGCGGCGATGACTACGTTACCAAGCCGTTCAGTCCCAGGGAGGTGGTATTCCGCATAAAGGCCCAGCTTCGCCGCCAGCAGTATCAATCGGCCTCAACATCAAAACCGGAAGCGCGGTTGTGCGCCGGCCCGCTTTTGATGGATCGGGAAAGCTGCCGGGTCTATAAAGAGGGACAGGAAATCCAGCTGACCGGCCGTGAATACCTGCTGCTTGCCTATTTTATGGAAAATGCGGATAAGATCATCAGCAAGGAGCGGCTCTATGAACAGGTTTGGGGAGAATACAGCAGTATCTGTGATAATACCATCATGGTGCATATACGGCATCTGCGGGAAAAGATAGAGAGGAATCCTTCCAACCCGCAGCAGCTTATTACTGTGAAGGGCTTGGGCTATAAGCTCAAAAAGAGGTGCGAATAAATGAAACGATCTGGCTGCCGTACGATTTTTCATATCTGTCTGATTTTTGTTCTGTCGCTGCTTGGCGCTCTTTTGATGGCAGTCTGCCTTTTCTTTTTGACAATCACCATCCGAAAGCCGAACGGCAAGACTGCGAGAAGCGATTGGCCCATACGGTTTACTGAGGAATTCAAGGATCAAATTATTTTTGCCGGAGCAGGCTGGTACTGCATATACCAATGCGGAATTGCTGGAGCTTTATCAAAGGGGACAAATGGAAAACAGCGCAACAACCCCCTTTATGGGCGCGGTTTCCCATGCCGGGAAGGAGTGCGTTTATATTCTGTACTTCCCTGTGAGTATCTCTAAAGTCACCATGTATCTAAGCGGAGAGCGGTTTGCAGGCGGCAGGGCCATACTTTTGCCGATTTTGTGGGCGCTTCTTTTGCTGGTTTTGTTTTTAGGCGTTCTCTATGGACTTTTTATGACAAAGGCAATGAAGAGGCTGACGGCCGCCGTTAAGGAGATTTCAGACCGCAGTTATCTTCCGGTTCAGGAGCCGGGCCTGTTCCGTGATCTGTATGGCAGCCTGAACATGCTGGACGCGGAAATCAGAGCCGGCGACCGGCTGCGGGCACAGACGGACAAAATGCGTGAGGAATGGATAGCCAATATCACCCATGACTTAAAAACGCCCCTTTCACCCATCAGGGGGTATGCGGAGCTGCTTGGAGAGGACGGCGGCAAAACCGAAGAACAATGCCGGCGTTATGCCGGAATCATGCTGAAAAATGCAGCTTATATGGAGGCGCTGATTGACGACCTGAAGCTGACCTACCAGTTAGAAAACGGGATGCTTTGCGCTAACCGGAAGGAGCAGAACCTTATCCGGTTTCTGAGGGAGTTGGTGATTGATATTCTCAATACCCCGGAATATGAAAACCGCGCCATTGATTTTGAGAGTACAGCAAACGCCGTTTCCTTTTCCTTTGACCAAAGGCTTTTTACAAGAGCCTTCCGAAATTTAATCATCAATGCCTTTGTACATGGAAAAGACGATACGAAAGTCTTTCTGTGCCTGCGGGCCTCTGATACCATGCTGAAAATGGAGGTGGCTGATAACGGAAGGGGCATGAGTCCGGAACTTGCGGAGCATATGTTTGACCGCTATTACCGGGGAACCGGCACAGAACAGAAGACGGAGGGAAGCGGCCTGGGTCTGGCAATCTCCAAAGGCATTATTGAGCTGCACGGCGGCAAAATTACAGCTGTCAGCGTTCCTGCGGCTGGAACCACTTTTTTCATTGAGTTTTTAAGAAGTTAAGGTTAATTAAGGTTACATGAATATTAGATTAAGGTTGGCAGATTATCATTATATTTAGTGATAGCTGCCGGCCTTTTCTAATATAGGGGGAAATCATGTTAAAATATATTTTTATGAATGTCAAAGAGAGAAAAATGCGGACCGCCGTGATGCTGCTGTCCATTTTACTATCCACAACCCTGTTGTTTGTGTCGTTTTCCATTGGTGCGTCCTATGAAAGTGCCCAGCGGAAAATGGCAAGGGGAATGGCCGGAAGCGCGGCAATCTCCGTAACCGCGGTTTCCGGAGATATTAACCCCCATGTCTTGCCGGAGCTGTCCTCCATCCGGGCCAGCGCCGGTATAGTGGAAGCCACGGCCCTTTACCATGAAGAAGGCTACTATGAAACCATTGACCTGATTGCGGCCGATCTGACAGAGCTTGCTGAAATCAACCCGCCCCGCCTGGTAAGCGGAGGTGAGATCACAGGCTTTACCGGGAACCAGGTCATTCTGCCGGACCGATTCACCTCAAAATACGGAATTGAAAAGGGCGATGCCATTACGCTGAAAATCAGCGGAAAACCAGTCTCTTTCCAGGTTGCTGAAATCGCCGCTTATGACACGGTTTTTCTCAGGCACACAAGAGGGGCCACCGCTCTTGTACCTCGTTCAACACTGTCTGAATTATCAGGCCGGACAGACGGCTGCACAGAAATTTTGGTAGAGCCTGCCCAGGGTATTTCCGCTGCCCGGCTGAAGGAAGAACTGGCTTCGAGTCTGCCTTTGGGGGAATACCAGGTTGACGAGGTGGTGAGCGAATCACAGATCGCCGCGGACGCAAGACAAAAAACCATGCCGTTTTTCTTAATCAGTTTCTTCTCCCTGACCATGAGTGTTTTTATCATTTACAGCAGCTACAAGGTCATCACTCTGGACCGTCTGCCGGTGATCGGTACATTCCGCAGCATTGGCGCGACACAAAAAGCCGTTGTACACATTCTTTTGTCGGAAAGCGCCCTTTATGGCGTGGCGGGCGGCCTGATGGGGATTCCTGCTGGCGCATTGGCCTTAAAAGCAATCCTGGGCGGGATGGGAACATCCCTATCTCAGGGAATCCAAATCCCTGTTGTGATTTCTCCATTCAGTATCCTTTTCCCCTTTGCTGCTGCGGTCGTTGTTTCACTGCTATCCGCATGGCTTCCGGTGCGCCGGGCAAGCCGGCTGCCGATCAAGGACGTGGTAATGGGACGGGCGGAGGAGAGGCATATTCCCAGGCAATGGACTGCCGTAGCAGGAGCCGCTCTTTTTACAGCGTCAATCCTTTTTCCCAGGCTGTTATCGGGAACAGGGCTGTATCTGGCAGGGGGATTGTCCCTTCTGGGGATGATTGCCGCTGCAATACTGCTGGTTCCGCTGCTGACCAACCTGCTCTCCCGGTGGCTGGAAGTGATCTGCGGGGCAATTCTGGGAAACGAGGGCAGGCTTTCCGCCCGTAATATGCGGGATAATAAAAATACCGCGCAGAATATCACACTGCTGTTTATCAGCATCTCTGCCGTGATTGTCATTACTGTTGTGGGCAGCTTTGTGACTGCCTATGTGGGAGATGTGTTTAAGGACGCAGAGCTTCAGGGGTTTGCGGACGGAACCATGAATTCGGAATTTGTAACGAAAGTGGGAGAGATGGAGGAACAGGCGCTTCTGGCCTTTGCCGAGAAACGGGCTATTTTGTTCAGTGAGAGCGGCTTAGCTCGCATTGGCTGTTCTGTGGGAGATACCATCACCCTGACCTGCCCGGCCGGACAATATAGTTACCGGATCGCGGGCAGCTTCAAGTCAAGGGCCACGGATGTGGAGGCGGTAATTTCTTCCGCTGACGCGGTTTCTGATTTCGGCCCATCTGCCTATGGCTTCCTGGCCTATACCGCCGCTGACCCGGATGCCATTATGGTACAGATTCGCGATCTGTTTGGTGAAACCCCAAATTGGAGCCGGACCGTGGAGGAATTCAATACGGACGCGCTGTCTACCGTGAACGCTTTTTTACAGCCCATGCACAGCATGACCTATTTCATCCTGCTGCTGGCAGCCGTGGGGATTATCAATAACCTGCTCATCAATTACATGCAAAAACGGCGAAGCATCGCCATGTATAAGTCTGTGGGACTTTCCAACAGGCAGAACGTGAAAATAACCTTGATAGAAGGATTCTACGTGGGCCTCATTGGCGCGGCCCTTGCCGTTTTTGTTTCTTATATGGAAATACAGACAATCTTCCTTGTAGCCGGGCCCAAAATCGCAATGACGCCGAAACTGAGCGCAGGGACATTTCTCGCAGGAGGAGGAATGGGAATCCTTGTAACTTTAATCGGCTCTGCTGTTCCGATTTATAAAAGCCGCGGCATGAGGATAGTGGAAGAAATCAAATTTGAATCGTAAAGAGAGAAAGGAGAGCTTATCAATGAAACAGCCGGTTGGCAGGATTGCCGTCGAGGGAAAGCATATTGTCAGGGATTTTCGCCTTGGCACTGCAACCACAAGGGTACTAAGGGATATTTCATTACAGGTTATGAAAGGAGAATTTGTATCAATCATGGGGCCGTCCGGCTCCGGGAAAAGCACGCTGCTATACATTCTCGGCGGACTGGACAATCCAACCAGCGGCTGCGTCCTTCTGGACGGAACAGATATTTCCCGTTTGGGAGACGAGCAAATGAGCCGTATCAGGCGGCAGAAAATCGGCTTTGTTTTTCAATTTTACAATCTGATTCCCAACCTGAGCGCAGAGGAAAACATTATGCTTCCCCTGCTTCTGGATGGGAAAAAGATGGGCAGCTGCCAAAAACAGCTGGACCAGATTTTAGAGGTGGTGGGGCTGTCCGGCCACCGGAAGCATACGCCCCGCCAACTATCCGGGGGCCAGCAGCAGCGTGTGGCAATTGCCCGCGCCCTGATTGGAAAGCCTGAAATTTTATTTGCAGACGAGCCTACAGGAAACTTAGACAGCAAAACCGGGGCTGAGATTATGAAGCTTCTGCGGGAAATCAACCAAGGCACCGGACAGACGATTATCATGGTAACGCATTCCATGGAAGCTGCCGGCAGCAGCACACGCATGCTGACCGTGCAGGACGGCCTGATTCTTTAGGCGTGTTATGAATTTATCTCAGTTCATTCAGTTTTCCCGCCTGTATTGCATGTAGGTTTTGGGCAATCCGCTCCTCCGGCCAGTCCCACCACTTCAGTTCTGACAGGGCGGCTATGGTTTCCTCCGGATACCGCTTTTTAATCGGTTTTGCGGGAATGCCGCCGGCAACCGTATATGGAGGAACATCCTTTGTCACCACGGCCCGGGCCCCGATTATGGCTCCGTCTCCAATCGTAACCCCTGCCATAATGACTGCCTCATATCCGATCCACACATCATTTCCGATGACAATATCTCCTTTGTTGTCCCAGGAAGCGGCCACATTCCTTTTTTCCAGTCCCCATTCCTCAAAGAAAAGGGGGAAGGGGTAGGTGGAGAGAGAAGAGAGGGTGTGGTTTGCGCTGTTGAAGAGAAACTTTGCGCCGCAGGCAATGGAACAAAATTTTCCTATGATCAGGCGGTCACGGTTTATGGGATAATGGTATAAAACATTATTTCTCTCAAATCCAACCGGATCATTGACAAAATCGTTGTACATTGTATAATCCCCCACGGTAATGGACGGATCTGTAATCACGTTTTTTAAATAAACAGTCTGTTTATCCCCGGTTCTGGGATATAATTTTTTTGTATCTGTCATTTTTTTAAATCTCCTTTGAATTTAATCTGTAATAGTATTCTGATAATTCCCGGGAGTCATCCATGACTCTGCCGGTATTCAAGCACGGTGCAGGTGAAGGATTCTTTTATTCTCCCATCCTTTACTCTTAAAATAAATCAATCCGGCTGCAGCAGGAAGAAGCGGAGAGAGGGCCTGACCGATATATATGCCCGGATAGCCAAGTCCGAGGGGAAACGCCAGCAGCCAGCTTACCGGAAGCCTGACAATCACCGCGTCCAGCAGCGCGTTGAACAGGGCAATAGTTGCAGCTCCTGTGCCGATGGCAAAGGAATCAAAGGTATACATGGCCGCGTATACCAGGCTGTTCACACCGCAGCATATTCTTAAATACACAATACCCTCCGCAAGTACTTCCGGGCTTGCCGGGGTGAACAGGAGAATGAGCTGCTTTCCAAAAATCTGCACCAGCAAAACCATGACAAGCGTTATAAACAGGTTCAGGCAAAGCCCTGTACTGGTTGTTTTCCGTACACGAATTGTATCACCCGCACCAATATTCTGGCCTGCCATGGCTGTCACCGCCTGACCGATTGCCCAGCAGGGCATACCGGCAAAGGTATTGATTTTCAGTCCCACGCCGGATGCGGCGGCCACAGATACGCCAAATTGATTGAGCATTCCCGTAATCAGGAGATAGGAAAGATTGACGACAACCATTTGTGCTGCCGTGGGAAGCCCAATTTTCAGGATAGCCGCCAGTTTGTCGGTTTTTACAGCAAAATGGGACAGCTGAAAGTCAAAAACAAAGTCTGTCCTCTTTAAATGAAACACGGAGATGACAAAGGAAATCCCCTGCGAAAAAATGGTTGCACAGGCAGCGCCTTCAGTGCCCATACCAAAGGGACCTACCAGAAGAAGATCCAAAACAATATTGATCACTGTTGCAACCGCCACAAAATAAAGCGGGCTTTTGGAATCTCCCACCCCCTTCAGGATGGAGCAGACTGCGTTATAGCCAAATACAAATACGGTTCCATAACAGATGATTTTCATATATCCGCAGGCGTCCTCCATGGCAGGCGCAGGTACATGCAGCATACCAAAAAGCGGCCTGTAGGCGGCCAGACCGGCTGCGGTGACAAGGACTGCGGCTATGAAAGCGGCTGTGAATAAGGTTCCGATTGTCTCAAGCTGTCCGTGTTCGTCGTTTGCTCCTTTATACTGGGCCGCCAATACCGTACCGCCCATTGTAATGCCGATACACACAGAGTTGATAATGAAACTAATCATAGAGGCGTTGCTGATTGCAGCAAGCCCGGTTTCTCCCACGATTCTTCCAACGACCAGCATATCCGCAAGGCTGTAAAATGACTGGAGCAGATTTGCGGCCAGCAGCGGGATAGCAAAGGCAATTAACTTTTTGGGGATGTTTCCTGTTGTTAAATTTTGTTTATCATTCATTCTTTATCGTTCCTTTCCAGGCATAAAAAACAGAGGGCGTACAAAAGCCTGCACGCTCTCTGCTCTCAAAGAGATAGAATCATCGCCATCAATCAAAAAGGCGGCAGACAAAACACTGTCCGCCGCCGCAAAAAATAAACCGCTGTTTATTGGAAAATACGAAAACTAAACCCCAAAACTAATAATTTGGAATCTGATAGCTGCCGGCTATTGTTTTCGTATTTTCAGGCTCCGCACAATGTTTTAAAATATCAAATTGTCCGGAGCTAAAATCAATGCAGAACTTACCGAATAACATTGCACTCACCCTTTCCTTTTCGTATTATAAGTCATTATAGCCACTCATGGGTATGATGTCAAGCGTTATACACGTTCCGGGGGCGGTTCCACTGGCTGTCCGTATACGTTTGCTGTCTTATACCTGCCCTGTCTTATACCTGCCGTTTCTTGACAAAGCTATCTCCATTCGTTAATATGTGGTTATTATATCAGAGACTGGAGCACGGTGTTTTAATGGCCATGCTTTGGTAGAGAAGTTTTTTTCTGGTTGGCCGCGCTTCTTTATTCTACACACAAAAAACACACAGAGAATATAATAAGCATAAAATGCCGCAGTATACTGTTTTTGCAGACAAAACAACCAGCAGGTTATGATGAAAAGGAGAAACAAATGAAAACATTAAAAAAAAGCAGTATGGCAATTATCACCACACTTGTATTAGGACTTCTTCCGGCCCTGCCGGCAGCGGCCCAGACAGCGCCGGAGACGACAGCTGCCCGGAAGTACTCCGTTCAGGTATCCCAGGCAGAGAGCGGAGGGCAGGATTCACCGATGAAATTCACTGTAACGCAAAAAACGGGCACTGACAATGAAGAGGTAATTATCACATTGGTTAAAGATCCAAAGGCAAAAGCAGAACCGGAAAAAGGCCATGCGTATATCTCCACGTCAGAATACGATGTCACGACCGCTAAGAGTAAGGCAGTCAATGTCCGGTAGACATCTGATAATATCAGATGATACTTACGGAGGTGCAGGGTGTGAAAATTCTGGTTATAGAGGATGACAGGGATATTGAAGAACTTCTCCAGTTTTTTCTGGAGGACAACGGCTACCAGGTTGCCATAGCAAGAGACGGCCTGGAGGGAATTACCATGTTTCGGGAGGGAGGATTCAGCCTGATTCTTTTGGATATCATGCTTCCTAAGATTGACGGCTATGCAGTGTGTGAGCTGGTCAGGAAGGAATCGGATATCCCCATCATCATGGTCACTGCGTTAAGTGATGAGGAAAATCAGATGAAAGGGCTTGATCTTTTGGCAGACGACTATATTACAAAACCATTTTCCATGCCTGTGCTGCTGCGAAAAATAGGAGCTGTACTGAGAAGAAGCCAAAGGAACCAAAAGGGAGAGGCAAACCGAATGCTTTTGTATCAGCAGCTGCGGCTGGATCTGGATAACTACCAGGTATTTGTGGCCGGCAAGGAGACGTCTCTTACGAAACGGGAATTTGAGATACTGAAAATGCTTTTGGAGAACCAGGGAAAAGTGATGACCAGAGAGATTCTTCTGGAACAGCTTTGGCAGTATGAGTTCTATGGAAATGACCGGGTGGTTGATAATCACATCAAGAATCTCCGAAGAAAGCTGGGAGGAAGCTATATTGAGACTGTGAAGGGAGTGGGATACCGTATTGCTAAATTATCTGAAAAGCCATTTGACAGCTAAAATTTTCTTGATAACCGCCGCCGT
>PPYE01627659.1_pt1 | contig 11303 bp, 10 predicted proteins | sample 1559881 | NCBI WGS metagenome assembly PPYE01 (sample SAMN08240022, study PRJNA423297) | Human gut metagenome, whole genome shotgun sequencing project.
GTATTACGTGCCGATTCGTTCTCGTTGATCCATTCGGCGATAATGTCCCGTGCCCCTTGCAAGGCTTCTTCGGCGTTTTTCACTTCCCCCTTGATAAAACTCTTGATGCGTGCGGATAGGTTATTCTCGTTTTGCATCATAACGATCTTAGCCAAGGGCTCCAGTCCTTTTCGGCGTGCGATCTCCGCCTTGGTGACCCGTTTCGGTTTGTAAGGGAGATATAAATCCTCGATCTCGGTGCTATCCCAAGACTCCTCGATGCGTTTCCGGAGCTCGGGAGTAAGTTTCTCTTGCTCTTCTATCGTGGCGAGGATCGTTTCCTTTCGTTTGCTCAGTTCCGTCAGTTTATCCAGTTGATCTTTGATGGCACCGATTTGCACCTCGTCTAATCCTCCGGTCACCTCTTTCCGGTAACGACTTATAAAAGGTATGGTAGCGCCTTCGTTCAAGAGCCCGATTGTCCGTTCCACTTGTCCTTCCGGAATTTGTAGAAAACGGGCTATAAGCGTGTGAAATACGTTTGTCATATCTAGTTTTCTTAGAATTGGAGTACAAATATACGGTTTTGCTTATATTTTCGGTCGGGATGCTCACTTCTTGGGCTTATTATTTGTATCTTTCATTAATTTTCAAGAATTTTACGGCCGGAATATTCAAGCCTTTGATTAAAAAAATCAACATGGAAGTTAATACTACGGAGAACAAAACTTTGGAACAGGATTATAGGGATTTAGCAGGATTGTTATCTAATATCGTGGACTCGTTGCCCATCTACTTTTTCGTGAAGGATACGGGTGATAATTTCAGGTACGTGTACTCCAGCCCTTTGATGAACCAACTTTACGGACGATATCATAATGATGTGGTCGGGAAAACAGATTTTGACCTATTTCTAGATCCGGTCGTCGCCCAATCTTTCAGGGATATGGACGAGGAAGTGGTGAAAACGGGTAAGATGCAGCGTTTCGTGGAGCAAATGATCGATCCGAAAGGTATCTTGCGTACTATGGATACGATGAAACTGCTAGCGCCCCGTGAGGATAAGCCTCCTTATTTAGTAGGGATTTCATGGGATATTACAAAGCAAAGGCAGGTCGAGGAGGAGTTGCATAGCTATAATAAGCGCTTGGCGCTCGCTTGTCAAGCGGGTAAGATCTACCCGTGGCTTTGGGATCTGGTAAACGGTACGGCGGAGCTTTCCTTGGAAGAAAACGGCCAGATCAAGCATGTGCAGATCACCCACGCTAGTTTTACGGAGAAGATCCATCCGGATTACCGGAAGGTCTATGAGAATATTACAACCGCTTTCATGCGGGGCGAGATCGATTCCATGCGATTCAGTTTCCCTTGTCGTTATTTCTCGGATGAGTATGTATGGCTGGAGAAGATCGGTGAGGTCTATGAGGCCGATCCGGACGGCAAACCGATCCGCTCGATCGGAATCCTTCGGGATATGACTGTCGATAAACGGCACGAGGCGGATGTGCAGGCCAAGCGTTTGGCGGAAGAGAGCGACCGGATGAAGTCCGCTTTTATCGCTAACATGAGCCATGAGATACGTACCCCTTTAAATGCCATCGTCGGCTTTTCTACCTTATTGGCGGAGAGTGACGATGAGGAGGAAAAAAAGGAATATCTGAGGATCATAGAGAGTAGCAATGAGTTTTTGTTGCAGTTGATCGGTGATATCTTGGATATCTCTAAGATCGAGTCCGGAAAGATGGAGTTTATTTATACGACCCTGCGTTTGAGTGAGATATTCGCTCCCCAGCAGCAAGCTTTCGCCTTGAGAGTGGCCCCGGGTGTAAAGGTTATCTTTGAGTCGGACGGTAATGACTATTGTATTGTGTCGGAGAAGACCCGTTTGACTCAGGTTTTGACCAATTTCCTTTCCAACGCCGTGAAGTTCACCAGCTCGGGTTCTATACGGTTTGGTTATCGTTTGACCGATGATGGTATCTATGTCTACGTAACGGATACGGGTATGGGAATCAGTAAGGAGTCTCAAGCGAGCATATTCAATCGTTTCGTGAAATTGAACAGCTTTAAACAAGGAACAGGATTAGGGCTTTCTATCTGCAAGACGATAATTGAGAAGTTGAAAGGTAAAATCGGGGTTGAGTCGGAGGAAGGAAAGGGCTCTACATTCTGGTTTACGATACCTTGCCAACCGATGAAAGTGAAATAAGACATTCAAGTTTGGTTGGGATTTATAGGTAAATCACCTCATCCGCCAACAACCGAATCTCATCCGGATTATGTGACGTGAAAAGAATGATCCGTTCTTCTTTCATTTGCATTTCTCGTATTCGTTCTATGATGCGATGGCTTAGGGCTTCATCCAAGCCTTTGAACGGCTCGTCCATCAAAAGGAGAGGAGAAGGGTATGCCAATGCCCTCGCTATAGCGATACGTTGTTGCTGTCCGTAACTAAGCTCTTTGGGGTATCGGTTCCCGAAGGGCTCCATTTCCATTTCCTGTAAGTGTTTTTGGGCGATTCGCCGGGCTTTCTCCTCCGTGAGAAAAGAGGAGAGGGGGAGGATGATATTTTCTTCTGCGGTTAGATGGGGCAGGAGTTGCGGTTGTTGGAATATGGTGGCGATTCCAAAGTGTCTTGTGGGATGTATCTCTCCTTCCGTAGGTAATAAGATACCTCCGATTAGGTTTAATAACGTTGTTTTTCCTTTGCCTGAAGGTGCGCTAATTCCATAAATAATCCCTTTTTGAAAGGAATGGGAAAAGTGCTGTATGCCGTATTGGTAACTTATATCTTTCGTGTCTAAAACTGATAATGTAGGGGTCGGGGTGGTCTGATCCTCATTCGCGAAAAATATTTTAGGGGTGATATCAGCGACTTTGCTAATTCCTTTGTCAAAAAAGAAACTGATGAATACCGCCACGATTGTCCAAGCGAGTAGCTCAGGGACAGCGATAAAGTTTTGCGCCCTTTTCATCTCGCTTCCGATTCCGAATGCGCATTGCGACAGGACTTCTCCCATAATGATCGCACGCCAGCCGAATCCGGCGGCGGAGGCAAGTCCGCTATATAAGAATGGCTTTAGCTGCGGATAGATGATCTGGAATAAGACATTGGAACATTTGATATGGAACTGACGTGCCATAATGGATAAACCCGGACGTAGATCGAGGATTCCCCGTGTCAGATTCTCTGTTAGTAGCGGGAACATGGTGAGGAAGGCGATCATCAAAGGGATACTTTCCGGATTTAGGAATATAAGCGCCAAAAGTATGAAGGATATGACCGGGATCGAGCGCATGATGGCAAGCAGAGGTCTGAATAATTCATACACCCACTCAAAACGGGCGAATAACCCGGCCATCCCTATCGCACAAACGAATGAGATCGACATGCCTAAGATTCCCCGGAGTATAGTCGCTCCGACCGACTGATAGAAACTACCGGAGACGAGCCATTCGCAAAGTGTCCGTACGAGTCGGGGAAGTGAAGGTATCAGCTCCGGTTGGTTGGCTATAACGGCGAATAGTTGCCATCCCGCCAAGAGGATAGCGGTAGCGACTATTGTAGTGATTGTTTTTCGCAATCTCATTGTTTTTCGGGGATAAATCCGGCATCGGGAAGCCTCCCGCCGACGGCCTTAGGTTCATACTGTTCGATGAGACGCAGGAAATCCATGACGGCGTTTTTCGCCTCGATAGCCGATAAATAATGGATTTTACACCGCTCGATACTCTCAGGAGTTAAGGCCCCTTGGGCGAAGATTCCATGTTCTTCCAAAGAATGGATGGTCTCTTTCGGATATCGTACGGCTTTTTGGCAGGAGGCTCGTAAGGCATCCTCAAAAGCGATACGATATTTCTCCATCGTCGGGGTGTATACGACCGCTGTTTGGGCGAATCCGAGGGTATCGCTGTCTGTTAAGTGATTCAAGTCCGCAGTTATTCGTAAGCTGCTGTCTTTCCGTAAAGCGATGCTTAGAAACGGTTCCCCGAGCACGGCACGATTTACTTTTCCGGCTAAGATGCCTTGGGTGATTTCCCCGGCGGTATTGAAGGCGTAATTCAACGGATAGTCTGATCGCTGGCGGCCGAGATAGTACCGGGTAAGGATATCGGGAGTCGTACCGTTGCCGAATACATACAATGCCGGTTCTTTTAAGGGTGTTTTCTCGACGAGGTAAAGGGTTCCCCAGATCGGGCATCCCGCTAGTTTAATCTTGATCCCTTTATTGTACAAGTTCGCCGCATTGATCATGGGGAGTACGGCTATGTCGGTCTCCTGCTTGATCAGTAAGGCTTGCGCCAGATCAGGCGAGTCTACCACTTTTACTTGTACTTTTTTGTTATCTATAATTGGAGGATTCTCAAGCCAATCGGCGAATGCGATAACGGATGGACCACGAAGTACCGAAACCTTGATTACGGTATCTTCCGTTTGTGCGTGCCGGCAACCGGAGCAACAAAGTATGAATAGTAGAAAAATGTATTTAATCATATCTAGACCTCTATAAAACAATTAAGGATTGCCTCCCGGCAACCCCTAACCAACTTTGTTAACCTTAAATCTAATACTATTATGAAAAAACCACAGTGCAAATGTACTGTTTTCTATATATCTGTCAATAGAATAAATGCTAATTAGTGTTTTGAGGTTCATAAGAAAAGCTAAAAAGCCTTCTTTTGAGTCGCTAGGCTAACCAAAACAATCGTTATCGCCGATAATGGCAAAGCAAATAAGATCGGATCTATCGCATGCCACGGATATACATCGATCAAGACGTCTTGTCCGAATAAAGCCTTGCAAAGTCCTACCGGAGCCGCTTCCGCCTTATGAAGGAACAACATGGCGAATAAACTGGCCAAGCCTCCTACCCATAAGCTGGCCAAGGCCCCTTGCCGGGTAGCCCCTTTCCAATATAGCGAGCAGAAATAGGTAGGTAGGAATGTAGCCGCGCAAATACCCATGAACAAGGCGGTGCCTCGTGCGATAATACTTGCGCTTAGCGTATAGCAGATAACGTAGCTGACCAAGATAGAGCATAGCACGCCGATACGTACACCTAATGTAGAGTTCGGATTTTTGCTACGTCCTAGTTTGGGGAATGCGTCTGCCCCGAAAGCCGCTCCCATGGTATGAAATTGCGCGCTAAGGGTAGACATACTGGCAGAGAGAATACAAAGCATGAAAACCGCCCCGAACCACTCCGGCATCGCTTTATTGATAAATAGGGGGATGATCTTGTCCATATCTTTTACCGCCTCGGAGGCGACTACACCTTCCGTCTTGAGGAAAAACAAATTAGACAAGGCTCCCACGTGATAAATCGCCCCTACCGTGACAATCAAGAACACGCAGCCGATCAATACGCCCCTGTTGAGTTGCTTGGTACTTTCCACCATCATGAAGCGTACGACTAGTTGTGGCTGCGCTAAGCAACCGATTCCTACGCCAAGGATCAATGAGGTAACCAATGTATACCATTGTGGAGAGCCTGAGATGGGCATAGCTGTCCATCCTTGATGTCCCAAGGCCTTGAAGCGTTCGGGCACCATGGGGGCGATATCCGTCAACTTCTGGTTCGCCTCGATAAAGCCCATGTCCATGATATGGTAAAACCAAAATAGCAGGAATAGCATACAAGCGAACATGATAACCGCTTGCAACGCATCCGTATAAAGTACTCCCTTGATACCGCCCGTAATCACGTAGGCCGCTACGATCAAGGTGAAGATCAACAAGGCCAGATGAAGGTCGATGTGAAACATCTGTTCGATGAAGACGGCTCCTCCCTTCATCACCACGGCGGCGTAGAGGGGCATGCCGATGAAAATGATCGAGGCGATGAAGATCTGTATAGACCGGGACTTATAGTGTAATCCCAATAATTGCGGGAAAGTCCGTGCGTTATGTGCCTCGCCTAACTTCCGGGTCCTTCGTCCGAAAAAGATAAAGGCTACCACTACGCCCATGAACATGTTCAATAAGCAAAGCCATTGAATACCCATGCCGAACGTAGCGGCTACGCCACCGAAACCAACGATCGCCGATGCCGAGATAAAGGTCGCCCCGTAAGACAGGGCCATGATAATGGGGTTTACTTTTCGTCCGCCTAATAAATAATCACTGGCATTTTTCGTCTGCCTGTATCCGAGATACCCTAACCAAGCGATTACAAACATGTAAATGATGACAATAATGCCTAATGTTAGCGTACTCATTTTCGTGATTCTTTAGTAGGGTTTGTTTTTTCGTCGTCTTCTTTATTCCAAGTGGTTATCCCGAACCAAATAGAAAATAGGAGGCAGGCGAACGCTAGAAGGTAAGCCAGCCAAATACCGGGGTCGCTGATTCCGAACATATATCCGTGCCTATTAAAGTTTTATTAGATCACTTTCACAGATATACTCGAGATTCTGACGGCGGATTACTTCACGGGCGCTTTCCCGGTTGTTCGTACGCAAGATCAAGATCGCTTTTTCCCGGATGGAGAAACAATACATATATTCTATGCTGATGCCCGCTTTCGTGAAATAAGATAATGTATTGGCAAAACTTCCGGCGCATGAGCTGGTTACGATCGCTAATACGTCGGTCAGGTTGGCGCTGACATTATTCTCTTTTAATATCTTGTAAGCCTTCTGGGGATCGCTTACGATGATACGAAGGATTCCATACTCGGAGGTGTCGGCTACGGTGGCCGCGATGATGCGTATGCGCTCTTCCGCCAATAACGCTAATATCTCGCTTAATTTCCCGTACTTGTTTTCAAGGAAAATAGAAATTTGATTGACTGTCATAAGGTGTTATTTTAATTGTTTATTTAACAAAGCTTGCGATGATCTTTCACTCGTACCGCCTTGCCATCTGTGGTTGGCAAAGATCCCTTGGCTACCAGCTTGATACGTGGTGTAAGTAATAATTCGTCCTTCAACTGACGGGTGATACCTTTCGTCAAGCGCTGCAAGGCGGAATAATCATCGGTGAATAGGTCGCTCAACTCAACCTCGATCAACATCTCGTCGCTGTTACCGATCGTTTCGAGGGTGATCAAATAATTACTGCCTAACTCCTTGAATTGCATCAATATCTTTTCGATTTGGATGGGGAATAGGTTCACGCCCTTCAAGATTATCATATCGTCGCTACGTCCTTTGAAACGGGCTAGGCGTTTATGGGTACGTCCGCAAGGGCAATCACCCGGTAAGATGCAAGTAAGGTCACGGGTACGATAACGGAGTAAAGGCATCGCCTCCCGGTTGATGGTCGTTAATACCAATTCTCCGACCTCTCCCTCGGGCACCGGTTGCAAGGTAACCGGGTCTACGATCTCTACGATCACGTTGTCTTCCCAGATATGCAAGCCGTTCTGCTCCGTACATTCGAACGCTACACCCGGCCCGTTCATCTCCGACATACCGAAACAGTTGTAAGCCTTGACACCCAGAAGCTGCTCGATGCGTTTACGTTGTTCTTCCGAGTGTGGCTCGGCACCGATACATACGGTGTGTAGTTTGGTATCCTTTCTGGGGTCTATTCCCTCCTCATACATAACCTCGGCCAAACGAGTGGCATAGCTCGGTATGATATGTAAACAGGTGGTGCCGAAATCGGTGATGAACTTAATCTGTCGTTTGGTATTACCGGCCGCCGCAGGCACTGTCAACGCACCTAATTTTTCTGCTCCATACTGGAAACCGAGGCCACCGGTAAACATGCCGTAGCCGGATGTATTCTGGAATACGTCCGTATCCCTTAGCCCTACCATATACATGCAACGAGCTACTTGGTTAGCCCATTGGTCCAAGTCCTTGGCGGAATGTAAGACAACGGTAGGATTACCTGTCGTTCCACTGGAAGAGTGGATACGTACACATTTCTGTAATGGGATGGCAGCCAATCCGAACGGATAGTTATTTCTAAGATCATCTTTCGTTGTAAACGGAAGTTTTTGTAAATCCTCCAAGGACTGAAAACTGTCCGGGGTAATTCCTTTCTCTTTGAATATCTTATGGTAAAAAGGGGAGTTGCCCGCTAGTTCTATGGTTTGTTTCAGTCGTTCCAGTTGGAATTTTACCAGATCTTTACGATCCATGGTTTCTATTTCTTTCTGCCAATACATCATCGTTTTTTCAATTAGAGTGTGTTTAATTCATGAAATTAGATTGCAAATGTATCTTTTATTTTGGATAATGCCATGCTTTTGTGTCAAAATATTAGTAATGACCTTTTGAAAATAAGAATTATTAGGCGGTAAGCCGTTGTAAATAAAAAAATAATAGTTATTTTTGTCCATTACGCAATTTAACTTTATGTATGGGCCATGGGAAAATATGACCACCTTTCCAAAGAAGAGTTGATTCAAAGGATTGAGAGACTGGAAGCCGATCTGGAAAAAGCCACTTTGACACCATCCGCGAGCGATAACGAACTTGAGATGCGCCAAAGCCAGCATACGATCAACTTCTTAAATATCTTGATGGATACGATCTTGTCGAACGTATTTGTGGAGATCACGGTGAAAGATATTTTCAACGGTTTCCGGTATATCTATTTTAATAAGGCGGCGGAGGAATTTACGGGGGTCAAGGCGGAAGATATCTTAGGGAAGACGGATTTCGAGCTTTTCCCTGATTCCCGGCGGGCGCATGAGATCCGAACGGAAGATTACCATACGATCAAGACGGGACGTATGGTAAAGGAAATGGTCGAGTATGAGAAACCGAATGGAGAGGTGAGAATCGTAAATATCGTACGTTTACTGATCACGAATCCGGACCCGGGAGCCTCGCCTCTGTTATTGGTCATGCTGAATGATATCACGGAGCAGCGTCAGGACCAGTTGGCGCTGATGAAAGTACAAGAGGCGGATAAGATGAAAAACGCTTTTATCGCTAATATGAGCCATGAGATCCGGACCCCGCTGAATGCTATCGTTGGCTTTGCCCATCTCATGACGGAAACGACTAATGCCAGTGAGCAAAGGGAATACTTTTCGATTATAAATAAGAATTGCGATTTATTGTTGAAACTGATTAACGATATCCTAGATTTGTCGAAGATCGAGTCCGGTCGGTTAAACTATAACGTGTCGGAAGTTGAGTTGAGGGATATTTGCCAAGAGGCCTATGTGGTACAATCCTTGAAGATGACTTCCGATGTGGCATTATTATATAACTCGGTCGCCATGCCTTCTGTTCGTCTGTGGATCGATCCGCACCGGGTAGAACAGGTCTTGTTAAATCTCTTGTCTAATGCCATTAAGTTTACTTCCAAAGGTTTTATCTCGCTTTTTTATGAGGTGGAAGATATGTTCGTACGTGTCTCTGTCATGGATACCGGAATCGGGATATCAGAGGAAAAGCTGGAGTCTGTTTTCGAGCGTTTCGTGAAATTGGATGATTTTTATCAAGGGGCTGGTTTGGGACTACCGATCTGCAAGATGATTGTAGAGCAGTTGGGTGGTGAGATCGGTGTGCGATCTGAGCTTGGCAAAGGTTCCACTTTCTGGTTCACCTTACCATTGGTTGTTACGGATAAGGCTGTTGTGGAGAAGGATGATCCTTCTGTTTTAAGTGAATGTCAACTATATTAAATAAAAAAGAAATGAAAAATGCGGTTGTCTTTTTAGCGACAGGCTTTGAGGAAATAGAGGCCTTGGGTACGATTGATGTCTTGAGGCGTGGTGGTGTACGGGTTATGATGGTATCTATTACGGGTGACCGATTGGTGATAGGAGCTCATGATATTCCGGTAATGGCTGATTATCTGTTCGAGGAGGCGGATTTCAGTTGCGTCGATGCCTTGATCTTGCCGGGTGGAATACCCGGAAGCAACCACTTAAATGCGCATGCCCATTTGAAAGAATTAGTCAAGGAGAAAACGGAGGAAGGCGTATTAATCGGTGCTATCTGTGCCGGACCGATGGTTTTAGGTGGTCTTGGATTGCTAAAAGGGAAAAGGGCTACCTGTTTTCCTTTCTTCGAGCCAACAATGGTAGGCGCTATCCCTACGGATAATGGAGTAGAGCAGGATGGAAATATCATCACAAGCAAGGGGCCGGGTTTTATGTTTGAGTTTGGTTTGACGATCTTGAGGAATCTGAAAGACGAGGAAATCGCTTTGGAAGTGGCGGATGCCTTATTATATGACGCTTTGTTGCATGGGACAAAGCATTAAGTCGGTGAATCATATTTGCATCGGGCTAATTCAAACCATTGTTTCGGATCAAGTACCGGAACTCCTTCCAATTCGATGATCCGGTCTGCCAATAATTGGGCGTGATGCCTTTCTTCCTCGGCATGTTCCTCGAATTCACCTTGTACGTCGGAACGCATGGCTCCTTCAACGACCAAGGCTCCTACCCAATATTGATAGTATGCTAGCCATTCTTCCGCTAACGCGGCGTTTAGTTGAGATAATAAATTGTCGACATCCAATTTCCCTCTTAAAATTTTGACGCTTTCTTTTGCCATAGCTGTATTAATTTAGAATTAAACGTATTGTTCGTTTTTTATAGTTCTAACAAGCTTACTAGGGCATTGTTTATTGTTTGTCAAAATTTTAACGTTATGCTGCGATTGTTACAATTTAGGTAATTCCCAAGGTGCCCGGTAATAGGCTTTCGACAAGGCGGTAGCCTCGTTATCGCCGACAAACAAATTGTTTTTATCATCCCAATGAACTTCCCGTTGAACCCGGCAGGAGATATTCGCCAGATGAGCCATCTTCGCTACACGGGCACCGATAGCGACATCGGCGTTCGGAAGCTCACGGCTTTTAATGCAGCTCAACATGTTTCCCACATGATTATAAAGCCCTTTGCCTTCTCCTTTCTTGAAAGGAACGGCTTCCATGCGGGCTACGTTATTGGATACGACCGGTATGACCTCCCAGCCGGCCCTGTCGAGTACCATCGTGCCATTCTCCCCATAGAACGCTAATCCTTCCTTACGGTTATAGAGTCCGTGATTAATTCCGCAGGCGTGATCCCAGATGATATTAAAATCATCGTAGGCATAAGTTGCCATTAAGGTATCGGGCGTCTCCATAGCGTCATCCGGATAGGCGAACTTGCCACCGCCTGAGAATACACGGGTGGGAAGATCCGCGTTCATACCTTCTAGGGCATAATCCAGTAAATGTACGCCCCAGTCCGACATCAAGCCTCCGGCATAGTCCCAGAAGAAACGGAAATTATAATGAAAACGATACGGATTGAACGGACGTTTAGGAGCCGGGCCTAGCCACATATCGTAATCCACTCCGGCGGGAGCGTCGCAATCCGGTTTAACCGGAAGTGTCGGCTTGCCGTCTTGGTAAGCCC
>PPYE01385694.1_pt1 | contig 11302 bp, 7 predicted proteins | sample 1559881 | NCBI WGS metagenome assembly PPYE01 (sample SAMN08240022, study PRJNA423297) | Human gut metagenome, whole genome shotgun sequencing project.
ATATTATTCTGATTTAAAATTTATATGTATATATCACTCTTATATTACGTGGCAATGAATAATATTCTGTTGATGTGGAACTAGTCCAGTTCCCAATAATATCTTTTCTATTAAATAAATTTTCACAAATCACTTCAATTTTACTATTCTTATCAACATTATATCCAGTATACAGATTGACAGGAATCATATCCTTCCAATTACCTGCACGATCAGCTGTAATACTACCTATTAATGAAGCAGCAAATCCACGATTATTATATTTCAAACTTCCTGTATATTGTTGACGAGCATACTTTCTATTCCAAACCCCTTCATCTTTTGCTTTAGGATTTGAAAAATCTGCACCTACTGAATATGCAAGATGTTCTCCTATTGCCTTTTCATAGTTTATTTCTAATCCAATATTCTCAAATGGACTGTTAATAGGTTTATTTTTGTCTCCATCTACAGTTTTGTAACTCCAAGCATCCATATCAATATAATATAGTGCCGTTTTGAACATACTACTATTGCTAGCTTTCTTATAACCAAGTTCATATGTCCATCCTTCCTCTGGCTTCAAATTAGGATTAGGAACAAAACTTTCAGAACCACTGCCATATAACGCTGTAAAATTTGGCATTTTAAAAGCTTTAGCGGCATTTACGTATACACTGCTGTTTTCATCCAACTTCTTAATTAATGCAAATTCTGGTGTAAAAGCATCATAGTCATCATTTGCTTTCATTATTTGTTCTCTGGCACCAATTGTAGCTGTAAAATCGTTACCTAAATCTTTTGTTCCTTGTACAAACAAAGCATAGGTTTGAGAGTTTTTATCCACCTTTTGATTGACTAATTTGCCAGCACTCCAAGGATTATCTAACGAATAGTTTTGTCTTTCAATGGTTGTACCAACTATAATATCTGCAAATTTTGTTTTAAATTCTTTTTGCAAATCCAACCCGTAAGTATCAAAAATAATATGTTCTACTTTATTTGGTGTATATTTAAAATTATTTACTTTAAATGTATTATTCTTTCTATCACTTCTATTATAATAAAAACTGCCTTTTACAGAATCATCTTGATACTGTAACCGTGCAAAATCCTCATTGTATTTATATCGTGCATCTTCTTTCAGTGTATTCCAAGTTTTTGTATCATATTGATTGAAATTATAATCATTTAAAATATGCTGATGAGTAAGAGTCCATTTATCATCAAACTTATATTTCCATAAAATAGAGTTTTTCTTACCATCATTCATAGCCCTGCCATTACTTGCTAATTTTTTTAACTCTTTGCCTTGTTCAAGATTGGCAACAAATCCAAATTTCCCAAGTCCCATTGAAACGCTTTCTTTTGTTTTTCCATATTCACCTTTACTAAAAGATATGCTATTGCCCATTACATCTTTTGTAATAATATTAATTACACCAGCGGATGCCTCACTACCATAAAGAACAGATGAAGCTCCTTTTACAATTTCAACCTTTTCTATTGCATCTATAGGTAATGTATTTAAATAATAAACATTATTCATATTTATCGGAGAGCCATCAATCATCACCAAAGTTCCCTTGTCATTACCACGAATTAAAACTTTACCTGCCATACCGCCCCAAGCCTGGCCATTAGCACCAAACCCATATGCTGTTACACCATTAGTCAGTCTTAATGCATCAAATAAATTTGTTGCACCAGATTCGATTAATTGTTCTTGCGATAAAACATTTACAGACGCGGGAGTATTAATATCATCTTTTTCTGTCCTTTGTGCTGTTACAATCATTGGATCAAGTATAAACTTTTGATTAGGTTCTTCAGCATGTACTACAGTGCCCCCCCAGATGACATTACCAGTTATCAATGCTAAAAGAAGAGTATTTAGCCTAGAATTTCTTTTCATCACATTTTCAGCTCCTTAAAAATTTTATATTAAATCCAAGTGATTTAATGCTGCATAAACTACAATAATAAATGCTTTTATAATAATTAGACGGTATATTTTACCGCCTAATTATTATTATAAGTTTCAGAAAGTACGAGTATAAGTAATTCTCCAATTATAAGGTAAATCAAGATTACCATATCTGTTTGAATAATTATCTCTATCCAACAAATTATTCAAAGTTAAAGTAATATTATCATTTTTTGTTAAATCATATGATGTATTCCAAGTAAGCCTATTCCTTGAAGGTATATCATGCCCACTATAATATTCTCTATCACCTAAATATTTATAAGTCAAACCACTAGTCAATTTATTAATAGAATAGAATACAGAAGCTGATATATCTATTCTGCCATCATCCTGTACCCATTGGGGATTTTTAGTCGATGGGTCTTTTACTTTCGGATTGCCATATCCAACTCCTAACGTATAACGCCATTTGTTACTGACCCGATGGGAAAATTCTGCCTCAACGCCGGTGTTCCTGAAATCACCTTTATTAATTGCATATTGTTCACCAGTACCTGGATCTTTAGCACTCCAGCCAATTTTATTTTCAAAATCCATATGGTAAACAGCAAATTTAATGCTCTTATCATTAAAAATCTTTTTAATACCAGTTTCATAAGTCCAGCCTTCTTCAGGTTTCAATGTACTGGCTGCAGCCTTCTTACCATAATAAGAATCTACTGTTGGCATTTGAAATGCCTTGCCGATATTAATATACCAGGAAGTTGTATCGTTTATCTTATACAATGTCTGAAACTGAGGATTCAAAATCCTTTCACTTTTGACAGGATCGTCAATAATTTCGCCACGTAATCCTACTGTTGCACTAAATTTATCACTGAATACATTATTATAAGACAAATAAACGGCATTACTTGTTCTATGGGCTTTATTGGCTTTGGCAACCAGGTTTTCATAATTTTCACGTCGCAAGCTATAGCCGCTTATCAAGGTGTTTTTACCTATATTCCATGTTTTCTGGATATCTCCAATATAACTTGATAAATCAGCTGAAGAACTTACTGGTCCAGGAGTAGCTGCAGCAAAATCATAACCTTCAGTTCGACGATAATTATAGCCAACCATTGCTTTTATACCATTATCTTTACCATCATAGGTTAAACCTGTAGTGATTCTTTTATCATCATATCTATAATCATATCTAGTATATTTATTTTCAACTTTTTTAGCATCATTATTACTTCCGCGGGTAATATTCCCATCCTGATAAATAAAATTAAAGCCTATTTCATCAGTTAATTTTGCAGCTATGGCAGCTCTGTTCTTCTGTCCCTTTCCAACCCACCAATCAGTAGATGAACCTTCTGGATAAGCGTTACTGTGTTTTAAACTATTTGAATATTCCTTAGATGCACTGACTATAAATTTATCGTCTGAATATGTCACGCCATAATCTTTATAATAATTACCAACGGTTCCCTTTACTTTTACCTGTGTTTTACCGCTAGGACGTTTTGTTATAATATTTACCACACCACCCATAGCTTCACTACCATATAATGTGCCCGCAGCACCCTTGATAACTTCAATTTGTTGTACCATATCAATAGGAATACCATCTAAGGAATTATAATTTTTTAAGTTCATAGGAATTCCATCGACCATAACCAAAGTACCACGATCATATCCACGTATTACTGTGCGACCAGAACTAAACCCAAAATCCTGCCCTGCATCACCATATCCAGTACTTGTTAAACCAACTTGATGCTCGATGGCATCAAAAACATTTTTATATCCTGCTTCTTTGATATTTTGTTCTGTTATAATATTTGTAGTTGCCGGAGTATCTAAATCTCTTGTTTCAGTTCTTTGCGCTGTTACTACCATAGGATCTAACGTAAATGCTTGACTTGGTTCTTCAGCGTGTACTACAGTGCCCCCCCAGATGACATTACCAGTTATAAGTGCTACCATCAATGCACTCTTACTCGTACCTTTTTTCAACATACTCAACTTCCTTTCACAACTTTTTTATATTATTGAAATAAAGGCGTTTCCCGTACCCTTTCTTTATGGCCGCACAGTACTTGGCTTTTAATTGCAATAAACAAATAAAAAATACCTCTCACCTAAGGCAAAAGGTATTAAACGACTTAATTTATAAAAACAAAAGAAGCCGACACATTACCTAACTGTCTCACGCAGTAGTAAAGTAATCATCAGGCAGTTCTTCTGACTTAAGTTCATAGCTTATCCAAGCCTTCCCAGATATTTCCAGTGGCATTAGTTTGGATTCGCTCACTTTTACAGCGACGGGATCGTGTAGGAATTACACCCAACTTATCTATTAAGACATACGTCACCTGACAATAAGTATTTAGTTATGATACTAGATTATATATGAGATTAAGTATTATTTCAAGTTGACAGACCAATTATTTTTCTTACTAATTTTACATTTAATTTTTTTGATATTATATATCATTAATAGGATTTGTATTTTAATTTTCGGATGTATTATTCACTGCTTGCAAACAAATTTCCAGCATCGCTTCTGCAAACGTTTTCTCCGGCACAGGGATAAGTTCTCTGTTATTTATTTTAGTTTCAAGCTTCGTTCCTTTGCTGCCATAAACGTCCATTTGTTTTACACCATAGGTTTTATCTGCCACATTAAATTGCATCAACATTTCACAATACTGCACTTTTTCTTTTTTTGCCAGTTTTTCTGCATAGGTTTTATTCATTTTTTTTACTAATTCTTTGTCTGTAAAAACAGTTTTCACAACAACATTAACTAAATTTTTGTTTACAACCCCGTTTTTTTCTTCTGGGAAATACAGTGAATCCATATCATATGCATAAACGCCCATAGTGTTTTCTAAAACAATTGACCAACGTGCTGCTTCTATTTCCTCGGCCGTAGGCTTGGGTATCATGCTGATTTCCCAATTGATAGGTGCTTCAGCATTCTTTTCTGCAGCATTGGCTGAAACCGCAAATAGGCACATCATGCAAATTGTCAGCAGCATTATTGACTTTTTCATCATATTACCTCTTACCTCCTGTTTAAACATCTAAATTACGTACTATTCTTAAAATCTGTTCCTGAGATAAACTGCGAAGGCTATAATAAGTTGCTCCCATTGCTTTGGCAACAGCTTTGGCCACACCCAGTTTAATAAAATCTGTTTCAGTATCGATAACAACGGAGGTAATTTTAGCCTTCCGAATTTTTTCAGCCATTTTTAAGGCACTCTCTACCGGATCACCACTGTTTTCTTCTATGGCATTAGCTCTGCCATCAGTTACTAAAATCAGAATCGGTTCTAACTCGCTGTCTTTTTTATTCAACATTCCCAAAGTTACCAACGCAGTTGATAAACCGTCTGCTAAAGGAGTTTTGCCGCCAGTAGGCATTTCTGCCAAACACTTTTGTGCAAGATCAACGCTGCGTGTTATAGGCAGCAATAATTCAGCCTTTTGCCTGCGAAAAGCAACCATACCAACACGATCACGTTTCTGATATGCTTCCTGCAGCATATAGAAAATAGCGCCTTTTACGGCCCGCATCCGTTCACGAGCTCCCATTGACCCACTGGCATCTACAGCAAACAGAAAAGTATTGCCAATACGTTTTTCACGTACTTTCTGGCGCAAATCCTCACTTTTAATATTCAAGGCACAGCCATTATCTTCGCGCATTCTTTGAAAAGGAGCCGCCGCACGAATAGTGGCATCAAAAGCTAAATCTTCGACTTTTATTTTTGGTATTTCAGCCCTTACATAACGTCCCTGTTTTAAATCTGTTTTGGTGGTACTGCGTTTGCCACTGCCACGCCGGACATTGCGATCTTTGCCTAAATCCAGAACCATTTTAGGAAGCTTAAAATTTTTATCAATATCTGCAATCTGTTCTTCCGGTGCTAACTGATTTTTGTCATTGTCAGAACTCTGCTCTTCTTTTTCTTTGTCGTCATCCTGATTCTCATCATCGTCACTGTTATCTTCCTCATCACCATCGTCTTCATTATCATCAAGCGGTGGTGGCGCCAACGGTGACTCCTTTGAGTCTTCATCATTATCCTCGTTTTCATCTTGATTCTGCTGTTCATTCTCATCAGGCTGTTCTTCTTCCTGCTGCTCCGGATTTTCCTGTTGTTGTTCTGGTGGCTTCCGCATACGATGCGGCAGCACAAACATGGCAGCTTCTTCCACATCCTTAGGTAAAACATAATTTCTTTCCGCTAAAGCAGCTATAGCTTTAGCGGCTTCCAAAAGATAAATTTCCGCTCTATGACCGGCACAAAAAGCCTGTGCGCACATTTGTGCCGCCAGCTGCATCATGGCTTCTGATACTTCAATTTCTTCTACAATGCTCCTTGCCAAAGCAATCTTTGCCGCTAATTTTTCTGTTTCATTAAAATAACTGTTTCTGAAGCTTTGTATATCAAAGCCACAGGCAAGAGAACGTCTAATTATTTCTGTACGTATTACCACATCTTTCTCACTTTGGGCATCAACATACATACCAAACCTATCTAATATATGACCTGGCAGAACTCCTTCTTCGGGGTTCATTGTTCCAATAACAGTATACGATACAGAATGAGTAAAAGAAATGCCATCACGCTCAACCTGATTGATACCAGAAGCGTTAGCATCCAAAACTGCAGTCAGCAATTCCTGCCGCAATAAATTTGCTTCATCAATATACAAAATATTACCTGTAGCTCTGCTTAATATCCCAGGCAAAAATCTGCGTTCGCCTTTACTAACAGCATATTCAATATCGATACTACCAAAAAGCATATCTTCCGTAGCATTAAGCGGCAAATCCACTATCTTCTGTGTGCCAATAATCTCTTTAGCAGCGCGTACCAAGGTGGATTTAGCAGTCCCTTTTTCACCGCCAATCAAAAGGCCACCTGCCTTTTGATTTACTAAAGCGATCTGCAGAGCTTTTTTTAACTGCTCCTGCCCAACTACTGCCACAAAAGGATAAATAGCATTAGTCAGCATTTATAACGCTCCTTTAGCCCCAGAGTACAAAATACTTTCAACCTTATCCCAATCCAATTGTCCTTCTTCAAAAGGACGACGACGCATACGATGCGGCAATACTAATTTGGCAGCATTTTTTACGTCTTCCAGTTCCACTTCTTTGCGTCCATTAAAAGCCGCCAGTGTCAAAGCTGTTTTAATTACAGTAATATCGGCGCGATGCCCGTCAACACCAAGTTCTACAGCTAATTTAGCAACAGTTTCCAAAAGTTCCTCGTTGATATCTACCTGAGGTAACAAACTGCTGGCTTGTGTAATTTTTGCAGCCAGCTCTTCCTGATCATGCTGATAACCGGCAATAAAAGTATCGGCATCCTGCTCATAAGCCAAACGACGTTTAATTACCTCAACACGCTGCGCGGGATCATGCTCACCTGTAACAACTACTGACAAGCCAAAACGATCCAAAAGCTGCGGGCGGATATCACCCTCTTCAGGATTCATTGTACCAACCAAAACAAAACGAGCCGGATGAGAATATGAAACGCCTTCACGCTCAACTGTATTGATTCCCATTGCTGCAGCATCCAACAATACATCTACAACATGGTCATCAAGCAAATTTATTTCATCCACATACAAAATATTACGATTGGCTTGAGCTAAAATACCTGCCTCAAATTTTTTCTCGCCATGCTTAATCGCATGTTCAATATCCAAAGTACCAACAACGCGATCTTCAGTCGCGCTTACAGGCAACTCGACCACACGCATTTTTACGGTATCGGCAACTAATTTATTATCCTCAGTATATTTAGATGCACAATCTTCGCATAACAGATTGGGATCTGCCGGATCACAATGAAATTTACATCCATGTACTGCTTCCATAGCCGGCAGTAATTCGGCCAAAGCACGTACTGCTGTTGACTTGGCAGTACCTTTTTCACCTTTTATTAAAACACCGCCTAATGACGGGTTTATTACATTTAATATTAAGGACATTTTCATATCATCCTGTCCTACAATAGCTGTAAATGGGTATACTGACATTCTTTTCACTATAACTCCTCCTAAAAGCACAATAATAGTAAGAAATATCCATAAGAATTTCATTGCAATTAAATTACTATATCATATTAAACTATATACCAAGTATATAGTCAAATTTTAAATAAAAATAACTTCAAATTTTTTTGATATAACTATTCCTGTAACTTCATCCCACTCGAATAATAAAACTGCCTGTTTCCCATTATAACTAAATTTTACTTTGCCATGCTCTATAACGACGCTTTGCCCAATAGTCATATCCATCCATTCAGTTTTTCCGGTTTGATTGCAAACCAGCACTGGTAATCCTGTAACAGAGGAACATTTTTCCCATGCTCCTAATGGATTGCCACAAACTTCCGTTGGAGGCCACGCTGCTATATCAATAATTATCTGTGCGCCTTTTTTCTGCATCTTTTTAGCATGTTCACTGTACCATGCATCTGCACATACAAGCACTCCAACTTTAATATTCAAACAATCGATAGGTTTTAGTACATCTGTAGTTCTCGCCCAAGACTCAGCACCGATACCATGAGAAATAATTTTTCTATGTCTGCCGCATATTTCTCCACTTGGTTCAAATACAATACAAGAATTAAAATTACAGTTCAATTCGCTATCGTATTCACCACACCCCAAAAACAAAAATAAACCATAGTCTTTAACTAATGATAATAAGAAACTTAATTTAGAAGACGGTTGTTTATCTACTTTTGTTTCTGGCGCTAATTTATAAAAGTAATACCCCTGCACTGCTGTTTCCGGAGTAATTACCCAATTAGCTCCTTTTTCAGCAGCAATTCGAACTGCTTTTTCCAATAGTTCTATATTTTTCTGCTCAGGACCATTGCTAAGTTCTAAATGACATAATGCTACTTTCATAAAAACTCCTTCAAATTATATATGAACCGAAGCTTATGCTCCAGTCCATATATTTGCGTTTCATTATTTAAAATGCGTATTCCATACCGATAAGGAAAGAGCGTCCTGGCATAGGAAAAGAATACTTGCCATTAGAAACACCACCTGTTTCAGCATAAGAAGCATTAGTTAAATTATATGCTTTGGCATAAATTTTATAATCTTTTTGAACTTTATATTGCAAAGAAAAATCTAAAGTCAAATACTTAGAATCTACATATTTACTTTTATCAGCACCACTAGCTCCACGTCCATATAATTCTGCATCCCATTTATCTTTATTAAAGCTTATGCCTATTTTATACTGATTAGGTGATACATTAGTATTGCGTTTAAATCCATTTCCATCCTTATTATCTTCCTCAACTTTTACATAGGTATAACTGCCATTTATTGAAAACTCATCCGTTAACTTATGTTTGACATTAAACTCCATACCACGTTTTTTCTGTTTAGCAACATTAGCAACTGTCCAATCACTTAAAAAATTATTTGGATCTAAAGCTGCCCAGTTTATTGCATCATCAAGTTCACTGTAAAATGCATTGATCCCCAATTGTATTTTATCGTTAAGTTTTGTATCATAGCCAATAGTCCAAACTTCACCAGTTTCAGGTTTTAATTTGGCATTACCTATCATCGCGCCTGACACCCCAGGGATTGATGGCGAATAATAGAATAAATCATTAGCCTGTGGCGCATTAAAAATTTGCCCCCAAGAAAGATATGCATGACTGTCTTCACTAAATTTTTTATTTACTGCTACACTTGCCGTAGTTTTATTTCCAAAAAAATTATGTTTATCATACCGAAGCCCCGCATTTAAAAGCCAAGAATCGGCAAAATCCCAGCTATCCTGTACATAAATAGCCTTATTGTTGATTTTAGCAATTTTACCGCCATATGTACCAGGATTATTTACCTCAGATTCTCGCCAATCAGCACCAACAACTACTTTATTATTTTTTGATAATTCCCAAGTTTGTTGAATTTCTACACCATCTTTAGTTTCATAATAATTGCTGTCACTATTATTATCATAAAAATTGCCACTATAATAATTTCTATATATTTGTATAAACCCAGTATTTTTTTCTCCACGTCCCCATTCAAATTTTCCTGAAATATTATTGTTCAAATCAGTACCAGATGCTCCTGGTTTAATAGTATTCCACCCACCTAAACCCGGAGCATAATAAGGTTTGCCACCATCTTTAAATGAGTGCTCAAAATATAACGTTGCTAATTTATCACCGTCAAACTCCTGATCAACTTTAATTGTCGCGCCTATAATATTATTAGAAGAATTAGGCCACTTAACATTATCCCCGGAATCAGCTTCTTTGTATTTTACATAATTTTGCTTTTGTTTGTTTATCGTTGTGATTACGCCAGTTTTACCTTTTTTCACACTTACTAAAGCACTGTAATTTTGCGAACCCCATGAGCCGGTATTTATATTTATTTTTGCATAGTTCTTATTGGCACTTTTGGTAATAATATTTATAACACCACCTACTGCATCTGAACCATATAATGATGATCCTGCACCTTTCAAAATCTCTATTTTTTCAATAAAATCAGGAGATGGCAAATTAGTTATATCAAAACCAGAACGTCCAGAAGTTCCCTTATCCTGGTTAAGTCTTCGCCCATCAACCATAATTAATACTCTATCATCACCATTTAAATAAATATGTTGATCTCCACCTAAAAATCCACTGCGTTTTACAATAACACCAGGAACATTTTCTAAAGCTTCACTTACGCTTTGATAGTTTCTTTTTTCAAACTCCTCTGATGTTATGACCGACATATTGGCAGGAGTATCAACTAATTTATTTTCCATTCTTGTAGCCGTTACAACATACTCATCCAATAAAAACTGCTGCGGTTCCTCCGCGTGTACTACCGTGCCCCCCCAGATGACACTCCCAGTTATGAGTGCTGTCATCAGTACACTTTTACCCAAACTCTTGTTCAACATGCTCAACTTCCTCTCCCAAATTTTTTATTATTTTTATAGAAGCAATCATCTGCGTCCAGTCTTTCATGGCCACGCAAATAATACCTCTAACAAAAATGCCTTTCTCTGCAAAAAGAGAAAGGCATAAAAGCACTTGGTAAAAACTCAAGTGTAACCTTCCTGTCGCTCGCAGGAATATCACTTTATTCAAACAGGCAGTTCTTCTGGCTCAGGATTCAACGCTCGTGCTGCGCCTTACCAAGATCAATCTCAGTGGCATTTGCAGCAGGCTCATCTTTACAGCGGCGGGACCGCATCGGCTTATACCGATTTCTCTATTAAGCTTACGCACCTATTTTTATTAAATTATTAAAATTAAATTCTACTTATCTATAATTTTATATGATATAATATCTTATATAATTCTATGGTAAACTATATAG
>PPYE01233827.1_pt1 | contig 11300 bp, 7 predicted proteins | sample 1559881 | NCBI WGS metagenome assembly PPYE01 (sample SAMN08240022, study PRJNA423297) | Human gut metagenome, whole genome shotgun sequencing project.
ATTCTGGACAAATCTGCGCAGCATATTTTTTGTATGTCCGCGAAGCCCCAGCATCTCTGCTCCCACTGCATGGTGCGCCACATCACGAATGCAAAAAGACATTCTTCCCGGAAGCGCCGCCTCATACCAGTCTCCTACCAGATCTCCTTCATGGCTGTATGACAGTGCCTGCTCTTTTGCCCACGCAAACCCTCTGTTTAATTTATCATTTGATGAAGTAAATGTAATCCTTCCTTTCAAGTCCTCTTCCTCCTTGCAGACATTTTTGCTTATCAGCATATTTAAAAGTGGGGACTTCCTTGCGGAAGCCCCCTGGTTTTCCATTAATATGTATGGTTCTTCACAGATTTAAAACTATTTTTATTGTTTTACCGCACCCATTGTCATACCACTTGTGAAGTACTTCTGGAAGAATGGGTAAATGACAATAATCGGCAGTACTACGACGACCGTGATCGCTGCCCTTATGGTAAGTGGCTGAATTCCTCTCATGGCCTCTGCAAGCATCGTAGAGTCGGTCATATCTTTTAAGGCGCTTGCCTGATTTAACATGCGGTACAGGATAATCTGTAACGTATCCCACGTTCCGCTCTTGCTGTACAAGTTGACATCGAACCATGAATTCCAGTGTCCCACACCTACATAGATCGCAATACATGCAAGCATCGGTTTACTGAGCGGCAGTACAAACTGTGTGAAGATTCTCAGCTCGCTTGCCCCATCTACCCGAGCCGCCTCAAACAATGGCTGCGGAATATTTTGGATATAGGAAGCGCACAATAACATATAATATGCGCTGAAAATACTCGGAAGCCAGTATACTGTCAGAGTATCTACAAGACCTAATTTTGTCATTAATAAGTAGCTAGGAATTAATCCACCACTGAAGTACATTGTAATGAGGAATAAAATCCTCATAAATTTTCTTCCGGCAAAATTCTGACAACTTACAATATATCCTAATAATGCATTTCCAAGAACTGCTGTCACAGTTCCAATCACTGTTCTCAAAACAGATACGATCGTACTTCTATAAATATCACTGTTACTTAACACATATTGATAATTAGCCAATGTGAATTTTCTCGGCCAAAGATAAATTCCACCTTTCACCGCATCCGAACCCTCATTGAATGAGATTGCGATGACATTGATAAAAGGATAGACAACAATGACCATAAATAGTATTAATAAAATCACGTTACAGACATCAAATACTTTTCCACTCTTTGTCTGCTTAATATAAAACGGACGACTCATTTTGCACCTCCCTAGAAAATTGAAGTATCCAGTTTCTTCCGGCAGAACCAGTTAGATGCCCATACCAGAATAACGCCGATCACAGACTTCATCAGACCAACTGCAGTACCGACTGAATAGTAACCAAGCTGAATACCATATCTGTAAGAGTAGGTGTCAATAACATCCCAGTAAGCCTGCGTTGCAGAATTTCCTAATACAAGATGCTGTTCAAATCCTGCATTTAAAATACCTCCGATACCGATGATCCAAAGCACAACAATCGTTGGAAGAATCGTCGGAATCACTACATGCCTGATCACTCCCGCACGTGTCATACCATCTACAGCACCTGCCTCGATCAGTGTCTCATCAATTCCTGACATCGCAGAAATGTAAATAATCGCAGACCATCCGATTCCCTTCCACATATTGACAAGCGTATACATTACCCAGTAATATTTTCCTTCCGTCAAGAATGGAATTGGAGCATCTATCAGACCGATTCTCATTAAAATATCATTCACAACACCCTCATTGGACAGCATAATGAAAATCATACTTCCTGCAACTACCCACGAAATAAAATGTGGCAAGTAAGATGTTGTCTGCACAACTGTTTTGAACTTCTTATTATTTAATTCATTAACACAGATTGCAAAAATAATCGGCGCTGCAAATCCAACTGTTAATCCCAAAATACTCATTGCCAATGTATTTCTAAGTAACTGGCCAAAGGTTGGACTCATGACAAAGTCCTTAAAATACTGTAGACCGACAAACGCACATTCTGAAATTTTCATTCCCGGAACGTAATCTACGAATGCCATCAATAATCCATACATTGGAACATAGGCAAAAATTACTACCCAGATAATGATCGGTATACACAGCAGCCACAACTGCCGCTGCTTATTAAACAACTTTACCCAGTGTTTTATTTTCTTTTTCATATCAGGCCTCCTGGAACCAGATTTTTATCGGGAAAATGGAAACTATTTCGTTTCCATTTTCTCCATATTTTTCTTATAGTTATCGCTCATTGCTTGCTCTAAAGTATCCACTCCCGCAGATGTCAGAGAATCCTGAAGTTTTTTCCATGCAGCCTCAAATTCTTTGTCATTGTCTGCCATCACTGCATCTCCCCAGTTTGCTTTCCATGCGTCTGTCACAGACTGTTCTGCAATTTTCTGTTCATCTGTCTTCTCACGAAGCGTCAGCGCTGAAGAGTCATAGATAGTTCCGTCAAGATTTTCCATCATCATGCTCTTCCATTTATTTTCGTCATACCACATCTGATTCGGCCATAAATCATGTACTCCGTCTTCCCATCTGGACTGATTTACGAACAACCATGGCATTCCTTCTTCGTAGTATGCATTGTCATAAGACCATTTCTCTGCTAAGATCTGCTCTTTTGCTTCCGGATCTACTTCCCAGTTTCCTTCTTCATCGATATTCCAGAATTTCACTTCTTCACCGGTATCTCCGATCGGTGTTCCGTTTGGAATTCCCCATCCTGTCAATGCAGTTCCCATGTCTGTTGCCTGGAAGTTCATAAAACGCATGATCGCTTCCGGATCTTCTGCCTTGTCTGTGATGATCGTGCAGTAGGAACCCAGGAAGTTCTTTCCGCTTAAGTTTGCAGACTCTGCATCCTCATCTTTGAATCCAATCTGAACAAAACGCTTATCTTCCGGTAAATTCGGATCTTCTGCCTGCCAGATCTCGTGTCCTGACTGATAGGTGATCCACCATTCTCCAACACACCCTACAACTCTCTCATTGGAGAATTTTGTCTGCCACTGTTCATAGTTGTTTGCAAAGGAATCCGGGTCCAATGTTCCGTCAAGATGATACTGGTTGAAGTATTTCGTCATCTCTTTTCCTTCGTCTGTAAATGCCCAGTGTGTGAAGTTTCCGTCATCGTCAATCTTATATCCTGATTTCAGTCCCCAGAAACCGCTCAAAGCTGCAGGATCTGTGTAGTGTCCGGAGTCAGAATAGAAGGACAGTGCATATCTGTCTTCTCCGTTCGGTGTTTTCGGAAATTTCTCTAAAATTGCATTTAATGCATTGTAATAATCTTCCGGTGTCTTAATCTCCGGCGAACCGATTGCCTTCCATTCATCGTAACGGATATGTGCACATCTGTCCGGAAGCTCTGTGATTGCTCCCATCAGTGTCGGAACATAGTATAATTTTTCTTTATCATCTAAGAACAGGTTGTAGTGCTCTCCCATGCTCTTCTTGATGTCTGTTCCAACTGTGTCCATATATGGGGTCAGCTCCACCGCTTTTCCCATCTTAGCAAATTTCTCTACCATAGAAAATGGTACATAAGTAATCACATCAGGATAATCCCCGGAAGCCAGCGCAAGGTTCAGCGCCTCTTTTCCGTCACCGGAAACATGTTCTACGTTGATCTCTACATTAAACTCATCCTTCAGATATTTGAGACTGTTCTTCTCTCCCTCTTTCTGAGCCTCCAGCGGTGCGTAATAGCCGCTGGCATCAAGAACATCGATTTTCAGTGTCTCCTCCGGTTTCTCCCATCCAAACCGGTTTACCTCTCCACTCCCTTTGAACGTGCTTTCTTTCTTTTCAGTTGTTTTCTCAGATCCACCGCCGCATCCGGCAAGCATAGATGCTGTTAAAGCTGTTGCTACCAGTACACTGATCACTCGTTTCTTTTTCACTTTTCTTTTCAGACATCTGCAAGTTCAGATATCCTTCCTCCTTCTCCTTTTATTTAGGCTCCTGACCTATTGCTGTTTTATTGTTACGCAGATACCACTGCATAATCATCACTTTCCTGTATTACTTCTTCTTGATATAGAACAGCCTTGAGAAGTTATCTCCCTGCTGCTCCCACGCAACTCCGGCAAGTCCTGCCGCACTGTCTGATACGCTCATCCCCGCATACATCAGCTCATCTCCGCCGAAATCGCCATACTGCATTTCTGCTCCAAACTGTTCCTGCACAGTGTATTTTTCAGCAGCATCGAGACCTTTCAGATAGATTCTCTCAAACTTTCCATTTGCCGGCTGCATTACTCGGAAATATGCCGCCAATGCTTCAGATCTGTCTTCCGAGACAACCATCCATGCTGAAGAAGTTCCTTCAAACGGACTTAACAGTCTGTAAAATGTTCCTTTCTGGATCAGATCTCTGTGCTTTTTCATAAATGCGATCTGCTTTTTCATCGTCTCAAGCTCTTCTTCCGGAAGTCTTGTAATATCAAGCTCATACCCAAATGTCCCAAAGTATGCCACATTTGCCCTCGTGTCAAGCGATGTACTTCTTCTTACCTGATGATTCGGCGATGCGGACACATGACTTCCCATACTACTGAGCGGATATGCAAAAGAAGTTCCATACTGGATCTTGATTCTGTCCACTGCGTCTGTGTTGTCTGAAGTCCATGCCTGCGGTGCGTAGTACATCATACCCGGATCAAATCTCGCTCCGCCGCTTGCGCAGGATTCAAAAAGGATCTCCGGAAACTCCTCAATCAGTCTTTCATAGAGACTGTACACTCCGAGAATGTATTTATGTCTTACCTTTCCCTGATGCTCTCTGTCATTTCCATTTGAGAATACCTCTGAAAATGCACGGTTCATATCCCATTTCACATAAGATACCGGAGCTTCTTTCAGAATCTTTCTCATCTGTGCATGGATGTAATCCACAACCTCCGGCTTTGAAAAGTCTAACACATACTGATTTCTGCTGTGACAATAGCTTCTTCTTAAATCTGCCAGCAGCCAGTCCGGATGGGCGCGGAACAGATCACTGTCTTTGTTCGTCATCTCCGGTTCAAACCAGAGTCCGAATTTCATTCCCATCTCTTCGATCTTCTCTGCCAGTCCGGTAATCCCTCCCGGCAGCTTCTCAAGATTCGGATACCAGTCTCCAAGAGAACAGTTGTCGATGTTTCTCTTTCCGAACCATCCGTCATCAAGGACAAACAATTCGATTCCGAGTTCTTTTGCCTTCTCGGCAATCTTTAATATTTTTTCTTCGTTAAAATCAAAATAGGTCGCCTCCCAGTTATTGATCAGGATCGGACGTCCTTCATCTCTCCAGTTCCCTCTCGCAAGTCTTGTACGGTATAACTTGTGGAAAGTCTGGCTCATCTTGTTGCTTCCTTCTTCCGAGTAGACCATCACCATCTCCGGTGTCTGGAAGCTCTCCCCTTTCTTTAGTTCCCAGCGGAATTCATTTGGATGAATTCCCATCACAACTCTTGTCACATCATAAGTGTCAACTTCTACCTGTGCAAGAAAATCTCCACTGTACACAAGGCTGAAACCGATCACCTCTCCGCTGAACTCGTTTGCATTTTCCCGCTTCAACATAAGAAATGGATTGAATTGATGGCTGCTGCATCCGCGCATACTGTACACACTCTGTACTCCGTAACTTAATTTTCTTGTATGTACATGCCGTTCTCTGATCCAGGATCCCGCCAGCTCTGTCATCTCATAATCCTTATCCGGCAGATCCAGGCAACCACTCATACAGTTGAGAAGTGTGATTCCTTCCTCATGCTCACAGACAAATCTCACATTCTTTGTGATGACCGGAAGATCATTATAGATCGTATACGATAAAATCATCTGTGTATGGATCACTTCATCTTCTAGAATCAGCTCCAGTGTATCGGCCTCACTCTCACTCTCCACATAGGTTGCCGGAAGTCCTTCCAGCTTCTTCTTGCCTGAAAAAATGTTATGACCTTTGTACTTAAAATCTACCGCCCGGCTTCCGTCTTCTCTTTCCAGCTCAAAAGCAGGATATCTTGTATCACCTGAACCATATGTCGGATATTCTTGTTTCAAATGCTCCAGAGAAAATTTACTCTCTCCCTCATACGGATATGGAGCCATGTCTCTTCTGGCATATTCGACCAGATACCCGAAATCCTCTCTGTCATTTAACCGTTTTCCATAGTAAACATGTCCCGGCTGTCCATTTCTTAAAATCTTGATAATATAGCTGATCTCATCGTTGTAAAGATGAAATTCCTTTGAACTCTCGTGAAAAATAATTGACATGTATGTTTCCTTCCTTATCTGCTTTCTCTCGGTATTCAGATGTGCTATCTGCTTTGATTACCTCTTGTTTCTATAAATAATTATACGGAAATAGATTGCTTATCAAATGGAACAATGACCAATTTACATGTATTTATGTCAAATATTATGCTTTTTGTATAATTTTTCAGATAAGAAAAAGGCAAGATTGTATATTTCTATCTCATATAGAATCAAAAACCGGAGGAGACATCGTCAATTTTCACTGTAAAATAATCACATTTGATTTATACTTTCTTGACATAGAAAAACTCACACTCCCTTTTACTTTATCTCTTATACAAACTAATAAAATACAAAAACCCCAGAAAGCCTAATTGCCTTCTGAGGTTCTCCTTGTTCTTTATTGATTTTCCAATATATATTCTACAAATGCTTTTTTCCCTTCCGGATGTTTATTTGTTTCTACAACAGCAAGATACACATCCTCATACAAAATTCCTGTCTGCTCTCTGAGTAACTGCGAATTTTTTACAATGACCGCATCTCCATTTTTCGCAAGATACACATCCTTCCACTGATCCATGTCATCCCCAAGCACTTCCTCAATGCTTGCAAAGCCTTTCTTCTCACTGAAATGCTCATACACATTCTCAGGACAGACAAATACATCTACCGAGGCGGCCCCGATCAATGTCGTCAATACAGTGAGTGTATCCGGTGTCAGCTCCCCCGATGTAATATTATTTTGAATGGTTACTTTGTCATTCTTTTCGGTCTGGTTCATATATTTTTTCAGTCCCTCTTCTAGTTCAGAAGTATCGCTCTCCCCCGCACCGATCACAACCGCGCTCACAAGGACATTTTCCCGGCCGGCACGGTATGCAGAATAAACAACATTCAGAATTACCCCGGCAATGATCGGCACAAGCAGCCATATCTTATAATACGTCCACAGATAGTCCAGCTTTTGGCGCAGACTCATCCCTTTCATTTTTTCTCGCATAGTTCTCCACTCTCTCTAAATTTTTTGTTAATTTTCACAATTTAATTGCTTTTATCATCTGATTTATGTATACTATTTGATAGCTATTTTACCATTATATAAAAACAGATTGTAAAATGCAATAGAAAACAACTTACAGCGAAAGGAACTATTATGAATCGTTTATTTAATATGAATTCTCCATTTTGGCAATTCATGTCAAAAATTACAGACTTGCTTATTCTGAATGTCATTTTTGTAATTTCCTGCATTCCGGTCATTACGATCGGTACTGCCATCAGCTCTCTCTACTATATGTGCCTGAAGCTGAAGCGCAATGAATCTCCCTATATCTGGAAAGGCTATTGGAAGGCATTTCGCGAGAACTTTAAGCAAAGTACGATTATCTGGCTGGTCTCTCTTGTCATTATCTATTTCTTAGGGATGGACTATTCCATTCTCAAATTACAAGAGTCTAATACTCTGACGTTCAGCCGGGTTTTGATCTGGTTGGCTACCATTATCTTTTTTAGTATATTTATTTATATTTTCCCGATTGTCTCACACTTTCACTGTACGATAAGACAGGCAGTCAAAAATTCATTCTATATGGCGCTTGGACATTTACCGTTCACAATTCTTCTCATCGTTGTTTTTGGAGGAATCATCTTCCTGACTACCATCACACCGGGACTGACGGCAATGATCATGGTGCTCGGTATTCTCTGTGGATTTTCTGTTGTGACATACCTGGTATGCGGTATTTTTAACCATATTTTCAAAAAATATGAACCATCCTAAACGTATTTCAATGAAGAAAGGCTCTTGAAACGTCATGTCTCAAAAGCCTCTTTTTCTCAGAAATTTTCCCTGTTATTTTACATACTTCTCCATTCTTTCATCCCGGATCACCCCACCGAAATTCATTCCATATCCGAAATCGTAAGTATGTCCTTCTCCGTCTTTGTAGCATTCCATATCAAATGCCACATCTTCTTTCTGCTGTTCGACGGTCTCCATATCCTTCGGGATCTGGATCGGCAGTAATCCTTCCGGCTCAAATGCTCCGGTAAGAACATCGAGCACAGCTGCCGGAGTCACCCCATATTCTACAAGGATCGCGTCAGCATACGGTTCAAATTCTGCCATCACCATCGGATTTTTCAAGGTGACGATCGCAATGACCGGTTTTTCTCCCATCTCTTTTCGCATGTTCAGGATCAGGTCAAGATCTTCCTCGTTTGCCGCCGTGTTCCATTTTCCTTTATAACCACGGTCATTGGATGCTTCCAGCGGATCTCCTCCTGCGATACTTGTCTCTCTTGCAGTTTTTGCCTCATATGGGCGGTATTGAAGCGTTACCGGAACGTATCCGTTTCCGCCGTCTTCTCTGTCTTTCGGATCGTATCCGACACTGATCGGGGATTCGATAAAGCAGAGCGCCGCATCTGCTTCCTTCGGATCTTCTGTTACCTGGAAATAAGATACTGCCGCCTGTTTTGCCATCGGAGTCACCGTCTGCTCTCCTGTCGGCATACTCATAAAGTCCAAATAAGAGCGGATGTGTCTCTTCGGCACATAAACCTTGATTCCTCTTTTCAGAGGGAGCACCTGTTCTTTATTTTTTAACATCGTCACGGATCTCAGCTGTGACTGGTATCCTTTTTGTTTGAACTCCTCACATCCTACAATGCTTAAAGAAGATTCCAGATTCAAATACGGATTTTCAAAAAGTCCTGTCCGGAAAATATTTAAAAGCAGGCGGTAAGCAGATCTTCGGAATCTTGCATCTGTGGATTCTTTTCCATATTTTTTACATGCCATCTCGTAAGCTTCCATGACAGGCTTTACATCATTATTTCCACCAAACTGGTCGACACCTGATTCCAGTGCTTTTAAATGGCGCTCCGCCTCTGTCAGATGCTCCACACCCCAGCATTTTCCGGCGAACTCTTCCTCCGTTCTTCCGATGTCGTGAGTGATTCCCCAGTCGGTACATACCACTCCGTCATAGCCAAGTTCTTCTCTGAGCAGATCCTGAATCAAATATTTGTTAAAGGAATTTCCCACATTTTCTCCGTATTTCTGATCCGCCTCATAGGAAATCGTGTAGTAAGGCATGACCGCACTTGCTTTTTTCGTCTTTCCATCCAGCGAAAATGCCCCTTCTGTAAACGGCCGTAAATGCTCTGCAAAATTTTCTCCCGGATAGACTGCATATTTTCCATAGGCATAATGTGCGTCCCTTCCGCCTTCACAAGGACCTCCGCCCGGGAAGTGTTTTACCATCGTGTTAACGCTGTCCTGTCCCCATCCGTCCGCGGTTCCTTCAGTTGTCTGGAATCCGTCACAGTATGCTTTTGTCATATCGATCGTCATCTGGGTATGCTCCCCGAACGTATCTGCAAACCGCATCCATCTCGGCTCTGTCGAAAGGTCGATCTGCGGCGAGAGTGCCGTTGTAATTCCAAGTGCCCGGTATTCTGCCGATCCGGCTTCCCCAAATGCTTTGACAAGCTCCGGATCAAAGGATGCGGACAATCCGATTCCATTTGCCCATTTTGAGATCGGTTCTCCGGTCACTCCCATATATTCCGCTGTGGAGCCTGCGCTGTGTCTCGGGTCCGAACTGTTATTGACCGGAATTCCGAATCCGGTATTTTCCGCCAGCGCCTGAATCTGGTTGTTCCATTTAACCGCCGCCTCTGTACTCTCAAGTCCCATGATCAGAACATGGCGCACTTTATCTTTCTCTACAAACTCTTTCTGCTGGTCTGTCAGTTCCCACGGTTTTGCACCGCTTTCCTCATATCGTTTCCCGCCGTAAGTTCCTCCAAATGTCTCTGCCAGCTTTCCTTTTGCCGGGATCAGCTGATGCGCACTGTAAAGCATCAGTCCCGCAATGTCCTCGATCTCCAGACGATCTGCCAGGTCCTTGGCACGCTCCTCGTAAGATAAGCGCCAGTCTTCATACGGAAGCAGCTCTCCGGTTCCCGCCAGGTCTTTGAATGCATATCCGTCTACGGTCAGGATTTTGGCTCTGCTGCCTTCGCTGATTCCCAACTCTTGTCCGTTTTCATTCTGGATCAGTCTGTATCCATCTTCCTTTTTTTCTGTCCATTTCTGTCCCATAGAATTCTAATTCCTCTTCTCTGAATATTTTTATTGCGCGGCTTGACTGAACTGTCTCTTCCCACTTCAGTCAAACCGCACAAAATGAACGTTCACACTAATGCTGTATTTCTGCGCCTTTTGCCATCATCTCCATCAGATTGAACGGCGGCAGAATATCATCTATCTTCTGATACAATTCATCGTCAAAATTGTACCGTACTTCACACTCTCTGTCAAAGATCATCGTAGGCTCTTTTTCTTCTGTCACAGCCTCCCATGCCGGAAGTTGATCGCTCTCCGGTCTTCCGGTTCTCGCAAAGGACATAAATGCCTCAAACATCTGTGCTTCCAGCCGCTCTGCAACGTCCGGAATCTGGCATACTTCCACCAGTTCTGTGTTGTGGAAGAAGAACGGGATGTCCGAGCAATGCCATGCGATCTTATTGTGGTGGATCGGAAATTCCAATGTAAAATCGTATAAGTAAGTTCCCGCCTTCTTCCCTGATGCATGCAGTTTTGCAATAGCCTTCGACGGCTGGCGCATCACGCGGTCCACAAAGAGCAGATCTGTCGGGTTTTTCCCAGGGTATGCCTTTTGGAATACTTCGATCATCTCTTCGGTGTGCTCTCCGTAAACAGTGCCGACGATCTGTCTGATCTGTTCTTCGGTCAGCTCATTTTTATCATACTCTGACGGCAGAAACGCAAATTCTCCAAACACACTTCCGACCATGACCGGAATCTCAAATGCATGTTCCCGGAATCCGTAGTCAAGCGGATTTCCCTTGAAATATTCATTTACCATCGGTGCGCCTCCGATATATTCGCCCTGCATCGCAAGCATCGGACTTACTTTTGTGTAGGCATCCGCAAGTGCATAATATGGGATTGTTTCCAGCTTTTTTACATCCTCTTCTGAAAT
>PPYE01257657.1_pt1 | contig 11297 bp, 10 predicted proteins | sample 1559881 | NCBI WGS metagenome assembly PPYE01 (sample SAMN08240022, study PRJNA423297) | Human gut metagenome, whole genome shotgun sequencing project.
TTTTTTTTATGCACAAATACGTAACGCCTCGTATCTTTTTCAAGTAAGTATCTATTTGGCTATGCTCCACTTTATTTTCTTGGGCATCTCTTCACTATGAGATGACGTGGGTTCGTTTTCTCCTATTCAGGGAAATAGTGCGGAATATGCCATGTTGGATTTTTCTGTCGATTGCCCACTCGCGTTTTTGACGATAACGCCGTACGTTACTTTTAATAGGTACCTTTTTTGTGACAGTTAGGGGATGCCTGTGGAAGTTTTTGAGCTGATTTTGATGCTGTTATTGGCAGTGCTGCTCTCTTCCATTCTCGATCAGGTAGTTCCTCGCATTTCGTCACCGCTTATTCAGATTGCTCTTGGCATTGGCATTGCTATGCTTGCTATTTCTCCGATTGAGGTGAATATCGACCCAGAGCTGTTCTTGGTTCTGTTTATTGCCCCTTTGCTTTTCAGCGATGCGCTCGAAGCGGATAAACGCAACCTATGGGAAAACAAGACTACTATTGTTTCATTTGCTATAGGTCTGGTTATTGTTATCACCTTGTGCGTTGGATTTGTTCTTCACTGGCTTGTTCCCTCTATTCCTCTTGCGGCTGCATTTGCGTTGGGTGCGGCACTTGGTCCCACCGATGCGGTTGCGGTTCAGGCTTTGAAGAAGGAAGCCAAACTGGGTAAACGTGAAGGAGCTATTCTCCAGGGTGAGGCTCTTATTAATGACGCATCGGGTGTTGTTTCATTTCAGTTTGCGGTTGCCGCAGCTGTTACCGGTGCATTTTCTCTTGCCAACGCAGCGACTTCGTTCGCTATTGGATTCATTGGGGGCATAGCGCTTGGCATCCTGCTTGCTGTCGCTTTCCTTTACATCAACAAACGTATTCGCGAAATGGGATTGGACAACGTCACATTTCATGTGCTCTTTGAGGTCTCAATGCCCCTTGTCGTATTTCTGTTCTCTGAGCTTGTTGGCGTCTCAGGCATTTTGGCTGTTGTTGCTTGCGGCATTATGTGGTCGATGTACCGCGATCGCAAAATCTCTCCCTATCAGTCTCGCTTGAACATTGCCCTTACCAGTGTGTGGAAGGTAATCGGCTTCGTGCTCAATGGTGTCGTGTTCGTTCTCTTGGGTATTCAGCTCCCCAATGCCATGCAAAGCACCTGGGATAACTTATATATCGATAATTTCGTTTTAATCGGGTACGTTCTTTTATTGACTGCTCTGATTGTCGTGCTTCGTTTTGTTTGGGCGCTTATCATGACGCGTCTCATCAAAAACCCTGATACGGGAAAGCGCGATAGGTTCAGCTTGAGCATGGTAAAAGATTCGCTTGTCACCACTGTTGGTGGCCCTAAGGGTGCTATCACGCTTTCTATTGCCTTCACCATTCCATTTCTTCTCGCCGATGGATCAACCTTCCCGCAGCGATCGCTCATTATTTTCTTGGCCTCGGGCGTAATTGTGTGCACGCTGCTCCTTGCTAATTTCCTCCTTCCCGTCCTTGCTCCTAAAGAAGAAGCCGAGGATGACGAGGAGGAAACAGAAGAATTGATGCGCACCAAAATTGAGATCATGCGCACTGTCATTGAGCGTCTTATGGCGGATTCTACTGAGACGAACGACCGTGAGACTAAAATCGTTGTCTCTTCTTACAACAACCGTATTCGCAGTATTCGCTCTATTGCGGATATCGAAGAGCCTGCGGTTGCCAAGCTACGTATCGAGGTCATTGACTATCAGATTGAACAGCTTATTCGTGCTGTTGAACGGCATGAGGTCGAGGCATTTGAGACATTTGAGCATCTGAATCGGCTTTCCAAGCAAAAAAATCTAATTGCTCATTCCAATGAAAAGGCTTCGTATGCAACAAGTTTGCGCGTAGGCCGCCTTCGCATTATGACCTCAATGTTGATTCGTAGCGTTAAGAGCATCTTCTCTTCCGGAAGCGACGAAGACCACGAAGCGATGGATAAGGTTCGTGAGCTTGCTGAACGTTTTGCAATTGAGTACCTTCAGAGGCTCGTAAATAATCCAGATTATCCCAGTGAGGTAGTTGCAAAACTCATGATTAATCACGAGCGCGCCCTTTCGGTGTTTGACAAGTCTGAAGCCACTATGACTTCGGAGGCTGTTCAAGACGCTACCGTGAGCATCGATGAGATTCAGCGTCGTGGCCTCCATCTCGAACTTGAGGTAATTCAAGACTTCTATGCGTCAGGCAGTCTAACGCGTGAGCAGGCGAAGGATATGAGCGATAACGTGTCGTTGATGCTTCTTGATTTGGAAGAATCGCTTTAAGGGATTTTAGGTGGATCAGGACAAACTCCAACAAATCAAGGAACAGCTCAAAAGTGTTCCAGCCGAGCCTGGTGTATATCTTTGGAAAGATAAGTCGGGCACGGTTATTTATGTCGGTAAGGCAAAACAGCTTCGTGCCCGTATGCGCCAGTATGTAAATTTCCAAGACGACCGTGCGAAAATCCCCCTCTTGGTGTCGCAGATAGATTCCTTTGAATATGTTGTTACCGCCAATGAGCATGAGAGCTTAGTTCTAGAGCGCAATCTTATCGAACAATATTCGCCGTATTTCAATGCCGATTTCAAAGACGATAAAAGTTATCCATTTATCGCTCTTACTAAAGGCGATGTTTTTCCTGCAATCAAGTACACGCGTGAATCTCATAAAGCCACAACGCGTTATTTTGGTCCCTACACGGATAGCCGTGCTGCGCGCAACCTGGTTGATATTGTGCGCAGGATCGTCCCCATCTGTTCATCGTCATGCACTGAGTGGCGACGTCTTAATCGCAAGCTCGATCAGTTTCCCTATGATGAGCTCGAGCTGGATGAGCGCCCGTGTTTCGACTGTCATGTTGGGCTTGGACCTGGTGCATGTTGCGGCGATATTTCCCCAGATGAGTACCAAGAGCAAGTTCGTAAGGTTGAGCGATTCCTTTCTGGCTCCCATAAAGAATTCATTGATGAGCTCAAATCCGAAATGGCAATTGCTGCTCAGAACCTCGACTTTGAGCGTGCCGGACGTATTAAAGCGCGTATCGATACAATTGAATCGCTTGCTCAAACCCAGCACGCTGTATCATCTCATAGGCTTAACGCCGACGTGATTGGCATTTTTCGCGAGGAGACCATTGCTGGCATAACGGTGCTTATGTTGCGTGAAGGCCGCATCATGAATACCAATGAATTCGTTTTCAACAAAGGCAAGGATATTCCTGCATCTGAACTGCTTCGCATGTTTGTGCTGCGCTATTACGGTTCCACCGAATCGATTCCGCATGAGCTTATTGTCGAAAAGGTTCCAGAAGACAATGACGTTATTTGCGAATGGCTTACCGAAAAACTTGCAAGCATTCATGGTGCCAAGGTGTTTTTTACCGTACCCCAGAGGGGCGAAAAAGCAGCGCTTATGGACATGGCTTCGAAGAATGCTCGTCATGTTCTTATGCGCTATAAAGCCCGAAGTAGCTACGACGATGACCGTATCAACGATGCATTGTTGCAACTGGAGAGCGCTCTTGCCCTCGATGCGCCTCCGCTGCGCATTGAATGCTTCGATATCTCCACGATCCATGGTCGCTACTCAGTTGCTTCTATGGTGGTGTTTACGAATGGGCGGCCCGATAAGGGGCAATATCGCCGTTTTAAGATTCGGATGGAATCAGATGAGGCCAACGACTTCGCTATGATGAGCGAGGTTATTGCTCGTCGTTACTGCAAGGAACGTCTAGATGACGAGCGGTTTGGGAAACGCCCCGATCTTATTATCCTCGATGGCGGTAAGCCCCAGCTTTCAGCCGCTATTAAGCAGCTCAATGAGCTTGGGGCGGGCGATATTCCTGTATGCGGTCTTGCAAAACGAGACGAAGAACTCTTTGTGCCCTGGCAGGAAAGTGGTCCTGTGGTTTTGCCAGGAGGGAGCCCCAGTCTTTATTTGGTTAAGCAGGTTCGAGACGAGGCTCATCGCTTTGCTATTACCTTTCATCGTGAACTACGCGGAAAAGGCATGACTACGAGCATCCTTGACGATGTAATAGGCATGGGTCCAAAGCGGAAAAAAGCGCTTTTGAAGGCGTTTGGTTCATTTGGCGCATTGCGCAATGCAACCCTTGAAGAGATAAAGCAAACACATACCGTGCCTGAACAGGTCGCCGAGGACGTGTATGCTGTTCTTGTGCAATATAACTCAAAATCAGAAACACATCCGCAGGAGCAACATAAGTAGACCCTGCGAAGCAATACAGGGGGAGAGGTTTCGATGACCCAGACATTTTCCAATGGGGACACGCCGCAAGATCATTCGGAGACTTCGAGCACTGCGCCTGATGTGGTTATCATTACGGGCATGAGTGGTGCTGGCAGAACTGAGGCAATGCACACGTTTGAGGATTTGGGCTATTTCTGCATCGATAATCTGCCGCCTTCGTTGATTATGAACATGATCAGTCTTGCAAGTCTTCCGGGGCAAAACGAGATCGGCAGAAAACTTGCAATCGTATGCGATGCGCGCAACAGAGAATATTTCAAACAGTTGGTAGGCGAGCTGGCAAACATGGAAGCTGCAGGGGTGACTTTTAGGGTGATCTTCCTTGACGCCGCTGACAGCATTCTTATTGCACGTTACAAGGCTTCGCGCCGTCGCCATCCTTTATGCATCAATAACAAACGTTCCATTGGGCAGGCAATTTCGTATGAGCGTAGTCTTACTCAAGAGTTGCGATCGTTGGCTGATTCTTATATCGATACCTCCAATATGAGCCCCCGTGAACTGCGCGAAGAACTTCGTCGTTTGTACTCTAAGCAAACTGCAAAAGAAGGAATGAACGTAACGGTATATTCGTTCGGCTTTAAACATGGTGCTCCGACAGATGCCGATATCGTTATCGATGTGCGTTTTCTTCCGAATCCGTTCTATATCCCTGATCTGCGTAATTTAACCGGTCTCGATAGTAAGGTGGCAGATTATGTTTTGGGCAACGAGGAAACTCATAAATTTTTAAATGCCTGGGAAAACTTGCTGAACTGTGTGATGCCCGGCTATGTTGCCGAGGGCAAACAGCAGCTCGCCATTGGCGTAGGATGCACGGGTGGTCAGCATCGAAGCGTTGTGCTTGCCAATAAAACTGCTGAGCTGTTGGCGGCGCAGGATTACAACGTTAATGTGTATCATCGCGATATCGCTTTGGCAGATACCAACAAAGAGGTGGAAAAATGAGTCAGGGCGAACCTCGTTTGGCGGGGCATGGCTTTCGCCTCGATGCATCATCCACCCAGGCATTCAAGGCAATAGGCTCACTTCATCTGCCCAATCCCCTTAAAGGCAATGTGAATCCGACTGAGCTGCGTGCGGTTGTTATTGGTGGAGGCACTGGTGCCCCTATGTCGATTCGCACCTTGCTGGCTTTAGGGGTTAACACATCTGCTGTTGTTGCCATGGCCGATGACGGCGGTTCTACCGGCATATTGCGCGAAGAGGCTCATGTGACTCCGCCTGGTGATGTTCGTAAGTGCTTAGCTGCATTTGCGGCGAATCCGGAAGATCCTCTTACCAAGGCTTTCAAGTATCGTTTTGATTTTGCTCGAAACCATACGCTTGGAAACCTTATGCTTTCAGCTCTTGAAAATGCCACCGGATCTTTTCCTGAAGCTATAAAAATTTGTGGTCAGCTTCTTGGAGCTCGCGGGCATGTTTACCCATCGACATTGAACAATGTGACACTTTGTGCGGAAACGCGCGACGGTCGCATTCTTCGCGGGCAATCGGTGGCGGGGAAGTCGTCCACTGCGCTTGAGCGTGTGTGGCTTGAATCTCCCGAGCTTTGTCTCCCCTATATGGAAGCATTGCGTGCCATTCGCCAAGCCGATGTGGTCGTACTGGGTCCTGGTTCGCTCTTCACCTCTATTATCCCGAATCTCCTTGTTCCTGGTATTGTCGATGCCATTCGTCAATCAAATGCTCGTACGGTGTTTGTCTGCAGCCTGGCAGATCAGCAAGGTGAAACTTGGGGCCTTTCCGCACGTGAGCATGTAGAAGCTTTGTTGCGTCATGGCATGGAGGGGTGCCTCAATTACGTTTTGATCCATTCTGCTCAGCCGCTCGAGAGCCCACGTCACGCAACGGGTGCTTTTCATGCTTTGGCTGGGCTTGGATCGCACAAAAGTGCAATGGCAGAGCGCCGGGATGGCACTTCGCTCGAATCCCGCGTTCGACCAGTTAGAGCGTCGAAGGACGACATCGATGCTATCCAGGCTCGTGGCCCTGTTGTTCTTTTACGCAATATGGCGGATCCTCAGCGTCCTACATGGCATGATCCGCAGGCGCTTGCTGATGCATTTATGGGGGTGTTCAAGCTATGTCGTTCACCACGGAGGTAAAAGAGGAGCTTTCTCATGTGGAGCCAACGTGTTCGCATTGTGATGCTGCGACGCTTGCTGCACTGATTCGCATTGAAGGCACGATCTTTCTTAACGGTCCTGGTCATTTTCGTCTAGAGATTTCGACAGACGTTCCGCAGGTTGCCCGTTTCATCATCAGTGCGCTTCATAGCATGTATTCGCTGAAAACAGATCTTACTATGCGTCGTAGCGTTTTGCACAAGACACCCAACTGGCTTATTGACGTGCCCGCCCAGCCTGGCTTGAATGAGGCGCTTTCCGAATTAGGCATTGTCGGCGAAAGCGGCCTGCAGCGTGGGATCGATCATGACCTCATTAAGAAAGAATGCTGTGCTTCGGCGTATCTGCGGGGGGTTTTTTTAGGGAGCGGGTTTATCTCCAATCCACGTGGCGATTTTCATTTCGAGCTTACTGTTGAGTCGCAGACCATGGCTAACGACATTGTCGAGTTGATGGAGGCCAAGGGGATTCACGCGAAGGTTGTTGAGCGTCGTAATTCCCATACGGTTTACCTTAAAAGCGGCGCTTCGATATCGGCTTTCCTTGCTTATGTTGGTGCTCATCAAAGTGCATTGAAGATGGAAAACGAACGTGTATTAAAAAGTGTGCGCAATGATGTAAATCGTCGGGTAAACGCCGAAATCGCAAATCAGGCTAAAACCGCTGAGGCTTCTGTTGATCAAATTCAGGCGATCCGTACAGTTCTGGAGCACCAGGATATCAAGTCGCTGCCTCATGCTTTGCAGGATTACATTCGCTTGCGCGTGACGTATCCTGATGCAACGTTAAAAGAACTCGGCGAAAAGGCTAATCCACCGCTCTCCAAATCGGCGATTTATCATCGGGTGCGTCGTATTGAGCAAATGGCTAACGATATTGGCAAATCATAGACCGACCACCGCTTGCTGAATGCCGCTTGCGGCTGCTATTCGTTCGCTTACTTCTCGTGCGTCTTGCTCTATTTCGGCAGTTTCTTTTTCAGGTACAATAAAACAGTACGTGTTCACATACGTCGCATTGTTTTTAAATCAGGCATGAAAGGGGAGCCTCATGGCAACCAAGGTTGGTATCAACGGCTTCGGTCGTATCGGCCGACTTGTTTTCCGCGCGATGGAGAAGGATCCTGCCTTCGATATCGTTGCTATCAACGATCCCGGCAGCACCGAGGCAAATGCTCATTTGCTTAAGTACGATTCTATCCACGGGCGTGTTTACGATGATGTTAAAGTCGAGGGAGACAACATCATCGTTGACGGTCACAAGGTACGCGTTTTTGGCGACCGCGAACCGCTCAATATTCCTTGGGGCGAAATGGGCGTAGAGCTTGTTATCGAATCTACCGGTTTCTTCACCGATGCTAACTTGGCTAAGAAGCACATTGAGGCTGGTGCCAAGAAGGTTCTTATTACGGCACCTGCTAAGAACGAAGACATCACTATCGTTGTTGGCGTGAACGATGATAAGTACGATTACGAGAAGCATAATATCGTCTCTAATGCGTCTTGTACCACGAACTGCCTTGCTCCTTTTGCAAAGGTTCTCATGGATACCTTCGGCATTAAGCGTGGCTTCATGAACACTATTCATTCATACACGAATGATCAGAAGATTCTCGACCAGGCTCACAAGGACCTTCGTCGTGCTCGTGCTGCAAACCTGTCCATGATTCCCACCACTACCGGTGCTGCTCGCGCGGTTTCCCTGGTTCTCCCTGAGCTCAAGGGCAAGCTCGATGGTTTTGCAACGCGCGTTCCTACACCTGATGGGTCCATGGTTGACCTCACGGTAGAGCTCGAGCAGGAAGTTACCATTGAAGAGGTTAATGCTGCTATGAAGGCTGCTGCTGAAGGCCCCCTGAAGGGTATTCTTGAGTACGTCGAGGATCCCATTGTTTCCTCTGACATCGTGGGCGACGACCATTCTTCTCTCTTCGATAGCAAGCTCACCATGGTTCTTGGTGGTAAGGGCAATCTCGTAAAATGCGTTTCTTGGTATGACAACGAGTGGGGTTATTCCAACCGAGTAAAAGATCTTGCGAAGATCATGATGCAGGCATAGGCCAACGCGCTGAATGCGGACTGTTAAGAGAGCTTTCTGAAAGGGAAGCTCTCTTTTTAATGTGAAAAGAGAGGCTAATTATGAGCAATGTAAAAACGTTTACTGATGCTGATGTTGCAGGGAAGCGTGTATTGTGTCGCGTAGATTTCAACGTACCGCTTGACGGAACTACTGTAACCGACGATACGCGTATCAGGGCCGCACTTCCCACCATTGAGTCTTTGATGAAGCGTGGCGCTAAAGTGGTTTTGTGCAGCCACTTGGGCCGCCCTGAGGGAACTGGGTATCAAGCCGAATTTTCCCTGAAGCCCGTTGCTGAGTATCTTTCAAAGGTTCTTGGCAAACCAGTTGCTTTTGCCGAGGATACCATCGGCGAATCTGCTAAGGCAACTGTTGCTTCTCTGGGCAATGGGGATGTTTGTTTGCTTGAGAACCTTCGTTTTGATAAGCGTGAAAAGAAGAACGATCCCGAGTTTGCGAAGGAGCTTGCAAGCCTGGGCGACATCTATGTAAACGATGCGTTTGGCGCTGCCCATCGTGCTCATGCATCAACGGCTGGCGTCGCTGCCTTCCTTCCTGCTTATGCTGGTGCACTTATGACCAAAGAGGTCACAACACTTACCTCTATGCTTGATAAGCCCAATCATCCTTTTGTTGCGATTCTTGGCGGATCTAAGGTTTCCGACAAAGTTGCTGTTATCGATGCGTTGATCGACAAATGCGACACATTGATCATCGGTGGCGGTATGTGCTTTACCTTCCTGGTTGCGCAAGGTTACACCGTTGGAACATCCCTTATGGAGCAGGACTGGGTCGAACGAGCTGCTCAAATGCTCGAAAAGGCAAAGGCTCAAGGTGTGAGCATCCTGCTTCCTTCTGATGTTGTCTGCGCTGATGCGTTTGCGAATGATGCCAACACGGTAACATGCGGTGTTGATGCAATTCCTTCCGATATGATGGGTCTTGATATCGGCCCCGCTACCACCAAAGCTTATGCTGAGGCTATTGCTGGCGCAAAGACAGTATTTTGGAATGGCCCCATGGGTGTATTTGAAATGTCTTCCTTTGAGGCGGGTACCAAGGGCGTAGCTCTTGCTGTGGCGGCAAACAAGGAAGCTGATACTATCATTGGTGGTGGCGATAGTGTTGCCGCTGTTAACAAATTCAATCTTGCCGACCAGATGACTTTTATTTCCACGGGCGGCGGAGCATCGATGGAGCTGGTGCAGGGTGAAGCCCTGCCTGGCGTTGAGGCGCTCAAATAAGGAGGCTCTTCATGCGTACTTATCTTATGGCGGGTAATTGGAAGATGAACAAAACCATCCCCGAAACCGTTGTACTGACTCAGCAACTCTGCAATCAGTACAATCGCAAGTGGGATAATGTCGATATCGTTCTTTGCCCGCCGGCAATTGATATTAAGGCTGCTTATACGGTTCTTGATTTCGACAAGACAAACATCTCTCTTGGTGCTCAGAATGTGCACTGGGAGGAATCTGGTGCTTTCACTGGAGAAATCTCTATCCCTATGATCAAAGATGCTGGCTGCGAGTATTGCATCGTTGGTCACTCTGAGCGTCGTGAGATGTTCAATGAAACCGATACTACTGTCAATCTTAAGGTTAAGGCATTGGTTTCTGCTGGTATTGCTCCAATTGTTTGCGTGGGCGAGTCTCTCGCAATGCGCGACTCTGGCGATTACGTGGAGTTCATCACCGCTCAGGTTCGAGCCGGCCTTGCTGGGCTCGACACTATCGACATGAAGAACGTTGTAGTTGCTTACGAGCCTATCTGGGCTATAGGAACCGGTCGCACTGCTACTCCAGAGCAGGCTGAAGAGGTGTGCGCTGCGATTCGTGCCACGCTTAACGCTGAATTCGGCGGTGATGTCGCTAATGCAACTCGTATTCTGTATGGTGGCTCGATGAACGCTGGCAATGTTGAGGCTCTTCTTGCTCAGTCGGATATCGACGGCGGTTTAGTCGGCGGTGCGTCTCTTAAGGCTGATTCGTTCCGTCAGCTTATCGAAGCAGCTTCTGAGGCTCAGTAGTTCTGGTATGAATTCTCTTGTCAAGCGGTTCTTTGATTCTTATAATTAGTGATTCGTGAGACTATTTAGGTAAGGATGTTACGTTGTCTATCGTTGCAATTATCTTTTCTGTTCTGCTAGTTGTGTCTGGCATTGGGCTTATTGTTTTTGTTCTGCTTCATTCTGGTAAGGGCACGGGCGTTTCTGACATGATCGCAAGTTCTGTTTACAACAACCAGAGTGGTTCAAGCATCATGGAAAAGAACCTCAACCGCATTACTATTATTTTGGCAGCTGTATTCCTTATCTCTTTGATTGTGCTTATGGTGGTATACCCGCAGGGTACTATCGGATAGTATTTGTCTAACGGATCTTTAAAAGGCGACGCTACTGCGTCGCCTTTTTTCTTTGAAAACAAATATCTGCAGAGAGAAACGCTATCAGCTCTAAGGGTCCATGCTTCGGCGGCGTATGCCTTTGAAGCATCTAATTTATTGATCTGACTCGTGTTCAATTCTGGATTGAGATTGTGCGATATGCGCGATCTGTTTATATTTAACGCATTGTTTTGTTTGGACTATTCGTATTCGTTTGAAGGCTCTTTAATTTTGCTTTCCCTTTGCGTATTGCGTGATAAGGGGAGTGCAGCTAGTTTTGGTTCATCGCTCATTAACGAACAAGTTTTTGCAATAAAAAAACGCCCATAAGAGCGTTTTAGAAAGTTAACTGGTGTCGGAGGCGGGATTTGAACCCGCACGCCCGGTAAAGTGGGCACTAGCACCTCAAGCTAGCGTGTCTGCC
>PPYE01628812.1_pt1 | contig 11297 bp, 10 predicted proteins | sample 1559881 | NCBI WGS metagenome assembly PPYE01 (sample SAMN08240022, study PRJNA423297) | Human gut metagenome, whole genome shotgun sequencing project.
AAAAGAATAAATATGCCGAAGCTGAAGCGGTGAAGTTTCACGAGCTGTCGCCCAATCGCGCTGTTCCTTTCTGCCAACATTATGGCGTATGCGGTGGCTGCAAGTGGCAAGTGCTCCCCTATTCAGAGCAGATCAGATATAAGCAAAAGCAAGTGGAAGATAATTTGAGACGTATCGGAAAGATCGAACTTCCCGAGATTTCTCCGATTCTCGGTTCTGACAAAACGGAGTTTTACAGAAACAAACTGGAATTCACCTTTTCAAATAAGCGCTGGTTGACAAACGAGGAAGTTCGTCAGGACGTGAAATACGATCAGATGAATGCGGTAGGTTTCCACATTCCGGGAGCATTCGACAAAGTACTGGCTATTGAGAAATGCTGGTTGCAGGATGATATATCCAACCGCATCCGGAACGCAGTACGTGACTACGCTTACGAACACGATTATTCTTTCATCAATCTGCGCACACAGGAAGGTATGCTGCGGAATATGATTATACGCACATCTTCCACAGGGGAACTGATGGTAATCGTCATTTGCAAGATTACAGAAGATCACGAAATGGAACTGTTCAAGCAATTACTCCAATTCGTAGCGGACTCTTTCCCCGAAATCACTTCGCTTCTATACATTATTAATAATAAGTGCAACGATACCATCAACGATTTGGACGTTCACGTATTTAAAGGGAAAGACCACATCTTTGAAGAAATGGAAGGCTTGCGTTTCAAGGTCGGCCCGAAATCATTCTATCAGACTAACTCGGAACAGGCTTATAATTTATATAAGATAGCCCGTAACTTTGCCGGATTAACAGGAAACGAACTGGTATATGACCTTTATACAGGAACAGGAACAATTGCCAATTTCGTTTCACGCCAAGCCCGCCAGGTGATCGGTATTGAATACGTGCCGGAAGCTATTGAAGACGCAAAGGTGAATGCAGAAATCAATGATATCAAGAACGCAATTTTTTATGCCGGTGATATGAAAGATATGCTGACGCAGGATTTCATCAATCAGCATGGGCGCCCCGACGTAATCATCACAGACCCTCCCCGTGCCGGTATGCACCAGGATGTGATTGATGTCATTTTGTTTGCGGAACCGAAACGAATTGTATATGTTAGTTGTAATCCTGCTACTCAAGCGCGGGATCTGCAATTACTGAATGAAAAGTATAAGGTGAAGGCTGTTCAGCCCGTAGATATGTTCCCTCACACTCATCACGTAGAAAATGTGGTGTTGCTGAAACTTCGATAAAGAGTTCACCACAGATTACACAGATTAGCACAGATTATAATAATCAGTAATAAAAATCTGTGTTAATCTGTGTAATCTGTGGTGAAAAATAAATTCTCAAAAGAAAAAAGAAATGAAAAAAAGACCTAGAAGAACTCCTGCTGAAAAAGCACGTACTCAATATACCAATTATGCAGTCAAAGAGCCCATGGAATTAATGGAGTTCCTGGCTGCCAAGATGCCGGATGCAAGTCGCACGAAATTAAAATCGTTGTTAAGCAAGCGGGTCGTGTTTGTTGATAATGTGATAACCACGCAATTCAACTTTCCCCTTGAAGCAGGCATGAAAGTGAAAATTAGCAAGCAAAAGGGAAAGAAAGAATTTAATAACAGATTGCTGAAGATTGTATATGAAGACGCCTATATCATTGTCGTCGAAAAGATGCAGGGACTTCTATCCGTCAATACGGAGCGTCAGAAAGAGCGCACTGCCTACACGATACTGAATGAATATGTGCAACGCTCCGGACGTCAATTCCGTGTGTTTATCGTTCACCGCTTAGATAGAGATACTTCCGGTCTGATGATGTTTGCCAAAGATGAAAAAACGCAGCGGACACTACGCGACAACTGGCATGAGATAGTGACCGACCGCCGATATGTAGCCGTAGTGGAAGGTAGTATGGAAAAAGACTATGATACGGTCGTTTCCTGGCTGACTGATAAAACGCTTTACGTAAGTTCCAGTGAATATGATGACGGTGGATCAAAATCTATTACCCACTATAAGACAATCAAACGCGCTAACGGATATTCTCTGTTGGAACTCGATTTGGAAACTGGCCGAAAGAATCAGATTCGTGTACACATGCAGGATTTAGGCCATCCTATTATCGGCGACGGAAGATATGGAAGAGAAGATTCTCCCAACCCTATCGGACGATTGGCACTCCATGCCTTCAAACTTTGTTTCTATCATCCGGTAACGGGAGATTTAATGGAGTTCGAGACGCCTTATCCGGCGGAATTTAAGAAGTTGTTTTTGAAAAAATAAATTCCTATATTCAAAAAACAAAGCCAGAATCATGATTGACTCTGGCTTTATTTTTAATCTTTATCACTGTTTTATTGACGACGCATATAGAATGGCTGTCCATCTATTCTATCCCTAAAATCCCGCCAATTATTATACCATGTTCCACTAAAGGTTCTATCGGTAGCTTCCGCACCCCAAATATAGGCATAAGTGCCATCACCATAAAAATATAATTCCATTGAATTATATCCTCCATCAATCCATCTCCACTCAAAAACCAAATAATTCGGATCACCGGCAGAACCAATTGTTCCTTGATTTCTCGCGTTAAAAGTCATAAGCGTACCTCTTCCCCAGGTATATGCCCCGAAATCAATCTCTTCATTCGTATACCACTCACCAGGCAGATTAAATTCTGTCTCGTCTTCACTTTCACACGAAGTAAAGCCAACCAATAAAGTCAGCATCATCAAGATACCCGCATATTTCTTTATCATTTCCATAATTCTCTAGTTTATTGCGTTTATTAATACAAAATTAGCGTTTTTTATTTACTATACATTACAAGCCACAAGTTTTTTGTACCTTTGCAAAGATAATATTAAAATTTCCACATGAAACTTCTTTGGCTTGATTTAAATAGTTCGTACGCTCATTCTTCGTTGGCATTACCTGCCTTACATGCCCAAATAGCAAATAATACAGACATTGAATGGTGTACGGTTTCCGCCACGATCAATGAAAACACCGGCAGTGTCGTCAATCAAATCTACCGCCATCAACCGGATATCATTGCAGCTACCAATTGGCTATTCAATCATGAGCAACTCCTGCACATCGTTTCACGCGCAAAAGCATTACTACCTCACTGCTGTGTTATACTCGGAGGTCCCGAGTTTTTAGGAGATAATGAAGCTTTCTTATATAAGAACAAATTTGTAAGCGGAGTGTTTCGCGGAGAAGGCGAAGAAGTATTTCCGATGTTTTAACACCTGTGCTTTTTGTGTCAGTGGAGGTGAAAAGCCAGTTCGTACCTTATCTCTCGAAGCAATCAAAGAACGTCTCGACGTGATACACGAACACGGAATCAAAAACGTGCGAGTACTGGATCGTACTTTCAATTACAATAATAAACGGGCAAAAGAGCTATTAAACTTATTCCGCGAATACCCGGACATCTGTTTCCATCTGGAAATTCATCCGGCACTACTTTCCGATGAACTCAAACAGGAATTAGCCACTCTGCCTAAAGGTCTGCTGCACCTGGAAGCCGGTATCCAAAGCCTTCGGGAAAACGTGCTTGAACAAAGTCGAAGAATAGGAAAACTCTCCAATGCTTTGGCCGGACTCCATTATCTATGTTCACTTGAAAACATGGAAACTCATGCCGACTTGATAGCCGGACTCCCACTCTACCATCTATCAGAGATTTTCGACGACGTCCGTACCTTAACCGAGTATGGCGCAGGAGAAATCCAACTGGAATCTCTGAAATTACTTCCGGGCACCGAAATGCGAAGAAGAGCGGATGAATTAGGTATACAGTATTCTCCACTTCCTCCATACGAAGTACTTCAAACCCGTGAAATCACAGTAGATGAGTTACAAACAGCCCATTATCTGTCACGCCTGTTAGACGGTTTCTATAACACTCCTACCTGGCGAAATATCACCCGTATACTAATTTTGGAGAACCCCCATTTTATACATGACCTACTCGACCATCTGGTCCGGACAGATGTCATCGACACTCCTCTTAGCTTGGAAAGAAGAGGATTAATCCTTTATGATTTCTGCAAGAATCATTATCCCGACTACCTGACACAAGTCAGTATTGCATGGATAGAAGCAGGTATGTCATTAAAAAAAGCTCCGGCAGAAAAAGTAAGAACCAAAAGACAGTTACCTCCTGAAAGTTGGGAAGTAGTATACGGTGCATACCGCGAAAATCTACGACTATGTTTCCTCCCTGTCGATGAAGAAGGACATGGCTACTGGTTTGGCTTTGAATCGGAAATTCAGAAGATACAACCGGTTTTCAAAGCTAGAAAATTATCATAAACAAAAGAAAAGTATTCCCATATTATGTGAAATAATTACTATTCACTAATCGTTCAAAGCAGCATATCCTGTTTTTCACCGTCCATACAATAAACTTTACTAGCACAGTGTATGGACATTCGGAAATATCAATTGAATATTCTTTGTTTATTATTGTTCCCCTTATCCGCAGCAGGGCAAGAATGGAGCAAACAGGACTCATTGAGACTTCAGCAAATGTTGGAATCCGATCAGGAAATCAAGATAAACAGAAAGCTTATCGAAAAAGTAGAGCAAAAAATGTACTCTCGAAAACCATTTGTAGATTTTGATCCCACACTACCCACTTTAAAATCTTCCACAATCTTTTCGAAACCTTCTATTCACACATACAAGATGTTCCAAAAGCCAGGTTCCACCTTTTTACCCACTTATTCCTGGCTAAGAATAAACAAGAATCTTATTCTGCATAGTAAAAGCGACTTTGCAGAAAATTCCAATCATTTCCATATCCAAAGCCAAATGGAATATAAATTATCCTCCAGATGGTCTCTCGACATATATGGTTCACAAAACCTCGATACCCGAAGATACCGAGGGCTTCCCTCCGAAGTGGAACCAACCAAATTGGGAAGTAATGTCGTTTTCAAAATAAATAAAAACTGGAAAATCAAAACAGGGATGCAATACCAATATAATGCTATACGAAAAAGATGGGAATGGATACCTCAAGTTAGCGTTTCATACGAATGGTAAATCCTATTGATAATTGAGGATCGAAAAGTTTTAGAAAGCAAGAAAGCATATTTTCCATTTATTCTCGTACCTTTGTCATACGATTAAATATGCTATCATAATGAAGAACTTTATCAAACGGTGCTATCCCTGCCCCACTCAACTACGAAGGATTTCCTAAAAGTGTATGCACAAGCATTAACGACGTGGTTTGTCACGGTATTCCCAACAAAAATGAGATTCTAAAAAGCGGAGACATTATCAATGTGGACGTTTCTACCATTTACAAAGGATATTTCTCTGATGCATCCCGTATGTTTATGATTGGCGATGTCAATCCTGACATGCAAAGATTAGTACAAGTCACCAAAGAGTGCATGGAAATAGGTATTGCCGCCGCACAACCCTGGAAACAACTGGGTGATGTAGGCGCAGCCATCCAGGAACATGCAGAAAAGAACGGTTTCAGCGTAGTTCGTGATCTCTGCGGACATGGCGTAGGTATGCAATTCCATGAGGAACCGGACGTAGAGCATTTCGGCCGACGGGGTACGGGCATGATGATCGTACCGGGAATGACCTTTACCATAGAACCCATGATTAACATGGGAACCTACGAAGTCTTTATAGATGATGCCGACGGATGGACTGTCTGCACCGACGACGGACTCCCCTCAGCCCAATGGGAAAACATGATTCTGATTACTGAAAACGGAAACGAAATTCTTACTTATTAATGGAATTAATTTTACTTATCGTTATTGCCGCATTAGTGATAGTCTTACTAATACTGTCACTTACAAAAGGTAATAATCAAACGCAAGCGGAACAACTGCAAACAGCTTTGCGCCAACAAATGCAGGAGAATCGCGAAGAACTGAATCGCAGCATCCGGGAGCTCCGCCTGGAGATGACTCAAACGCTGAATCAGAATATGCAGCAATTGCAAGACGTATTGCACAAAAATATGTTGACTAACGGAGAGCTGCAGCGTCAGAAGTTCGATATGATGGCCCGTCAACAGGAATCATTGATTAAATCGACCGAAAAGAGGTTGGATGACATGAGGACAATGGTGGAAGAAAAATTGCAAAAGACATTAAACGAACGCATTGGCCAATCATTTGAAATTGTCCGCTCACAACTTGAGAATGTGCAGAAAGGACTAGGCGAAATGAAATCTCTGGCTCAAGACGTAGGCGGATTAAAGAAGGTGTTGAGCAATGTAAAAATGCGTGGTACATTCGGCGAAGTTCAGTTAGGAGCATTATTAGAGCAGATGATGAGTCCGGAACAATACGACGCTAATGTAAAAACCAAGAAAAGCGGAACCGAATTCGTTGAGTTTGCAATCAAACTTCCGGGAAAGGATGATGCGAACAGCACCGTCTATCTGCCTATCGACGCTAAATTTCCCAAAGATGTGTACGAACAATATTATGATGCTTTTGAAGCAGGAGATACTGCATTGATAGAATCGTCCGGCAAGCAATTGGAAACAACCATCAAAAAAATGGCAAAAGACATTCACGACAAATATGTAGATCCTCCTTTTACCACAGACTTCGCCATTATGTTTCTGCCTTTTGAAAGCATTTATGCCGAAGTAATCCGAAGAACAAGTCTGGTAGAAACTCTGCAAAAAGATTACAAAATAGTTGTCACAGGACCTACTACACTAGGGGCTATCCTAAATAGCCTGCAAATGGGATTCCGCACGTTAGCTATTCAAAAGCGAACGGGAGAGGTTTGGACGGTATTAGGAGCTGTAAAAACAGAATTCAGCAAATTCGGAGGACTACTCGAAAAAGTACAGAAAAACCTTCAAAATGCCGGCGACCAACTAGAAGAAGTAATGGGTAAGCGGACTCGCGCTATCGAACGAAAACTCCGCCAAGTTGAACAATTGCCACATGAAGAAAGCATGAAAATTCTTCCGATAGATGATGGAGACGATGAATCGACAGATTAAAGCGAAATCCGAAGTACGACATATCCCAGTAAGCCGGAAAGTACGGTTCCGGTCAATACACCAAATTTGGCCTGATTCAATAATACAGGATAGTCTACCCCAAAAGAAAGATTAGCGATAAAGAGTGATACAGTAAAGCCAATACCTCCCAACAATGCAACTCCGGAAAGATTCTTCCAGGTCATCCCTAAAGGCATGGGAGTCAATCTTATTTTTATAGCCAGCCAGGTAAAGAAATATATTCCAATAAATTTTCCCAGTAACAGACCGGCAGCAACAGCAATACTGACAGCTCCCACTAATTCGCCTCCCCCACTAAACACAACGCCGGCATTGACAAATGCAAAAAGAGGAAGAATCAAATAATTGACTGTTCCATGCAAATTATCTTCTAATGACTGCAACGGACTAATTACACGGTCGGAAGCCGATTCGACCTCTTTCAACTTGGCTATTTGCTCATTAGTCAGCACAATGCTTTCAGATTGCATTGCCGGAAAACCGGCAATGGTATGACGAATTTTTTCGATGTACTTCCCTACATTCAGACGAGGTTTAGCGGGAATAACAAAAGCAAGAATAACTCCCGAAATAGTGCTATGAATACCGGATTGCAAAAATAAATACCAGATAATCACCCCAATCACCAAGAAGAATACCTTATTTGTCGTTCCATACTTTCCTATAAAATAAAGTAAAATATAAAAGAGTATAGCTACCAAAAGATAGCCATAGGCAACATGTGAACTATAAAAAAGAGCGATCACCAAAATTCCCCCGATATCATCGACTACCGCAAAAGCAGTCAAAAAAATCTTCAAACTCAACGGCACACGGCTGCCTAATAAGCTCAACACCCCCAATGAAAAAGCAATATCCGTAGCCATAGGAATGGCGAGTCCATGTCCGCCTTCACTACCCGGAACACAAATAAGCGAATAGATCATTACAGGCAACAACATCCCACCACAAGCGGCAATGAAAGGCAACGCCGCCTTACGGAAAGAGGAAAGCTCACCTACCAATAACTCACGTTTGATTTCCAGTCCAACCAATAAAAAGAAAATCGTCATCAAACCATCATTGATAAACTCAATCATTCGCAGATTTTCCCCACCATGCGAAAGCAAATTAAAATTTCCTATCTGTAAATGAAGTTCATGCGACAAAAATTCCTGATATACCGGAGCCACAGAAGAGTTCGCAATAATGGCTGCCGAGATAGCAGCCAGGAATAAAAGAATACTCGCCGTGATATTCATAGACGAGAAGTTCCGCATAGTCCGCAAAATAGTCATAACGAAATGTTTTTATAATATTAGTTTTGCAATATACAGAATTTTCTAATTAGTATAACTCCTTAAAGCAAGATTTTTGACCCAAAGTACAAAAATTCCTGTCAAAATCAGATTCAGTACCAAGGTAAGCACAGAAATTACCAATGCCGGACCACCCAAGTTATAGCCCAATGCAATGAAAATAATTCCGGCTCCTACCTCACCACGGGTAAACATACCGATAGAAAGAGCCAGTCGCTCGCTTAATTTCCGGTCACGGTAAAAGAACATCGGGCAAAGCTTTCCTATATTCGACAATAAAGAGACAATCACCACATGAAACATAATCATCCCCCACGACATCATCTCCTGCGAACCGGTGACGGAATAAGCACCTGCATGAGTCTCCGCAAAGTTCACACCAATAAAATGCGGCATACTCATCCCCACCAGGAACATGAAGAAAAATGAGATTCCGGTAGACACCTTTCGTTCCACGGGCGTGTCATGTTCCTTATGTTTCATAATCATACCCAGCACAAATGCAGGCAGCAGGACTTCAATATGAATACTTCCCTCCTCCCCATACAATTCCTTACTACCGAGATAAAGAATTTGAGTAGTCAAAAATATGATTATTGAATAAAAGAGGATAGCCTTCCAATCCTGACGCCAATCGTACTTATTCAGCCTTTGCCAGCCGATCGATAATAACAGGAACACAATCACCACCACAATAATCAACTGCCAGCGCAGCCCGATCATCATAATCTGAAGAGGAATCATCAAAAGAATCGTATCCAAATCATCGAAAATAGCCAATACCTGTATCTTCTTATAAATCCAACTGGACTTTAACCCGATAGCCGCCAACATCGTAAACAAAATACCGGCTGATGTCGGTGCGGCAAAACGGCTCAACAGCAAATTCTCCTTCCAGGCTTCCCAACTATTCCAAAAATCGGGTGGAAGCAATACAAACACATAATAGATGGCAATCATAAACCATGGCAAAGCAGCCGTAGCCATAGCAATAAAATAATCCTGGGCGTAACTTTTCCATCGTGTCTTATCAAGAACGAATTCACGGCCTACATTAATCATTATAAAACTAAGGCATACATAGAGCAATACATTCGATATGGATTTAACAGCTCCATAGCCATCCCCCGCCATCATCGGCAGGAATTGCGAAACGACGAGCCCCAGCATCAGGAAGCCCGAAAAAGACAGAACTTTTCTCATATTTATAGTTGTTTGTTCCTAAAAAGTGATTGCCAAGGAAAGCTCTGCAGACAGAAGGCAATCACCTGGTGTATTAAAAACTAACCGCAAGTCAATTTGTTCAGAACCAATATCAAACTGTTGACGCGGAATAAGTTCCTTCAACTTCTCACACATCCGGCGTCCCATATCGTAAGCATTGTCAATATGCGTCAAAGTGGAAAGCGCATCCACAGGCTCACCGTTCAAGAGGATATCCAACTTCACCAGTTTAGAAGTACGGAAACCATTCGGATGATAATCAAACGAAGCATACCCTTTGGAAATACTCTTCAACTTATCATAAAAGTCAATCACAATTTCTCCCAAAGGCATATTATAATAGATTTCCACCCGGTTACCGGAGATATATTCCTGTTTAATCAATTCACCACGTTTACCCAGACAAAGCGTCATGATAGGACCGATATAATCGGTAGTAGTAATAATAGATGCTTTGATATACGGCTCTTCAATATGGTCAATCATCGTCGGGTCGGGCATACCACCAGGGTTATGCACTTCCTTCATATTACCTTGCTTATCATATATATGGTAAGAAACGTTCGGCACCGTAGTAATCACATTCATATCAAACTCACGGTCCAAGCGCTCCTGCACAATCTCCATGTGGAGCAATCCGAGGAAACCACAACGGAAGCCAAAACCCAAAGCCAACGAAGATTCCGGCTGGAAAGTCAAAGACGCGTCATTCAACTGCAACTTCTCCAAAGACGCACGGAGATCTTCAAAATCCTCCGCTTCAATCGGATAAACTCCGGCAAATACCATCGGCTTCACTTCCTCAAAACCGGCAATAGCCTTTTCACACGGACGGGCAATATGCGTAATGGTATCTCCCACTTTCACCTCTTTGGAAGTTTTGATACCGGAAATAATATATCCTACATCTCCCGTACGAAGTTCGTTACGAGGCACCATATCCATTTTCAACACCCCTACTTCATCGGCATCATACTCTTTTCCCGTATTGAAGAACTTCACCTTGTCTCCCTTGCGAATCATACCGTTTTCGATCTTGAAATAGGCTATAATTCCGCGGAAAGAATTAAATACAGAGTCGAAAATCAAAGCCTGCAACGGAGCCTCTTCATCTCCTTCCGGATGAGGGATCCGCTCAATCACAGCCGCCAGTATCTCTTCCACTCCCATCCCCGTTTTGCCGGACGCACGGATTACTTCCTCCCGTTTGCAGCCCAACAATTCAACGATCTCATCTTCCACTTCTTCGGGATTGGCACTCGCCATGTCACATTTATTAATCACCGGAATAATCTCAAGGTCATGCTCAATGGCCATATACAGATTTGAAATCGTCTGCGCCTGCACTCCCTGGGAAGCATCGACAATCAGCAACGCACCTTCACACGCAGCAATAGAACGCGATACCTCATACGAAAAGTCCACATGTCCCGGGGTGTCAATCAAGTTAAGGATATACTTTTCACCCTGATAAGTATATTCCATCTGGATAGCATGGCTCTTGATAGTGATCCCTCTTTCCTTCTCCAGATCCATATTATCAAGCATCTGCCCGGAAGTCACCTGAATGGTATGTGTAAACTCCAACAAACGGTCAGCCAAAGTCGACTTACCGTGGTCAATATGAGCAATAATGCAAAAGTTGCGTATATTCTTCATTCTGAATTCTTATTATTTTATCTTTTTGGTGTGCAAAGATACGTAAATGGCGGAATAAAAAAAAATGC
>PPYE01276021.1_pt1 | contig 11296 bp, 8 predicted proteins | sample 1559881 | NCBI WGS metagenome assembly PPYE01 (sample SAMN08240022, study PRJNA423297) | Human gut metagenome, whole genome shotgun sequencing project.
GTATATCCTGTCGGGAAGCGTACACAAGCTCCTGAAGGACAAAGGGATAACAATCTATCGGACTTTTGTGGGCGAATACGCTACCAGCATGGAGATGGCCGGGGCATCCATTTCCATCTGCCGAATGGCGGATGAAGAGATGAAACAATGGATGGATATGCCTGTGCACACCCCCTTTTATACCCAGGTATGACGGCTCATGAAGGAGGGAAAGGATGGATTGTATGAAATATCATGAACTCCCCGCTTTCTTCCAAGGTGCGGCAGACATCTTTGCAGAGAAAAAAGAGGAACTTTGTGAAATGGATGCCAATATGGGGGACGGCGATCTGGGCCTGACAATGGAAAAAGGTTTTGGGGCCCTGCCGCAGTTAATACGTGAAAATGGGGAGGAAGGTAATATTGGAAAGACATTGATGAAGGCAGGCATGAAAATGTCCGGTCTCGTCCCATCCACCATGGGCACGCTGATGGCCAGCGGAATCATGGAGGGCGGCAGGGCCCTTGGGGGCAGGGAGGAGATAGGTGCAGAAGGGCTTTCGGAATTCCTGGACGGATTTGTCAGGGGGATTGAACGCCGCGGCAAATGCCGGCCAGGCGACAGGACCCTTCTGGACGCCATGGATGCGGCTGCTAAGAATGCACGGCAGGCCAGCGGGGATGGGGCAGATATGGCCGGGGTAATCCATGCAGCTGTGGAAGGCGCAAGGGCCGGTGTGGCAGCCACCAAAGATATGCTGCCAAGGTTTGGGAAGGCAGCGGTATTCTCGGCCAGGGCCATTGGGGTCCCGGACCAGGGGGCGGTGGCAGGACAATATTTATTAGAAGGATTGGAGCGGTATTTCCGGACAAGACCAGATATGAAAGCGTGACTGATTCAAGATACAATGAAAGCACCCTCAGGAATATGACCCCTCCTGAGGGTGCTTTCATTGCATGGATGAGGAGAATCGTGGTGAAGAATACCCATGCCGCCTAAACAACCGCATGCCGGGCCTGGGCCGATACCATTTCATCTGCCTGGCCCTTGCTGCTTTCCCCGGCTTCCTTCCCTGTATCCGCCGCCAGTTTTTCCGCTGCTTTTTCCGCCGGTTTCCCCGCTGCCTTGCCCTTGGCCGGTATGCTTCCCGACAGCTTGATTGCTGCCTTGGAACAGGCCGGGCCTACCATCTCATAGAGCAGGCCGCTGGACAGGATGATGGTGGACAGCATGAGCCCGCTTTCCGTGGGCAGCATGCGCTGGCCAAGGACGGCCAGGCCAATGGAAACGCCTGCCTGGGGAATCAGGGCCAGGCCGAAGTAACGGCGGATTTCCGGCGATGCGTGGATGACGGCGGCGCCTATGCTGGAGCCTGCGTATTTGCCTGCAATCCGAATCAGGAAATAGATGACCCCGATAAGGCCGGCCGCAGCCAGGCTGGGTATGGCCAGACGCATGCCGGAAAGCACGAAGAACATGACCAGCAGGGGCGGTGTAAACTGGTTCAGCTGCTTAAACAGATGTTTGTTGCCGCTGGCATTGACATAAGCCGTGCCGGAGGCCATGCAGGCCAGAAGGGGCGACACGTTCATGGAGGTGCATATACCGGCCACGCCCATGATGGTGACACAGGCCAGCACAAGGCTGTGGTCCTTGCTGCGCCTTTTGTGGATGAGCCTGCTGAGCACGGCTCCGGATACCGCGCCAATGGCAAGGGCGGCCACATTGAACAGCACAGGCAATGCAATCTGTGACACCGTGACAGAACCGGTCCCTGAACTGGCCTGGACAAAGGCGGCGCAGACGCTGAAAGCCACCAGGGCCACTGCGTCGTCCAGGGCCACCACCTGAAGGATGGTATCGATAAACGGCCCCTTTGCCTTGTATTGGCGGATGGTCATGATGGTGGATGCCGGAGCGGTGGCGCAGCCAATGGCCCCAAGGAGCAGGCTGAAGGACAGGGACAGGCCTAACAGCAGCATGGCGGTGGTAATGAACACGCCTGCTGTAAGGGATTCAAACAGGGTCAGTATGACCATGTTCTTTCCATTGGCCTTCAGGGATGAGAGCCTGAAGTATTTGCCTACTCCAAAGGCGATGAAAGCCAGGGCCAGATCCGTGACAAAATCCATCTGGTTAATATATTCAGAAGGAACCAGATTCAGGCACCATGGCCCGATGATGACTCCTGCGATAATATAACCCGTAACGTTGGGCAGATGAAGCCTCTTTGTGATGCGTGTAAGCAGAAAGCCGGATGCCAGCATGATTGCGATACTGAGTATGATTCCTGCTGCTCCCAGATTTGTTATAAACAGTGCCATATGGAACACTCCTTTCTGCGGACAGGGCATAAGGATTACCCTGTTCCTTTTTGTTTTGCTTGATTATAGTAGCATTTGGTGATAAAATCAAATGATATTAATTAACCGGTATATAAAATTTATTTATATTATGAAGGAGATGGTATTGTGTTCGATGCAAAGGTGAAAACCCTGCTGTCCGTCATCGAGACAGGCAGCTATACAAAAGCAGCAGAAAAGCTGAATCTGACCCAGCCCGCTGTAAGCCACCAGATACGGATGCTGGAGAATGAATTCGACATAAAAATCTTTTATAGGGATAAAAACAAGCTGAAACTGACGCCCCAGGGCAAGATCCTGGTGCAGTATGCCCGCAGGGCCGCAGCTGTGTACGCCAATGCATGCCAGGCCATTGAGGACAGCAAATCAGAGACCAGGCACCTGAATGTGGGGATTACCCCCACGGCAGGGGAGACCATCATCCCCCAGGTACTGGCCACGCTCTGCAATGAAAACCCGGGCATACATATAAATATCGGTGTGAATACCATTCAAAAAATTTATACCCGGCTCAAGGCGTATGAGCTTGATTTTGCCGTGGTGGAAGGCGCTGTGCCGGATGCCGCACTGGTGACCACCACCCTGGACACGGATTATCTGTGCCTGGCCGTGTCCCCTATCCACAGGCTGGCCAGGGCCAAGACTGTCTCCATCCGTGAAATCCGCCATGAGAAGCTGATTTTAAGAAGCCAGAGCGCGGGCACCAGGCAGCTGTTTGAAAAGCATCTTGGGGCCAGGAACCTGAGCCTCTCTGAATTTAATGTTATGATGGAGCTGGATAATGTGTCCATGATCAAGGAGCTGGTCAGCATGGATTTAGGGATAACAATCATCGCAAAAAGCGCGTGCCGGGAAGAACTGGCAAGCGGCCGGCTGTCCATCATCCCCATTGAGAACTCTACCATGGTCCGTCAGATTGACATGGTTTACCAGAAGGATTTCATCCATCCGGAGCTGATAGAGAACATACGCAGGATATATGAAGAGCTGAAGGCAAAATAGCCCTTCCATTTTTATGGGAAATAGGATAGAATGGATGATAGTGATTTGCTGAAAATGAGTTAACAGGAGTAATGGAACCGTGAGTGGGAAAAAAGGCATGAGGACAGGAAAACTGCTTAGGAGTTTCCTTCCCTATTATGGAAAGTATAAAAAGATATTGATATTTGACCTGGTGTGCGCGGCATTGACCACATTGGGGGAGCTGGTGCTGCCCCTGATGCTGCGCTATATCACCAACCAGGGAATGCAGGACCTGACGGCCCTGACCGTGGGAATCGTGGTAAGGATAGGCGTGCTTTACCTGGTCCTGCGCATCATCGATTCCCTGGCAGCCTACTATATGGCTTATACCGGCCATGTGATGGGCGTTTATATTGAGACGGACATGCGTCAGGATGCGTTTGAACATCTCCAGATGCTGTCAGACAGCTATTACAGCAATACAAAGGTGGGACAGATCATGTCCCGTATAACCAGCGATCTTTTTGATGTCACGGAATTCGCCCACCACTGTCCTGAGGAATTTTTTATCGCGGCCCTGAAGACAGTGGTTTCATTCGTCATCCTTTCCGGCATCAACCTGGAGCTTACCCTGTTGATTTTTGTGCTGATACCGGTTATGATCGTGTCCTGCACATGGTTCAACATGAAGGTGAAGGAGGCGTTCCGCAGGCAGCGCAACCAGATCGGCGAACTGAATGCCCAGATTGAGGATACCCTTCTTGGCAACCGGGTGGTCAGGGCTTTTGCCAATGAGCCTGTGGAGATTGAGAAGTTTGGAAAAGGCAATGAAGCCTTTATGAACATTAAGAAATATACCTACCGCTACATGGCTGCGTTCCAGATCACGACCAGATCCTTTGACGGACTGATGTATGTGGTTGTCATTGTGGCCGGAGGCATTTTCATGATACAGGGCAAGGTGGAGCCGGGAGACCTTGTGGCTTATACCATGTATGTGACCACCCTGCTGACCACCATCCGCAGGATTATTGAATTTGCCGAGCAGTTCCAGAGAGGGATGACGGGAATTGAACGGTTCCAGGAGATAATGGACGTTGTGCCGGACATCAGGGACAGGAAGGACGCCGGCAGCCTGGAGGGAATCAAAGGAGCCATTGCCTTTGACCATGTAAGCTTTGAGTATCCGGACGACCATGTGCCGGTTTTGGAAGACATCAACCTGCTTGTGAAGCCCGGGGAGCGCATTGCGCTTGTTGGGCCTTCGGGAGGCGGCAAGACAACGCTCTGCAACCTGCTGCCCAGGTTTTATGATGCCACCACGGGAAGCATTTCCATTGACGGACATGATATCCGTGGGGTAACCTTAAAAAGCCTGCGCTCCAACATCGGCGTGGTCCAGCAGGATGTATATCTGTTTTCAGGGTCTGTTTTTGAGAATATCAGTTATGGACGGCCCGGGGCAACCAGGCAGGAAGTGGTGGAAGCAGCCAGGCTGGCCGGCGCCCATGATTTCATTTCGGAGCTTCAGGATGGATATGACACCTATGTGGGTGAACGCGGCGTCAAGCTGTCGGGAGGACAGAAGCAGCGCATCAGTATTGCCAGGGTTTTCCTTAAGAACCCGGCTATCCTGATCCTGGATGAAGCAACCTCTGCCCTTGACAATGAAAGCGAATACATGGTGTCCCGATCCTTGGAGAAGCTGGCCAAGGGCCGGACCACCATCACCATTGCGCACCGTCTTACCACCATACAGGGGGCTGACAGGATTCTTGTGCTGTCCGGCAGCAGGATTGTGGAAGAGGGGAACCATGAGGACCTTCTTGCCAGAAAGGGAATGTACTATCAGCTGTATACAACAGCCAACCGTTTGAACCAGGGAATTGCATAGAGGAGATTGTAAGGAGAATTCATTATATGAAGATTGCTATTGTTGCTGACAGCAACAGCGGGATTACGCAGGATGAGGCAAAAGATTTGGGGGTATGCGTACTCCCCATGCCTTTTATGATTGACGGAACTGTTTATTATGAAGGAATTGACTTAAGTCATGAGGAGTTTTATAAAAAGATGGAGGAAGGGGCGGACATCACCACGTCACAGCCATCCCCAAAAGATGTGCTGGAATGCTGGGACTCCCTTTTGGAGGAACATGACCAGGTTGTCTATATCCCCATGTCCAGCGGGCTCAGCGGCTCCTGCCAGACCGCCCTTATGCTGGCAGAGGATTATGACGGAAAGGTGCAGGTGGTGAATAACCAGCGCATTTCCGTAACCCAGCGCCAGTCGGCCCTGGATGCCAGGGACCTGGCTGCCAAAGGGTACTGTGCAAAAGAGATAAAGGATATATTGGAGGCAACTAAGTTTGACAGCATCATCTATATAACGGTGGACACCCTTAAGTATCTGAAAAAGGGCGGCAGGATCACGCCTGCGGCCGCGGCCCTTGGCACCCTGTTGAAAATCAAGCCGGTGCTGACCATAGAAGGGGAGAAGCTGGATGCATTTTCAAAGGCAAGGACCATGAAGCAGGCAAGGCAGACCATGCTGACTGCCCTGGCCCATGATTTGGAGGAACGGTTGGGCGACAAGGAAGCAGGACATACTTATCTTCAGATTGCCCATACCTGCAATGAGGAAGCAGCGGAGGAACTGGCGGTCATGGTAAAGGAACTGTATCCCCTGGCGCCGGTATTTGCGGCCCCTCTTTCACTGAGCATTGGATGTCATATTGGGCCGGGAGCCCTTGCGGTGGCCTGTACCAAAAAGTTAAAGGAGCTGGAATAATTGCCCAAGGAAAAATTCATGGATAGACTCCGCACCTATGGCATGAGCATAAAGGTGCCTCTGACTGGGCTTGTGATTGCAGTGGCCATCCTGCCCCTGTTCCTTCAGGCCGCGGTCATGCTGGGATCCTTTAACCAGGGACAGCTGGATGCAAGGACCATAGAGATACAGAACCAGTGCGTCATCCTGAGTAATAAGATGACAAGGTCAGGCTACATGACTGCGGAGAAGAAGAACGCCACAGGATTGGACAGCCAGATGCAGGCCATTGCAGATGTCTATAATGGAAGGATTGTCATTGTGAACACCAACTTCCGTGTGGTCACGGATACCTTTAACCTGGCAACCGGCAAATATTATATATCAGAGGAAGTCATCAAGTGCTTTAAAGGGGAGAACAGCAGCCATTATAACAAGGATATGCAGTATCTGGCCCAGACCATACCCGTATATGACCCGGCCAATGAAAAGAATATTAACGGAGTGATTGTTGTCACTGCTTCCACTGAGAATATCCTGTCCCTGACAGACAAGGCCATGGGTAAATCCAACCTGTTCCTGGTATGTATGTGCCTGGTGCTGGCCGTCCTGGCAGCAGTTGCGGTCCATATCATCATGAGGCCCTTTAAGAACCTTCAGATGTCCTTTGACCGTGTGGCCCAGGGAGACCTGGACGCGGATATCTCTGAGGACACCTACAGGGAGACAAGGCAGCTATCCCATTCCGTGCAGAAGTCCCTCAGCAAATTAAAGGCAGTGGACCAGTCCAGGCAGGAGTTTGTTTCCAATGTGTCCCATGAACTGAAGACGCCCATTACCTCCATCCGCGTGCTTGCGGATTCCCTGATGGGGATGGAGGAGGCTCCGGTGGAACTGTACCGTGAGTTCATGACTGACATATCCGATGAGATAGACAGGGAGAACCAGATCATTGAGGACCTCCTGATGCTGGTGAAGATGGACAAGTCTGCGGAAAGCCAGATGAATATCGGGCAGGTCAATATTAACGCAGAACTGGAACTTATATTAAAACGCCTGCGTCCCATTGCAAAACGGGGGAACGTGGAGCTTGTGCTGGAAAGCATACGCGAGGTGACTGCGGATGTGGACAAGGTGAAGATTTCCCTTGCCATTACAAACCTTGTGGAAAATGCCATCAAATATAACCGGGATTCCGGTATGGTAAGGGTAACATTGGATGCGGACCACAAGTATTTCTATGTAAAGGTGGCGGATACGGGGATTGGCATTCCGGAAGACGCCCTGGAGCATATATTCGAGCGGTTCTTCCGCGTGGACAAAGCGCGTTCCAGGGAGGTGGGAGGTACCGGACTGGGCCTTGCCATCGCCAAGAATGTAATCCAGATGCATCATGGCATTATCGATGTGGAAAGCACGCCGGGAGAGGGCACTACCTTCAGCATGAGGGTTCCCCTGACCTATGTGCCGAGACTGGAGGTGAAGTCATGATCAGGCCGGGATTAAGGAAAATGCTTCTGTTTTGGGTACTGATGATTATGTCCGTATGGGTGTTCATGGGCTGCAGCAGGGATGAGGCTCCTATTGCTGCGCCGGATGAAGGCACCTACCTGATTTATTACCTGAATTCAGCCATCACAAAGCTGGTGCCCAGGTCATATGAGGCTGTTTCCACCAATCAGGAGGACCTTGTGGCAGAACTGATGGACCAGTTCATCCATGTGCCCAAGGATCTGGACTGCCAGCCTGGTCTTACGGATAAGGTGACATTTCAGGGAAGCCGCCAGGAAGAGCAGGTCCTGTACCTGTATTTTGATGTGAACTACACGGCCATGAAGCCTGAACGGGAGATACTCTGCCGGGCAGCCCTGACCAGGATGATGACCCAGATAAAGGGGGTTGACTATATCAGCATATATTGCGGGGACCAGCCCTTGATGGACCGCCAGGGCAATCCGGTGGGGGTGCTGACATCCGGTGATTTCATCATGAATACCAGCAATGTAAACGCGTACGAAAAGACAGAACTGACCCTTTATTTTGCAGATGAAACCGGCACAAGCCTGGTGGAGGAAAAACGCGAGGTGGTCCATAATATCAACACCTCCCTGGAACAGCTGATTGTGGAACAGCTGATTGCAGGGCCTGGGCAGGAGGGGCATTACCCGACCCTTCCGGAGGACTGTAAGATACTGAGCCTGTCCGTGACAGACAATGTGTGCTATATCAACTTTGACTCAGCTTTTCTTGCAACCACGCTTCCGGTCAGCGAGTATGTGCCTATCTATTCCATTGTGGATTCCCTGTCAGAGATGACATCGGTGACCAAGGTACAGATCCTGGTAAACGGTTCGCAGAATGTGATGTTCAGGGATGTGATTTCCCTCAATACCGCCTTTGAGAGGAGCCAGGAGTATATTGAAGGCGCGCAGTAATGTTTAACGGTTCGGCTTTAAGGATTCACATCCTCCGTGGGATGTGTCCCAAACAGATCTGAAAGGAAAAAACTTAATATGAAAAGACCGCTTATTGTATTGGCAGCTGGTTTTGTACTTGGAGAGGTGCTTGCCCTGCAAGGTCAAAAAGCGGTGTCCCAGGGGCTTTGGTGGTGGCTGTATGCCGCCGCAGGGCTTTTTGGGATGTGGTCATACCGGATGTTATTCCCGCAATCCGGCGGAAAAAGACAGGGCAGCAGTGCTGGAAAAACAGCGCTCCTGCTCTTTTTTGTGCTGGTACTCACAGGAGGATGCGCAGGATATGCCAGGGGGGCTTGGGAAAAGGAAAGGCTGGACCGTGAAGAAGTGTCTGCCCGGGAATTCACAGGCACCAGGGTCACGCTTCAGGGAAGGATTGGGAAAACAGAACAGGGGAACGGGAGTTTATCCCTTGTGCTGGAGGATGTCAAGGCCCGGGTGGGAAAGACAGATAAAAGATATGGCCGGGTGATTGTTTACGTGAAGGATGATGGGGGTGGGAAACATGGCAGGAGTGGAGTTGATGACGGAGGTGGAAATGATGGAAGGGGTGGAGCGGATGACGGAGGCGGAAGGAATGGAGCGGATGGCAGGAAAAAAGGAAATGCCGGATTGCCAGACCTGCTTCCGGGAATGACGGCTGAGATAAAGGGGAAGATGGAGGCAATAGAGGGTCCCAGGAATCCGGGAGAGTTTGATTTTAGAAGGTATTACCGTTCCAAGGGCACTGCCTGCAGGATGTTTGGGGAACAGATAAAGATTATAGATGGGGAATACATTCCATATCAGACATTTCTTATGAAATTCAGGGCAGGATGTGGAAAAATACTCGACAGGATCTGTCCTCCGCAGGACAGCGCTGTGTTTAAGGCCGTTCTGCTTGGGGATACGTCCGGTATGGAACCAGAGGTGCGCTCCATGTACCAACGCCACGGTATTTCCCATCTGCTGGCGGTCAGCGGCCAGCACCTGGCCATTATAGGGGGAGGAATCTATCTTATCATGCGCCGTCTGGGGCTGGGTTATAGCCGGGCCGGGATACTGGGGGCGGTGATGGTCATAAGCTATGGAGTCATGACAGGAAGTTCCGGCTCTGCAATCCGGGCCGTAATCATGATTATATGCCTGTGGCTGGCAGCGTCCAGGGGTAAAAGTTATGATACCCTGTCTGCCCTGGGGCTTGCAGCAGCCATACTTCTGTGGAAATCCCCCTATCTGTTGTCTGCCAGTGGATTCCAGCTGTCATTTGGCGCCGTATTTGCCATTGGAGGTCTGGGCAGCTGGCTCAAGTCTGGTTTCAAAGCAGACAAAGGGTGGAAGAACACGGTTCTGATGAGCCTGTGCGTCCAGATTGTCATAACGCCAGTGGTGCTTTATCATTATTACCAGCATCCCCTATACGGCATTTTCATGAATCTTCTGGTCATACCGCTGATAGCCGTGCTTATGTACTCGGGTATCCTGGGAATCGTGCTGGGCAGTTTCTGGCTGAAGGGAGGAACCGCCGCGGTCGGGGCAGGCCATTATGTGCTGTGTTTTTACGAATGGCTGTGCAGGCAGGTGGAACACCTGCCGGGATACTGCCTTGTGATGGGAAGACCGTCCTGGATTCAAATCATCCTGTATGGGGCCGGGATGGCCGGGACTCTGTATTGGCTTAGACGGCTGCGGTTTGAGGAAAATGGGGATGGTTTGGAAGATGGGGGGGACGATGGTGTAAAAGGTGGCGTAAAAGATGCCATAAACGATAGCAATAGCGGCAAGGGAATTGGTGGAATATGCAGATATCATATATCCAGGTTCCCTATAGCGGTAACTGCGTGTCTATATGGACTTTTCTTCCTGACTCTGCTGCCTGTGCCGGAAAAGGGATTAAAGGTCATAATGCTGGATGTGGGACAGGGAGACGGAATCGTAATGCGGACAGAAGCATTTACCATATTGGTGGATGGGGGAAGCAGCAGTGATAAGAGCCTGGGAGAGAAAACCCTGGAGCCATGCCTTAAAAGTATGGGCATAGATACGATTGATTTTGCTGTGGTGAGCCATGGGGACAGTGACCATATAAGCGGTCTGCTGTATCTCATGGAACACTCAGAGGACATTGCGGTCAGGAACCTGATATTGCCCATGCCTGGCCGGGGACAGGAAATATATGATGAGTTGGAACAGGCTGCGGAGGATTCAGGCGGAAAGGTATTCTATATGGCTCCATCAGACCGCATACAGGCAGGCGGGCTTAATCTGACATGCCTGTATGCAGGGGGAGGACTGCTGCCGCCAGATGACCGCAATGCCCATTCACTGGTCCTGTGCGCGGATTACAAAGGCTTCCATATGCTTTTTACCGGGGATATGGGGACAGAGCAGGAAAAGGGACTGCTGAAACTGGCAGAAGAAGAGGGAAGCCTTCAGCAGGAACATCTAAATCATGTGCAGGTGCTGAAAATGGCCCATCATGGTTCCGATACGTCCTCTGGCGAGGGATTCCTGGACTATTTGAATCCGGACCTGGCGCTTGTCTCATATGGAAGGGGCAACTCCTACGGCCATCCGTCCCCTGATGTGATGGAACGGATGAAAAAACGCCGTATCCCTGTGATGGAAACGGGATACGGCGGCGCAGTCATATTGCGCACGGATGGGAAAGGGCTGCGGTGCGTATATTTTATGGAGGAAGGGAGATAGGCATCCGTCAGTTTTTGCCGGTAAGTGGAGCGCGCATATGGCGGGAATGATTTCTTAAA
>PPYE01208646.1_pt1 | contig 11293 bp, 10 predicted proteins | sample 1559881 | NCBI WGS metagenome assembly PPYE01 (sample SAMN08240022, study PRJNA423297) | Human gut metagenome, whole genome shotgun sequencing project.
CTCGCCGGGCTTCCATGTGATGTAGCCTTGGTAGGCTTTTCCTTTCTTGTCCACCAGACCGGAGACCTTGACCGTTCCCCCGGCTTCGAGTTCGAGGCGAGACTTCTCGGTAAGCTCCTGCTTGCGGAAAGTCTTCGGCACCTCCTGATTGGCGGTCTGTTTCAGGTTCGTCTTGTACGCATCCATCGCCAGCTTGCCCCGGTCGCCGAAGAGAAATTCGAGCTGCATCTTGGCTGCGCTGAACTGTACGGGAGCCGGGTAGATCTTGGGTTGCTCCCCCTCCTTGGCTCTGGAAAGGAACTGGCAGACCACCGCCTCGCCCTGTTTGAGCCGGGCTATTTCGTCCGGGGTGAAGGTATGCCCGTTCTTCTCCGCCGGGATATTGACCTTGGAGAGCGGGAAAGCGACCAGCTCGTTGGTCTTGAGGTTGCGGCTGACAAGGGCTTCGACCTGCTCGCCCGCCCGGTTGGTGACGGTCGCCGGGTGCCCCATGTTGCCCGTCTGCCGGAGCACCTGCTTGTCGGAGTCGGTGATGTCGTAACCGAAGAACTGCTTCTGCATCTTCTCCGGGTCGAGGATGCCGTGGCTGCAAACGGTCAGCCTGCCGTCCGTGCCGGGTTTGAGCGAGAGCTGGCTATCGTTGCTGTGCGAGATGCCCTCGAAGTGGAAATGCACCCGGACGGTCTTGTCGGTCTGGAAGCCCCGGAGCATCTGGTCGAGCATCCCGTTGCCCTCAATCTGTTCCCGCTGCACGCCGAGGGCAGCGAGGCTGTTCCAGTCGATGTCCTCCGGGCGGTACTTGTACTGCGGGTTCTGTTCGGTCTGCCCGGCGGACTGCTGCGGCGCATCCTCCGGCTGTTGCTGCTGCCCGGCTTGGGTCTGCTGCTGTGCCTGCACGGGCGGCTGCACCTCGTACTGTGCGAGGAGCGGCTCACCTGTCTTGACCGACCGGCTCTCCCGCTGCCGGAAATCGGCGGCTACCCGCTGCACCTCCTCTTCCGGCACACGGAAGAAATGGAAGCGGGTCGGATCTTTCAACTGGCTCCAGAGGTTGGAAAAGAAATTTGAAAACATATCGCCGTGGCGATCCACCCGCAGGAGGTCGTTGTTGTCCTCCAGTGGGTTCTTGGTCTGTAACTCGCCGTCCTTTACTCCGCTGACGGCTTGAAGCGTGCCTTTCTCGTCCATGACGAGCAGGATGTCCATTAACTGCTGGCTGCTGTCCGGTTGTTCGTCCATAATCTGAAAAAATTAAATGGTGAATATTTTTAAGGTTCCGATTGAAACCGGACGTAAAGATATGGGATGAATGCTGGAAACGTGCAATTTACGGCTTAGGTATCCTCGTTTGTCCTCCTGTTCGTAGATTTGTCACATTCCGGTTCGAGAGTAATTGAAGTTTTGATTTTCTCGTGACCTTTTTACCCCGAATAAACTGTAAATAAAAATATCACTGCAAAATTATATATGGTACATACGTGTAGAATTATTTTCGATGCTGTCCGAACTTATCGGAAATTTTATGAAGAAAGGGGAATATTTGCGTCATACGCGGGTATTTTCATCTGTCCGTTTTCCACGGGGTTATTCGTGTGTGGCCTTGTACCAAGAGGTCGTACCTTTCAGTAAGGCCATGGGATTGGTGCTCGGGTCCGAGATCGTTATACCCGAGAAAGTATGTATGGGAAGGGGCCCTTTGGTCCTGGAATAAAATTTACCCGTATGGGTTTTATAGGGAACAAGCCGCTCCAGCTGTTCCCTGAAGCGGGCTGTCAGGACAGGGTCAGAGCAGAGGGTGAGGACATAATCGGCAAAGTCATAAAAGATGACGGGGGTGTATCCGTCCAGTCCCTGGAGTTCTCCTTGTAGGGAATCATCGAAAACATACCTGTCATTGATACTTTTCATGATAGCAGCCATATTATCTAATTCAGAGCAATCTGTCACAGCCAGTGTCCCGCAGGGCATCATTTCATAGGTTGAATAAAAGTCGTGGAATCCTTCGCAAAGGGATCCGTAATCAGGATTTCCCAGCAGGAACTCCCCCACAGTGGCGTAAGGCATTCCGTATGCCATCATTTCACTGGTAGAGGCTATAAGAAATCTTGTGGCTTCTTTCAGTTCATAGGCAACCTCTACGGATGACATATAGCAATCGTCAAACAGGATATACTCCATTTTGACGCCCGCGCCTACAATCCCCCGGGCCAGGGTACCCACGTCCGTTTGGAACTCCCGGGTCAGTCCCCCGAAATAGCGTGTCAGCGGCTGCTCCTGATACTCCCAATGCTTTTTCATCCGGAAAAGGGAATCCGCCTGTGTACCGTCCACGGGAAGCCATCCCATGCCATGGGAACCTATGATCATAGCGTAAACCGGAGCAGGAGCAAATTCCTGCACGTCGTTCAATATCCCCGTTATGCCCTCCACCGTAGTAAACCCCGAAGTGCCATACCTTTTCAGCGTTTTACGATCGCACTTTCCTTTGGAATGTATGATCTCAAACATCGTGGCTTCCGTAGAGCTCGTGGACATAAACACGAGAATTCTTTCATGCTCCAGCCCCCTTCTGCTTACACACGCCTCCATATCCGCGATATTGGTGTAAAAATAGCCTGTCAGGTCAGTGGACCACGGCAGAAACATGAATAACGTTTTCCGATTTTCCATGGCTTCCCCGAGCTCTTCCTTTTCACATGAAAGAAAAATAAGGGAACAGCACACGAAAAGCAGGATACTGGTCCATGTATAAATTTTCCGTGGAGCTTTCATCTTGCGTATGCGATTAATCGGTGAAAAAATGGTTGACACTGCCCGATTTTACAACCAGATAAGGTCCCTTTACCGCCAGGCTACGGCAAAAAAGGACCCCGGATCCATGTCATATGTTCAAGAGAAATCTCCGGGGCATATTTCCCGGAATTCCTCCGGAGCGGAAATATCTTCCTCGGATATTTCCACGTGTTCCACGCCGTCCTGTCCTCTTATCATGCAGGAAAACATCTCCGCCCCGTCCAGACAGGAAAATACCTCGTGCCTCGGTTCTCCGTTTTCAAACCAATAAACGCAATATTCCTTCATCGTAGTAAAAAATCAGTATTTACCGGCACGATCTCAAGTTCGATACCGAATTCTTCCATCTGCTGACGGATATTCCCGCAAGCCAGTTTCTCCCTGGCCGCTTCAATCCCCGTGAAGGCATCGTATCCTTTCGGTGCGGATACAATTTTCCCTTCTAATACCGCATGGGTGATCTCCCCTCCGGCTTTTACCCCGGCATTCATAATAAAGTAATAATCTTTCATCTTATCGTGAGTTGAATCTATTAATCTATTTACCGGTCAGAGAAAAGGCCGGATATTTCACCGCAAACCCGAATGCCCGTTATCTTCTCTTGCAAGTCCATTCCGGGATTTGTTATAATAACGGTTCATCGATCCACGATCCCGAACCGGACCAGCATCGAATATCTCTTTTTTATCGTGCGGCTTCTCTCAAATGGGGGCGGGGCAACCGATAAGATATGACCTTGTGCAAACATCTCTTTTCCAGCATCCCCTCCTTCCACGATGCGGATGATCTCACCCGGCCTCTTACCTATTGCCTCCAGCAGGTAAACCGCCTTTTCCCGTGCCGCTTTCAGTGCTTCTATCTTGCCCTTCCTGTGATAGGACAGGATATCCCTATGTTCCAGTTTATCTATATACATCGTATGAATTCCTTTTGTGTCCACCCGTTTTAAAATTTCATCAATCAGTGTGAAGTCACGTAACGTGACATCAAATGATTTGGAAACCAGAAAATCCTGTCCCGGCTTACGCCAATTATCGCCCACATCCTTTGTGCGGATTGCCTCCCGTGGCACTCCGACTATTTTCAAAACCTGCTTCAATTCCTCCTCTATCCTGGTAAGAGGAACCTTCGTCCGATATTCTTCCGGTTTGGATACGCCATCAAACTCTTCTTCGAAGTACTCCCTTATTTCGATAACGTAATGAATCCTGTCAGGAACTACCTCTATCTCGGAAGTACCGGTTACCTCTATATAACGTTCGCCCACCTGAGCGGGCAGCGGAAAGGGAATGAACATGGAGATCAACAATAAAAGATTGAAAACACGCATAACAGTCTATTTACAGGTTTACCGGGAATCTACATGATCGTCCGGTCATCTATGATCCTGTAGTCCATATCTGAACGGGGCTGGAAAACAGGAGTAAAACATGATTGATAAATTTCCATAAAACACATTAAAATCCACCCCTCCCTGACAATGGAAGGGGTAGATTCACTCCCGGTCTATTTTCGATTATCTTCTTTCCGGAGAACCAAGAAAGACTCCGAGGGTTTAAAATGAGGGACCTTGCGAGCCGGGATGCATATGGTTGTGTGCTGTTGGATATTCTGTGCCTTCTTTGCCGCCCTTTTCTTCAAAGAAAAGGTCCCGAATCCGCGCAGGAATACAATTCTCTCTCTGCCGAGTGCATCCTTCACGCATTTCATGAAACTCTCGATTACCAGGCCAACGGTCCTGCGATCGATTCCAAGCTCCTCAGAGACCCGGTTTATAATATCTGCTTTAGTCATATCTGAATTTTAATGTTCACACTATTTTTATCATTCAGGGACAAAGGAAAATTTCCACCGCCAAGGAGTAGCCTGTTCCTCAGATATGTTCCTGCCCGATACCGTCCATACCGTTTGAATAAACGTCATTGTTTCTTCAGCAAGTCACGTATTTCTGAAAGTAACTTTTCCTCGTTGCTCGGGACAGGTGGGGGCAAGGGTGTCTCTTCTTTTTTGCGCCTGAGATTGGAGAGCAGGCGGATGAACAAGAAAATGGCAAAAGCGATGATCACAAAATCCAGCATGGTCTGTATGAAGTTTCCATAGTTTATCGTGACGGCCGCCTGTTCGACTCCATCAACTACCCTGGCGGGTTCCAATTCCCATCTCAGTTCCGAGAAGTTGGTTCCGCCTACCAGCAACCCTATCGGTGGCATGATGATGTCTGCCACCACTGAAGATATTATTTTCCCGAAGGCACCGCCAATAATCACACCCACGGCCATGTCTACTACGTTTCCACGCATGACAAACGCCTTAAAATCCAGTAAAAAACTACTTTTTGACATCTTTTTTTATTTTAGTTGATAATAATGTATCAAACAAAGGTGGATAACAGAGAAACGTGTCTCGGGGTCATCCACCTTCCCTTCATCGTTGTCTGTCGCTATGCTGAGAAATGGCTTTCCACACTATGGCACTGGCCAGACCTCCTGTCAGTGGAGCGACGATAAATAGCCAAAGCTGTGAGATCGCGCCTCCTCCCTCGAAAAGTGCGGGTCCTATGCTGCGCGCGGGATTTACTGATGTTCCGGTGATGGGAATACATACGATATGCACCAGGACAAGCGTCAGCCCGATGACCAGGCCCGCCAGTTTACCGGCCCCTTTCTTTTTATCCGTGGCTCCCAGCGCCACAAGAACGAAAATAAACGTAAAGACGGCCTCAGCGATAAAGGCCTGCAACATTTCCCCCTCAACAAAGCCGTTGCTCCCTGTCATGGTAGGGCCGGCATGTGGCCCCGTAGATACCAGTATGAAAAGTACGGCTGATCCGAGAATCCCCCCGATTATCTGGAAAATAATGTATAACAGGGCATCCTTGCCCCCCATTCCTCCCGAGCAGTACATGCCCAGTGTGATCGCCGGATTTATATGGCATCCGGATATTCCGCCAATAGCGTATGCCATGGCGACCACCGACAGCCCGAAGGCTATGGCAACTCCCAGGGTACCCACCCCGGTGGTGACCGCACCGGGCATATCCCCGGCAAAAACAGCACTTCCGCATCCCATCAAAACAAGGACCATTGTCCCGATCATTTCAGATACATACCTGTTCATAGCATTTCAAATTACGTGTAGAATAAATATAGTTAATACATTCTGTTCAAGTGAATGCATCTTTCCGGTATTTTCCGGATCGCATTTAACGGCTACTGGATTCCGTTCCCGCGTTGATCGTACAGATGCTTACCCGGTTCCAGTCGGGCTCCTCGAACATGTTCCCTACTCCCTGGCCCTCGGCTACAATCCGTTCTTCTGCAATTCCATACTTGCCCACCAGCATTTTTTTCACGGCCTCCGCTCTTTGTCGGGCGATCCGCTCGTTAACTTCCACGCTTCCCTCAGGAGAGGCATAACCCTTGATGAGTACACTTGCTCCCTTATGGTTCTTTAAATAAGTAGCGATACGTTCGACATTCGGGAGTTGGGAGTTGTCAACTGTCGTCCTGCCCTGGCGGAAAGTTATGACGGATTCCAGCGTCTTTTTAGTGTTGTCAATGGTGTCTTTCACAATTTTTGGTTCCTGGTTGCGGCATTTGTCCAGTGCGGCCTCCAGTTCCGTTACCTTTCGCACTGCCTCCTGCAATGCCTTGGCATCTTTACCGGCCTGTGTATGAAGTTCATTAATTTTTGCGTTCAAGACATCCACCTCCTGCTGGTCGTAAGCTCTCACTTTTGTAAAGTGGTGTTTCCCGTTACTGCATCCGAAATGATACTTCAGACCAACGGATATTTCCCATACGGCCCGTCCGGAATGGAAACGTACGGCTTCGGAACCCATAGCATTCATGTCATAGACCAGGGCAGGTTTCAGTGCCAATGTCCATGCCTTGCTCTCTCCCAGGTTGAAATTAAAGTTCAGGCCCAGTTTTGTTGACATGCTGTTCTGATCGGAACCCGTTTCCCGGTTCATATAATAATGCAACCACCCGATTCCGGCCACCGCTTCGATTTCAAAAGGTCTGGGAACCCCGGTATAGGTCCCAAGGAGATTGTTCAGGTTCACCAACCCCAACAGACTGACATTGGAGCGGTCGAAAATGGTCCTGCTTTGTGAGGTGTTAAAGCTTCCGACCGCCTCCAGACCGAAACCGAAAACCGGTGTCAATTGTTTATTCAGTTCTATCCCCGTGATCGGGCGCATGTTTCCAAAGAAAGAATGATGTGTTAACGGGGTTGTTCCTCCCGCACTGATCCCGATGGACCAGTTGTCCAGAAACTTGTTACCCTCTACTGCAGTCTGGGCATTTGTGTGATACATAAAAACACCAGACAAAAACAAACTGATAAAAATTTTCTTCATCATAAGGTTTAATTTTTAATTATTTTGCAAAAATCGAAATTTATTCAAAAACACATGTTTTCATTCCAGCTCTTTTTTTTGTCATTTTAGCTCTTTAATGCAAAGAAACTGGCTGTATGGATGACCTTCAGAAGTGATTCTTTTTCTTTTGGAAGAAGTGGCATTCAAAAGAAGAGTATTCATAAGTTTTAATATTTTGATTGTTAAACTACAAAGACACAAGTTTTTTCCATTCATGTGAATCACAAGTATTATCATGAGCGATCATTCTGCCTGCTTCCCCATGAAAAACAGTGTCGATCTGTTTATTAGCAATGCAAAAACATGGACAATTATATTTATAATTTTGCAGCAATACAATCATAGCATAAGCGGTTTTATGCTTATTAATCATTCTCGATAATCATCTAAACCTGTTGCACGTCCATCCAGTCATGTAAAGTAAAATTCCCAGGCCTGGCGGAGAAATGCCCCGTATTACTCCTCCTGACCTGGGAATAGAATGATGCGGATGAGATTCCCGCATTGTTTCAATCCATTTTCATCACTATCTGAACATTCGGGTTATTTGCTATCCAGGGCATTCCAATAATCCATGTTGGTAACCCGTTCCAGCAGGACTTTTCTGTCCCCTTCACGGATATTGTCCGCAGCAGTGGCGGAGATAATGGCCGCACGCTTACCCACGCCACGCCATTTAATCATCCGGGCGGGAACTCCACGCCCGATCAGGGCGGCATGCACCTTTTCAGCACGCCGTGCGGAAAGGGTCAAGTTATAGGAGTCGCTTCCTTTGGCGTCCGTGTAGCCCGTGATAAGGAAACGGCTGTCCGGATAGCTTTTCAGTAGCTCTGCCAGCCTGTCAAGCGTTCTTTCCGAAGTGGCTGTTATGACATCCCTGTCAAATTCAAAATGGATATTCTCCAAGAGATCACACGCCATAGTGTCAATAATGGCCGGAACCTCCACCTTTTTCTCAACCACCCGCTCGACGATTCTTTCCACGGGTTTCTCTATCTCCACATATCGTACCACCGGAGCCGCATGTTTGCTCTTTCCGCCAATACGCCAGATGACACTGGCAGAAACCTGAACGAAGTGGGGAAGCCCCTTCTGCACGGGCAGAAGGTATTCACCTTGTAACCCCAGCCCGAACGAGTTGCTTAACCAGGCTTTCACACCCGCCCCGAAAGACAGGGGAACAAACGAGTTTTTGTCGGATGAACGCCCGTCAGGATTCCAGATGTCGGAAGACTCCCAATATGCCTGTCCGGTTGGATCATCCTCAAAGTTGCCGCCATATACGGAAGCAAAGTCTTTATGCAGATAGTTCACACCTACCCTGAGATAAGGTTCAACCCATTGGGATCTGAGCAGGGGAGTAAAGCGGAATTGTAGCCCCAGTCCCCCCATGTACAGTAAATCACGTTTCCTGTCATCACCTGCGGTACGGTTGTTGTTTTTCGTCAAACCGACGCTTCCCTGCAAATCCAGGTAAAACCACCGGTTCAATTCCCGTGCGATGTACAAGTTTGCCCCTCCCATCAGATGATTCGCTTTCAGGTTATAAAAGTAGTTGTCCGGCGTACTCCGGAAACCAGTGACTGACACCCGACTCCAGTTTATCAGCGAACCGCCGAGACCGATCTCCCAGGCTTTTGATTCCTTTTCTGACAGTCCGTCATGCGTCACCTCTGCCTGGAGAGGCACACGACGGGTCGTTTTCGTGTCCTGTCCTCTCACCGCCAGAGAGACCAACAGCAAGGAGAGACACACAAAGCATATCGTTATTTTTTTCTTCATATTCAATTATCCAATAAATAAATCAATTCATCCAGTCGACAGGACAATCCTTGATTGGCAAGGGCATCCGCTTGGACCAGTCCGCAAAATCAACTAAATAGTACTTATCTTCCTCTTTTAACAGATAGTAAGCGTAACGCCCACGGTACTCGTTAGATATATTATATGTTATTTTATCAGTGCTTTCTGTCCGTCGTCTGATATCCAGACCAATCCAGTTATTGGGATAAGTGCTTGTCAGTTTAAAGCGCTTGCCTCCCGTTGACAACGGCTTGGATCCGGTATGTACAGTTCCTCCCGTTCCATTGATGAAAGTACGCATTTCTATAAATACAGCCCGATTTTCTTCCAGCTCTGATGCCGGCAACTTGCCTTCCGGATGTTTCCAAACATTGGTTCCTTCCTCTTTTGTAAATTTATCTTGCCCTGTCGGGTAAGCGTATGTTTTATAAAAATCCTGTAAATTATCCGTGTCAATCTCTCCCCACATGGTGGTAATACCCTGCTTGATTTCAATAAACACACTGTTTTCTTTAAAAGATGGGGCCGGATACACTTCCGGGACATGTATCTTGTCCTGCAAATATACAGTCTGTCCATAGTCATTATAACTTCCCGTACCATCACCAAAATACAGTGCCGCATAATTGTCTGTTTGGTCCCATTCATATTTCGCCAACTTGCCGACAGTATCATTCTTCGCCACATTTGCCTTCTCCGTCTCTGTCAAAACCAACGGACGAATGATGTAGAGATATGAGTTTCCATTGCTATAGCGGACTAACTGATCTTTGTCCACATTTCCTTCGTTGACAGGCCGGTTTATATCTTTAACCCTGGCCGATTTCATACTATTATAAGGAGTAGTAATGGACGTCGGATACTTATCCCATTCTCCATCCACTTGACGCTCGAAGCTGTAATATACATTTAGTGTCCTATAAATATCTATCGACGTATTAGAATAATTAGACAGATATGCGCTTGTAATGATAGCTCTAACATTGATCCTATTCGGCACCAACGTGTTGCCCGCACTCGTTTCCTGCGTTCCATCAACCGTTACAGTCACACTTCCTTTCCTTTCTGATAAACCCTTATTGTCTGGCAATTTATCCCATGTGACCTTGAACTGCCCTTCCTCGTTTGTGATAAATGCATCCGTAGAAGATACACCGGGTAAGTCGCTCACCTTTACTCCGGCTGTGACCTTTTTGCCGGTCTTGTCATACACGGTAAATAGAACCGAACCGTCCGAAGGTACAACATACTCTTTCAGGGAAGAGTTCCAGTATTCAGGAATAACATTGTATGTTCCAACTTCTATCTCGATAACAGAGGATTTTCCGGTCAGGAAATCCCAGAAATCAGTCTGCTTGTTCCGGTCCGCCGGCCATTTTTGGTCAGGATTATGCGGGTTGTCCACATCACCGGACGAGATATACTCTTTCCAAAGCTCGTAGGCACTTTTACCGTTGGCTCCGTTAGCTCCATCCTTTCCGTCCTTTCCTCCATCTTTGCCATCCTTACCGAAAGCAGGCTTGCCTGTATCCGTTCCGTTAATATACCAGTTGCCGTTATCGCCAATGGTGACTGTCGGCGGTATAGCATCACGACCATTCGTTCCGTCTTTACCGTCTTTACCATCCTGACCGTCACGCCCACGTGCGCCGATACCGGTATCCTCTTTCCCAATGAACCAGTTGCCGTTATCACCTATATGCGGTGTCTGTCCGTCCTCTCCGCTGGCTCCGGTCAGGAAACGCCAGAAATCCTGTACCGTGTTGTTTTCGGAGGGCCATTTCTCGCCGGGATTATGCGGGTCGTCCACGCTACCGCTGGCAATCATGTCTTTCCACTGCTCGAAAGCACTCTGACCATCCTTCCCGTCTTTGCCATCTTTTCCCTTGAGAAACTTGAAGAAGTCAGCGACTTCTGTCTGATCCTTCGGCCAGTTGACGGTTCCATCCGCAACTTTTTCCTTCCAAAACTCGTAGGCTGAAAGCCCCGTATCACCTTTGGGCCCCTTGGGCATGGTGATATCCACGTCTGTACAGGATGTCATGAATGACACCATGACCATGCCGCACAGAACTGATGATTTGAATAAATTCATTAATTGTTTAAGTTTAAATTATAAAAATAATAAATGTATCAAGATTTAAAACATAAACCGCTCAGCATAAACCTAACGATTTAATGTAATCTTTACATTTTATGATAGTAAAATTATGACTTATATTACCTTTCAAATTAATATTTGAACTCATTCTTTGTATAAGAATCAAAAAGTAATTCATTTTACATATGCGGATGAATATCCAGGAATCCTAT
>PPYE01208810.1_pt1 | contig 11293 bp, 6 predicted proteins | sample 1559881 | NCBI WGS metagenome assembly PPYE01 (sample SAMN08240022, study PRJNA423297) | Human gut metagenome, whole genome shotgun sequencing project.
CGACGAGCATGTCGGCAAGGCTTCCAGCCCTGCGCTCGAGATTCGTGACCTCGGCCATCTCTTCCTTGATCCAGTTGAGACCCTCACGCCCCTTGTAGATCGCGCCCTTGCGATCGCACATCGTGACGTTCCAGAAGCCCGCGGAGAGCAGCAGCTTCACGATCGCGATGGCTGCCGCGCCGGCGCCGGAGGTGACGATCCTCACGTCCTCCTTCTTCTTGCCGACGACCTTCAGTGCGTTGGTCAGGCCGGCCAGCGTAATGACGGCGGTGCCGTGCTGGTCGTCGTGGAAGATGGGGATATCGCAGCGTTCCTTGAGCTTGCGCTCGATCTCAAAGCAGCGGGGAGCGGAGATGTCTTCGAGGTTCACGCCGCCGAACGAGCCGGAGATGAGCGCGACGGTATTGACGAATTCGTCTACATCATGCGTCTTGACACACAGCGGGAAGGCGTCGACGTCGCCGAAGGCCTTGAAGAGCACGCATTTGCCCTCCATGACGGGCATGCCGGCCTCCGGGCCGATATCGCCGAGGCCGAGGACGGCCGAGCCGTCGGTAATGACGGCGCAGAGATTCCAGCGGCGGGTCAGCTCGTAGCTTTTGTTGATGTCTTTTTGAATTTCGAGGCACGGCTGCGCCACGCCCGGCGTGTAGGCAAGCGACAGATCGTCCTTCGTCTCGACCGGCACACGCGCCGTAACTTCGATTTTTCCCTTCCATTCGCCATGCAGACGAAGAGATTCTTTTGCGTAATCCATGTTTATTCACCTGTTTGCTATGAACCTGGCCATGGGACGCGCCGGATCGGCGCGTCCGGAGTGTGCTTGAAATTTGCTGCTGCGTGCAGCGGGGGCTCAGAGGCGGGCCGCCTGGATACCGGCCTGATAGAGCAGCGCGAAGCGGCGGTATTTTGTTTCCAGGAAGGCGCTCGGGTGCGGCTCGTAGCGGGTGACCATAGCGACGCAGTGCGCCGCGGCCTGCGCATAGTCCGCATACTGTCCGTCTGAGACGGCGGCGACGATGGCCGCGCCGAGGCAGGCGGCTTCCTTTTCCCGCGGCACGACGACCGGCAGGCCGGTGATGTCCGCCTGCAGCTGGCACCAGACGGGGCTTTTCGCGCCGCCTCCGGTGGCGATGATGTGGTCGGGCTTCGTTCCCTTTGCGGCGATGGCGTCGCAGTTTTTGCGCAGCATGAACGCAACGCCCTCCATGACGGCGTGCGCCATGTCAAAAACATCGTGCTCCTGCCGCAGACCCCAGAACATGCCCGCCGCGTCGGCGTCAAATTCCGGTGCGTTCGTACCCACAAGGTACGGCAGGAAGATCAGCGGATTCTCGCCGCCGCGCGCGAGCAGGACGCGGTTCATCTCGTCATAGCCGGTCTCCGGCATGCAGGTCCGGCGGAACCATTCCAGGCTGACGCCGCCGGACTCGGCGACCGGGAGCATGACGTGCGTATCCGGCAGGAAGCCGTAGTGCATGGCGATCCCGCTGTCGCGCGGCGCCGGTTCCTGCGCCATGACGGCGAGGGCCATGACCGTACCGGTCGAGAGCGTGACGCCGCCGGGGCGGACATTTCCGGTGCCGATCATGCCCGCAAAGTGGTCGAGCGTGCCGACGTTCACGAGCGTGTCCTGCGTCAGGCCGAGCGCCTGCGCGGCGGACGCAGTCAGCGGCCCGGCGACGCTGCACGGCTCGACGAGCGGCGGCAGCCGGGTCTCGTCAATGCCGATGGCGTCGAGCATCTGCGTCCAGTAGTGCTTTTCGTAGATATCAAAATAGAATGTGAAGGTGGCGATGGACATATCGGCGAGCTTCCGACCCGTCAGGCGGAAGACAATATAGTCCTTGAGCAGCATGAAGGTCTCGGCGGCGGCAAAGACGTCTGGCCGGTTCTTTTTCAGCCAGAGAATCTTCGTCGCGGGCCAGGTCGGCAGGAGTGCCTGCTGCCCGGTGACGCGCTCGCAGAGCGCGGCGTCAAACTGCGCGGCAAGGAGTTTGCATTCCTCACTCGAGCGCTCATCCATCCAGGAGATCGCGTGCATACAGGCGCGGCCCTCCGCGTCCACGCAGACGAGCGATTCCGCCTGACCGGTAAACGCGATCTGACGGATCTTCGATACGCCGCAGTCGCGCGTGAGCTGCGCGATGAGCGCGGCAAGCTCATTATAATAACGCTCCGCGTCAAATTCCACGAAGCCGGTTTCCCGCAGATACTCGACCGGGCGGCTTTGCTGCCCGACGAGCTGCATCGATCCATCATAAATGGCAGCCTTGATGTTGGTGCTGCCAAGGTCAACGCCAAGATACATGTTGGTTCCTCCATAAAAAAGGCGCTGCATCGAGCCGCTCCACATGGGAAGCAACGCCCAAGCAGCGCCTTCTCAATTTTTTAAAAATTGTATTTACATGACAAGGTCGATATCCATGAGCCTGCAGAAATCGCGCAGCTGCTCGGTGTAATCGCCGTAGGCGACGATGACGTGCTGGCAGCAGACGTTCTGCGCAAATTCTTCCACGGTGCACGAATCGGGGAAGATCTCCAGCGACGGCAGCTGCGGTGCGGGATCATCCCAGCCGTACTCGTTCCACGCGGGCGGCGTTTTGGCCTCGCCGGTGTAGACGTGCATGCGGTAGCGGCCGTGCATGTAGGCAAGGCGCGCACAGGTCACATAGCCGGTCTTGACCTTCGATACGCACAGAAGCGACGTGTTGAGCAGACCGAAGGCGGCGGGAAGGACCGTCACCGGGCCGTCGGTCACAGGCTCGGGGATATAATCCGGCACGCCTGCGATCACGCTGTTCTCAAAGAACTCGTAGTACTCCAGATACGGCACGGTCTGGCCGGAGAGATACTTCATGATCAGCTGCGTCACGCAGCCCATGACGTCGTTTTCCGGCGTGGTGAGCACGTGGTAGTAATGCTCGAGCAGGATGAAGACCATGGCAGGGGGGAAGCCCTCGAGCTTCTTCATGCCGTCGACGTCGAGAAGCGTGATGGCCTCCCAGCCGCGCTCGGTGATCTTCTTGCCGATGGCAAGCGCGTATTTGACGCCCTTTTCGATGATCGCCTCATCGCAGGGCTTTTCGAATTTCCAGGTTTCCTTGACGTACTTCACGCCCTCGGCGATCTTGTCCGGCTCCAGCGTGTCGAGCGCGCGGACCATCTCGAGCATCTCATACGGCTCGACCTCGACGCCGAGCTGGCCGCGCATGGAGTTGCCCTCATACTGCGTGCCGAACAGCAGCATATCGCGGTAGCCCATCGTGCCGACGCGCGCGTCGCGCAGGGCGCGCCTGGCCGCGCAGGCGGAAATGAATGCGTCGAGCTTCGCGCGCGGATAGTCTTTACCGATGATGTTGTAAACATACTTGAAATCGTAGCCGAGCGCCTCGAACGTCGGGCGGATGGCCGTGGTGCCGGCCTGCTCGGCGGTGGTGATGATGCGCCCGTTTTGCTTCCAGCCGCACAGGCCCCACAGGAGCATGGGGATATGGCGGTACTGGTCGGTCACGCGGATGACGGCGTGCGTCGGGACCCAGCCCGCCACGCAGACGACCAGGCAGCACATATCAAAGCCGCGCAGCTTTTCCGCCGCCGCGTCGGCGGTCGCGTATTTTTCATCGTCGATGACGAGCCCTGCGTCCAGCAGGTCATAACCCATGGCTGTCAGAACGCCCAGCGCCTCATCGTGCTTCATCTGCAGCCGCTCGATCGGCGTGTTGACCTCTCCGAAACAAACAAATCCTACCCGTTTATCCATGTGAGCCTTCCTCCGTGTTTTCATTTGCAGTTGTTATTGGGATCATGACCGGCAGCGGAACGCGCGGGGCGATTGCGGCACAGTGCACAAACAAAGCCGCCGGCTAAGGCGATTTTCTATTCCTATTCTCCCATAGCCGAACGAAATAGTCAATGCGCAACCATGAAATAATTCACGCAAAACAACGCAAAATTGAGGGTTCCCGCGGCCTCAGGTTGTGTGGCGGACGACCAGATTCGGGCGCAGCGCGATCTGCTGCTGCGACATCTGCGGGTTTTTCGTGCGCTTGGTCAGGATGTTGACGGCGACGGAGAGCATGTCCTCGTAGGGATTGGCGATGGTGGTGATGCCGCCCTCGATATATTTGGACGACGTGAGGTTGTCAAAGCCCATGACGGCCATATCCTCAGGGATGCGCAGACCGCTTTCGCGCAGCGCGTGGATGGCGCCGATGGCCATCTGGTCATAGCAGCAGAAGACGGCGTCGGGCGGGTTCTCCAGCGACAGAAGCTCCTTGGTCCTGAGATATCCGCCGCTCTCCGCGCGCTCGGGGCCGACGCAGATGAGCTGCGGATCGACCTTCATACCCTGCAGCTTCATGGCCTGCTTGAACACGGTGACGCGGCTGAGGGAGATGCGGTCGCTGATGCAGGCGATGCGCTGGTAGCCGCGCTTTTGCAGGTGCTGCACGCCCATGATGATGCCGCTGTATTCGTCGAGATGGATGCAGTCAAATTCCAGCAGGGGATAGTATTTCGACGTGATCAGCATGATCGGCAGGCCGCTTCTGTGCATGGCGCTGATGAGCTGATCGGACATGTTTTCCTCGGTATCCATGACGACGAGCAGGCACTTGACGTGGATGCGGCTCATGGTGTTGATCGCGTCGAGCAGCTCCGCGGCCTTGAAATCCGTCAACTTCATGATGAGCGAATAGCCCTTCGCGGCGAGAAAATCCTTCGCCTTGTGCACCAGACGCGCGTAATATTCCGACGCGACCTCGGGGACGATGATGCCCGCCGAATTCCAATCCGGCGTGGCGCGGCCGCCGCGGCCCTGCAGGGTGTAGCCGAGTTCGTCCGCCGCCTTGAGGATCTTTTCCGTCATTTCCCGGCTGATCTCCTTGCCGCCGTTGAGCCCGCGGGAGACCGTGGAGACGCTCACGCCAAGCTTTTGTGCAATGTCTTTCAGGTTTGCCATGGAATGCACCGCCTTTCTCTGGACATCATAACATAAGCGCAACTGCAATGCAACAACCTTTCTGTTTTTCGCGTAGTTTTGCAGAGAACAGCGCCGCGCGGACTTGCCCGCGGCGGCGAAGCTGTGTTAAGATACAAACAGAGCGGCGCGCCTGCGCGCGGCCGCGGAAAAAGAGAAAGCTGGTGGTGATCGTTTTGCAGACGGGTCTGCGGCGGACGGACACCGACATGACCAGAGGCAGCGTCCTCGGGCAGCTGGTCGCGTTTTCCGTCCCGCTTTTGATCGGCAACATTTTTCAGCAGCTGTACAACACGGTGGACAGCGTGGTGGTCGGAAATTTCGTCGGCAAGGAGGCGCTGGCCGCGGTCGGGAGCGTCGGGCCGGTGATCAATATGCTCATCGGCTTCTTCAACGGCTTTGCGACCGGCGCGGGCGTCGTCATCTCGCGGCATTACGGCGCGCGGCAGCGGGAGAACGTCCGGACCGCCGTGCAGACGACCATCGCCATGACGATCCTGATGAGCATTGTGCTGAGCGTGCTCGGCGTGGTGCTGACGCCCGCGCTGCTGCGGATGATGCAAACGCCGGAGGAGGTGCTTGCGCATGCGAGCGAGTATCTGCAGATCTATTTTGCCGGATTGAGCGGGCTGCTGCTGTACAACATGGGCGCGGGCATCCTGCGCGCCGTCGGCGACACCAGACGGCCGCTGTATTTCCTGATCTTCTCGGCGGTGACGAACACCATCCTCGACCTGCTGTTTGTGACGGTGTTCCGCATGGGCGTCGCGGGCGTGGCGATCGCGACGATCCTTGCGCAGTTCGCCTCGGCGGCGCTGGTGCTGCTCGTGCTGACGCGGTCGAAGGGCGATTACCGCATCGAATGGCGGGCAGTGCGGCTGGAGAAGAACATGCTCGGCAGCATCTGCGCGCTGGGCCTGCCGTCGGCGGTGCAGCTGGCGGTCACGGCGTTTTCCAATATTTTTGTGCAGTCCTATATCAACCGCTTCGGCGCGGACTGCATGGCTGGCTGGACGTCGTATAACAAGATCGATTCCTTCGCGCTCCTGCCCATCACGACGATCTCGCTGGCGGTGACGACCTTCGTCGGGCAGAATCTCGGCGCGGGCGACCACGCCCGCGCGAAGCAGGGCACGCGGACGGCGCTTTTATTGTCGGAGGCGGTCACGGTGGTGGTGCTGCTGCCGCTGATGCTTCTGTCGCCGCAGCTCATCAGCCTGTTCAATCAGGAGCCGGAGGTCCTGCGCTACGGGACGCTGTTCATCCGGTTCATTTCTCCGTTTTACTTAGTCATCTGCATCAACCAGATCATCTCCGGTTCGCTGCGCGGCGCGGGCGATTCGCGCAGCTGCATGCTGATCATGCTGGGCTCGTTCGTGCTGTTCCGGCAGATCTACCTGATGATCGTCTACCGGGTCTGGGGGACGGTCCTCCCGGTGGCGATGGGCTATCCGGCAGGCTGGGTGCTGTGCAGCGTGATCCTGCTGCTGTATTACCGGAGCGGCGCATGGAAAAAGGCAAGCGTCTTCAAGGAAAAAGCAGAATAAAGCGCAAACGGCCCGCCGGAACATTCCGGCGGGCCGTTCTGTCAAGCACTGGCCCGGGAGCGCCCCAAGGCTCCCCTCTCAGGGGAGCTGTCTGCGAAGCAGACTGAGAGGTTGCTGCGTCGCGGTATAACCTCTCCGCCTCACTGCGTTCGGCACCTCCCCTTCACAAGGGGAGGCTTTTTTCGCCAGCCCAGAGGCTCCCCTTGTCAAGGGGAGCTGGCGCGCAGCGCCTGAGAGGTGAACCCCGCCGCAGCGGATGGCTTCCCCTATGAGGGGAAGCTGTCGCCGGAGGCGACTGATGAGGTGGACAGCGCCTCGTAGACGCAAATGCCTCCACCTCATCCGTCACGGCTCCGCCGTGCCACCTTCCCCTCATAGGGGAAGGCATGATGGGGACGCGCCTGCACCAAGGCTCCCCTCTCAGGGGAGGCTTTTGGGCGTGCGCACACGCAAAAAGGAGGCCGCAGCTGCGGCCTCCTTTTCGTAAAGGGTGTATTCAAAAGGGAAATGAATTATTTGGAGATGTCGTAAGCGTACTCGTACTGAGACAGGTCGACGTCGCCGGATTCCTTCAGCTCCTTGTAAGCCGCGTTGTAGCGCTCGGCCAGATCGGCGCAGACAGCGTCGAGATCGTCGAGGTCGCCGCGCAGGTAGGAGTCAAGGACGGTATTGAAGTTTTCGCCTTCCAGCGGGAGCAGGGAGTCGGGATACAGGGACATGCTGGCGTAGTTGCTGATGTCGCCGAACTGTGCCCACTGCGGGCCGAGGTCTGCGCTGAGCTCGGTGTTCTCGATAACTTCGGTCTTGTAGGGGATCATGCCGCCGACGGAGTAGATCTTGCTGTTCAGCTCGTCACTGTTGAGGAAGATGAACGCGTCGATGATGGCCTGCTTGTGTGCATCGGAAGCAGCTTCATAGGCGGGAGCCGTGATGGAGCAGCCGACACGGTCGAGGTAAACGCCCTTGTAGGGAGTCTCGTCGACCATTGCGGGAGGATCGATGACCGTCCAGTTGCACTCTGCTGGGAACTGGCTGGTGTAGACGCCGTAGTCATAGGAAGGCGCATAGAACATGCCGACCTTGCCGGCGGCGAACTGCGCGCGGATCTCGTCGATGCCGAGGTCATCAGCGCCGAGGAGCAGGCCTTCCTGCATCATCTTGGCCTCGATCTCGAGGACGGGCTTGAACTGGGAGAAGTCATAGGTAGCGGTGTTGGGATCGAACCAGCCGCGGCCGGTGGAGTTCATGCAGACCTTGAAGGTGCCGCGGCGGATCATACCGGCCGTCCAGGTGCACCAGCCGTAGCCGAACTCTTCGCCGTTGCCGTTCTCGGTGATGACCTTGGCGCAGTTATAAACGTCTTCCCAGGTCTTCGGCAGCTCGAGGCCGTTCTTCTCGAACAGGTCGAGGTTGACAGCAAACTTGATGGGGACAACTTCCAGGGGAAGAGCGACCAAAATGCCCTGCTGGATGTTGATGCCGTTCTGGATGTAGGGCTCGTAGCCGGCGATGAGCTCCTTGAGCTCAGCGTTGTCGATGGCGTTCAGATCCTGGATCCAGCCGGAGACGATCCAGTCGGCAGAGCCGGTACCGGCATCGACCAGATCATAGAATGTGCCGCCCTGCATCAGAGCGCGGGCATTGTTGGAGTAGTCGTTGATGTCCGAGATGATCTGGATCTCAACGCCCTTTTCCTTACCGGTGGTCTCGTTCCAGTTGGCGACCTCAGCCTGCAGCGTGTTCAGGTAAGCGCCGATGGAGCAGTAGTAGGTGACGACTTCGACGTCGCCGGAAGCGGCGGTGTCTTCGGTCTTTTCTTCGGTCTTGGTTTCTTCCGTGGTGGTGGTGGTGTCTGCCGTGGTCTGGTCATTTGCCGGCTGATCCGCCGCAGGGCTGGAAGCACATGCAGCAAGGGAGAGGACCATGATCGCGGCCAGAAGCAGAGCGATAAGTTTTTTCATTGTTTTTCCTCCTTGTTGTTTTTTGTTCGCTACTCAAAGTTTAACAGTTTTTCGGAAGTCCGTCAATCGCTTCGGAGCGTTTTGCACAATCCGGACAACATACGCGCGCAAAAACTGTGCAGAATGCTGTTTCATGTGAAAATAATTATGAAATACGATAAAACGAACAGATTACCGCACGGAACAAAAACGAAAAAGTTGATACAAAATATGGGGAAAACCAGAATATAGAAATTTATGCGGCGGAAATTCTACGCAACTTTGAAACGCATCTTTCGAACACGTTGCACTTGGCACGTCAAAAACCCGCGATAATCCGCGGATTTTCGACAAATTCAAGATATCTAACGTCGATATGACGTCCGAAAACCGCGCAAACGGAGCGAAAAACGGCCGGAAAAGCAAGCGGCCGCCGGAGATCCGGCGGCCGCAGCGGAGATCACTCCGCGAAGAGGCGATTGATGTTCTTGAGTGTTTCGCGCACGAGCTGTTCGCCGCCCACATGGCCGACAAGGCCGGAGGCGATGAACGCGCTGTAGTGGCCGCCCTTTTCGGCCTTCTCGGTGGGCAGATACCCCTCAGAGCCGCCCGCGAGCTGGACGAGGAAGGTCTGCTCGGCATACGAGCGCGCCTTGATCTGGTTGCCGAAGTCGAGGAAGAGCTCGAACGGGTTCGTCGCGAAAGCGACGGTGCCGAGGCGCAGGATGTGGCACTCGGTGTCGAGGATGTCCATCTTCTCCTGCAGCTCCTCGCGGCGGAGGATACCGAGGTCGACCTGCAGCGCAGCTGCGTCGTTGAAATCGACATCGCCCGGCTTTTCGGCCAGATAGTCATGGATGCGGCGGCGCGCAGAGGCGACCTCCGCAAAGGTCGTGCGGCGCAGCGGCAGCTGCATGTTGTGGACCTCATGCACGAGCTCGGGGTCTGCCTGCGGTGCGTCAAGGCCTTCATTGTAGACCTCAATGATCTCATTTGCGACGCGCTTGCCTGCCTTGCGCATGCCGGAGAGGTCAAACATGGAGGGGTCTGCCTTTCTGGGGTGCGGGTTGGTGCGCTTGAGGTTCGGGTCGTTCACGTCGCTTTCCGGCTCGACCCAGCGGACGAGATCGACCGGGCACTGGTCGCCGGCGGGCGAGCAGAGCGGAAGCATAAAGAGCTTGTCGCCGAAATGCTTGCGCAGGAGCATCTTGGCCTCGCCCCAGAAGTCGGGGGAGACGAACAGCCGGTGCTGGACGCACTGCGCCGGGCTCAGCTCGCCGTCCGCGCCGAAGATGTACAGAAGCTCGATGCCGGAGTCATTGCCGCCCTCGACCGCGGTGAACTTTGCGGTCTCGGCGTTGCCCCACATCTGGGCGGAGCCGTCGTTATAGCACACGCGGCGGCACATGCCGACCGGCGCGCGGCCGAAGGCATTGACAAAGCTGCCCTCGGTGCGGGAGGTCCAGGCCGCCAGCGCGGCCTTGCTGATCTGTTCGGCGAGGAACTCGAAGGTCTCCTCGGGCTGCGCGATGTCGGGGTTGGCGGAAATGTTGGCACTCTCGATATACTTCTTATCGGGCGGCAGCTCAGACTCGATCAGCGCGCGGAAGCTGGTCGCGTTGCCGGTGAATTTGCTGGAGGAATCGTCGCGGTGGGCGTAGCGGGGGCCCGTATGGACGTGGGTGGCGGAGATGATGACCTTCATCGGGTCAAGACCTGCGTCGTTCCCGGCGAGCTTTGCGCGCACGGCGTCGCGCAGCCCCCAGCTGATGTCGACCAGATCGCAGGCGCAGAAGATGGCCTGGTCGGTCTCGGAGCTGATGGCGAGGGCCGTCACGCAGATCGGTTTTTCGACATATTCGGAGATGCGCTCGGCGAACTGTCCGGCGAGAGATACCTTCTTGTCGGGCGTGATGGACTGCTCCGCCCACCCGAATTTCAGTTTGGACATAGGAAAGCCTCCTTATTATATTTCTGTTTTCCGCGGCAGCACCGTGGGGGCGCTGCCGCGGGAGATCATTCTGCAAAGAGCTTGTTGATGTTCTTGAGCGTCTCGCGCACGAGCTGCTCGCCGCCCGCGTGGCCGACGAGGCCGGAGGCGAGGAACGCGCTGTAGTGGCCGCCCTTTTCGGCCTTCTCGGTGGGCAGATAGCCCTCGGTGCCGTTGGCCAGCTGGATGAGGAAGGTCTGCTCGGCGTAGGAGCGCGCCTTGATCTGGTTGCCGTAGTCGAGGAAGAGCTCGAACGGGTTGGAGGCGATGGCGATGGTGCCGAGGCGGATGATGTGGCACTCGGTGTCGAGGATGTCCATCTTTTCCTGCAGCTCCTCGCGGCGGAGGATGCCGAGGTCGACCTGCAGCGCGGCTGCGTCGTTGAAGTCGACGTCGCCCGGCTTCTCGGCCAGATAGTCATGGATGCGGCGGCGCGCGGCGGCGACCTCGGTAAAGGTCGTGCGGCGCAGCGGCAGCTGCATCATATGGACCTCGTGGACGAATTCGGGGTCGGTCTGCGGGGCGTCGAGGCCCTCGTTGTAGACCTCGATGATCTCGTTTGCAATGCGCTTGCCGGCCTTGCGCATGCCGGACAGGTCGAACATCGACGGATCGGCCTTGCGCTTGTGCGGGTTGGTGCGCTTGAGGTTCGGATCGTGCACGTCGCTTTCCGGCTCGACCCAGCGGACGAGGTCGACTGGGCACTGGTCGCCCGCGGCGGAGCACTGCGGCAGCAGGAAGATGTGCTCGCCGAAGTGCTTGCGCAGGAGCATCTTGGCCTCGCCCCAGAAGTCGGGGGAGACGAACAGCCGGTGCTGGACGCACTGCGCCGGGC
>PPYE01208503.1_pt1 | contig 11292 bp, 9 predicted proteins | sample 1559881 | NCBI WGS metagenome assembly PPYE01 (sample SAMN08240022, study PRJNA423297) | Human gut metagenome, whole genome shotgun sequencing project.
AACAAGATGTTAGTTAACATGAATGACGTGCTTTATCCGGCAAAAAAAGGCAAATACGCAGTAGGCCTTTTTAATGCAGTAAATCTGGAACTGGCACGTGGAATCATTGCAGCAGCAGAAAGTTCTCAGTCACCGGTCATCATGGGAACAGCGGAAGTACTTCTTCCATACGGACCACTGGAGGAGGTTTCCTATTACCTTATCCCTATGGCTAAGAAAGCAAATGTTCCGGTTGTTATCCATCTGGATCATGGTCTTAAGAAAGAAACCTGTCTGAAAGCACTGGAACTTGGATTCTCATCCATTATGTACGACTGCTCTACAGATTCTTATGAAGATAATGTAAGAAAAGTTAAAGAGATGGCAGACATCGCGCACTCTTATGGGGCAACCATCGAGGGTGAGCTTGGACACGTAGGAGATAACCCGGATTCTGCAGAGGGAAGCTCTCATATCAATCCGGCTGACTTCTATACAGATCCTAAAATGGCCAAAGACTTTGTTGACAAAACTGGTGTAGATGCTCTTGCAATCGCAGTAGGAACTGCTCACGGAGCATACAAACTTCCACCGAAACTTGATTTTGAACGTATTCATACAATTGCAAATACTGTAGATGTACCGCTTGTTCTTCATGGTGGATCCGGACTTACAGACAACGACTTCAAACGCGCAATTCAGGAAGGTATCAGTAAGATCAATATCTTCACAGATATCAACGTTGCAGCAGTAGAAGCTGAGTTCCGTAAATTCGAAACTATGAATAAAGGTATCATTGACCTGATCCCGGCAGCAGTAGAAGCTGTAAAACAGGAAACATTAAAGAAAATGATGCTCTTCTCCAGCAATGGAAAAGGCACATTAAATCAGCCATCCCAGGATGAGCTTGTAAAAGCTGTTGTTCAGGAAGTGCTCAGAGAACTTGGCAGGAAATAATTACATAATATAAAAGGTGCGCCGTAAGGCGCACAACAAAAATACAGCAGGTGAATTGCTCACCTGCTGTATTTTTTAACTTTTTTGAGGGGGGGGGAGATAGAGAGTGGTTATTCATCTATCCAAAACCTATTATAGGGAAGAAATATGTTCAAAGTGTGTACTAATTCTAAAAGAAATCTAAAAAGGGTAAAGAAAAATTAAAGAAAATCTATAATTTTTACAGCGTATTGTAGTTTCACAGAAAAAATGGTAGAGTGTAAACACCTGCTGAAAGTCAGCAGATAATATCACAGGGATTCCGGTTCCGGAAATCCATTTTCAAATGTCATTTCGACAACTATTCCAAAGAAGAAAACATAATAAGTTCAGAAAGGGGAGATGCCTATGCCCTGACAGATCTGCATCCAGTTTACTTTGTTGAGAGAGGCTGCCGGAGAGGAAAAGGCAGCAAAGAGGAGTTCGCAGATGAATTTTAATATGAAAAACAGAATATGGAAAAATTTAAGTGCAATGAGTATGGCTTTTTTCATGACAGGAATGGTTCTTGGAGGATGTGGACAGACAACAGTTTATGCGGCAGAACTGGCGTATGAAAGTGTAGAATTTGAAGAGCATTCTGAAACAGAAGAGACAGGGATAGAAGAATCCGGAATAGAAGAATCCGGAACAGATGAATATGATCCGGATGAAATACAATCAGAAGAAAATGCAGAAGAAACTGAACCTGAAGAGACGGAAGATTCCGAAGAGAAGGATCAGGATAAGGCCAATCTGTCTGATGGTAAATCGGAAGAAGAGGATAAAGAAAACGAGAATAAAAAGAAAACACCGAACTTTACGGTTAACGTAGTCACAGATGAAAGTACAGTAAAAGCAGGAAGCGACCTGGTATATACGGTGACTCTGGAAAATACAGGCGATGTAATGTTGAAAAACATACAGCTGCGGGCATTGTTTTCAAACCAGAATCTGCAGGGCGAGTGGTCCGGGGATAATTTAGAACAGCTGGATGTCGGGATAAGGAAAGAGCGGTATCTGACAGTGAATCTCCCGGAGGAGCAGGAAGTGGCTGTTTCTGTGAAAATTCTGGCATCTGCAGAAGTTGAGATGACAGAAGCAGATACGGAGGATGCTGTAATCAACAGAGAGACATCCCTTGATACAAAAATTATCCCACTGGAAGCATCTTTTGAAGTGACGAAAACGGCTGACCGTTCCGTTGCAGTGCCTGGAGATAAGATTCTGTTTCAGATCTGCATTCGAAATACCGGAGAGCGGACACTGCATTCTGTAGTTACGACAGAACGTTTTCAGCTTGGAAATGTACCGGTACAGTTTTTAGAAAAAGAGGGGGTGGTTCTGAATAAGTCAAAGACAAAAGCAAGGATCGAAAGAATTGAACCGGGCAAGGCAGCAGGCCTGCAGGCAATGGTAACATTGCCGGAAAACCTAAAAGAACAGGAACTTTTGAATGAAGTAACCGTGACGACACTGGAGACTGGGGAACAGGTGATGACTTCTCAGGCAAAAATTCAGATCAGGGCAGCTGAAGAGGTGGAAACAGAAGAGGCAGACAGAATGTCTGTGGATGTGGATAATAGTGCAGTTTCCCATATGGGAGAGAGTTATCCGGCTTCTACACATCCAAAAACCGGAGATCCGTACCAACCGTTTCTGTGGCTGGCAATGATCCCCGGTTCTATGCTGACTGCGGGCTGGATCCGCAGACGGATGTAATTACAATTACAGAATATCGATATGTTCTCCGGCAAGTGCTTTGTTCATACTGCGGACAGCACAGAACTTACCGCACATACTGCAGGTATCACTGTGGTCATCTTCCGGAAGACGGTCATCACGGATAGCTTTGGCTGTTTCCGGATCAAGAGCACAGTCAAACTGTGCATCCCAGTCAAGGACACGGCGGGCATCTGCCATCTTGTCATCGATATCTCTTGCATGCGGGATTCCTTTGGCAATATCTGCCGCATGGGCTGCAATCTTGGAAGCAATAATTCCCTGTTTGACATCTTCTACATTCGGAAGAGCCAGATGTTCTGCCGGTGTTACATAGCAGAGGAATGCGGCTCCGTTCATGGCTGCAACAGCACCACCGATCGCAGCAGTGATATGGTCATATCCAGGTGCGATATCTGTAACGAGAGGTCCAAGTACATAGAATGGCGCTCCCATGCAGATGGTCTGCTGAACTTTCATGTTGGCAGCAACCTGATCAAGCGGCACATGGCCAGGTCCTTCAACCATGACCTGCACGTTATGAGCCCATGCACGTTTGGTAAGTTCTCCAAGACGTACCAGCTCTTCAATCTGGCATACATCAGTGGCATCAGCCAGACAGCCAGGACGACATGCATCTCCAAGAGAAATAGTAACATCATGCTCTTCACAGATGTCCAGAATTTCATCGAAGTATTCATAGAACGGATTTTCTTCACCGGTCATGCTCATCCATGCAAATACAAGGCTTCCGCCACGGCTTACAATGTTCATTTTACGTTTGTGTTTTTTGATCTGCTCGATGGTCTTTCTTGTGATTCCGCAGTGGAGAGTAACAAAATCAACACCGTCCTCAGCATGAAGGCGAATTACGTCGATGAAATCATGAGCAGTCAGTTCAGAGAGATCACGCTGATAATGAATGACACTGTCGTATACCGGAACGGTTCCGATCATTGCAGGACACTCATGTGTCAGTTTCTGGCGGAACGGCTGTGTATTGCCGTGGCTGGAGAGGTCCATGATCGCTTCTGCACCGAGATCTACTGCTTTCATAACTTTCTGCATTTCGATATCATAATCTTTGCAGTCTCTGGATACACCAAGGTTTACATTGATCTTGGTGCGCAGCATGCTGCCGACACCTTCCGGGTTCAGGCAGGTATGATGTTTGTTGGCACAGATCGCTACTTTACCTTCGGCAACCAGTTCCATCATTTTTTCAACCGGCATGTGTTCTTTTTCTGCAACAGTTTTGATCTGAGGGGTTACGATGCCTTTGCGTGCGGCATCCATCTGTGTTGTATAAGTTGTCATATGGTATATTCTCCTTCTATGTAAATGATAATTTTTATTGTGTTTTTCCAAGGGTGTGGTCCAGTGGACCAGAACCATGTCCGAGATCCAGCTGTGCCTTCAGGGCATCAGTCAGATACTGCTTGGAACGGCGCACAGAATCTTCAAGAGAAAATCCTCTGGCAAGATTTGAGGCAATCGCACTGGAAAGTGTGCAGCCGGTGCCGTGAGTATTTGGATTGTTGATGCGTTCACCATGCAGCCAGATGCCATGTCCGTTTGTATAAAGAAGGTCATTTGCATCGTTGATGCGATGGCCGCCTTTCAGAAGGACAGAAATGTGAAAGCTTTCATAAAGTTTGTGAGCAGCTTCTTCCATAGAGTCAGCATTTGTGATTCGCAGTCCGGTGAGCGCTTCAGCTTCTGGAATATTGGGTGTGATGATCTCTGCAAGAGGAAAGAGTTCCTTCTGAAGTGTTTGCTCGGCATCTTTGTCCATCAGACGATGTCCGCTGGTGGAGATCATAACAGGATCCAGTACGATATGGTGTGCATGGTACTGCTGTAATTTGACAGCAACGTGATGCATGATCTCAGCGGATGAGAGCATGCCGATCTTAACTGCATCAGGAAAAATGTCAGTAAAGATGCAGTCCAGCTGGTTGTCAAGAAATTCCGGAGAGGTTTCCTGAATTCCGTAAACACCGGTTGTGTTCTGGGCGGTCAGAGCTGTGATCGCACTCATGGCATAGACTCCGTTCATGATCATGGTCTTGATATCTGCCTGAATGCCGGCACCACCACTACAGTCGCTTCCGGCAATCGTTAATACTGTTTTCATAATCGTGTTATTCCTTATTGTTTTGTTGAGATTTACAGTTTTTGCAGTTCCGTAAGAAAATGTCTGACGGCTTCGGCTTTGTTAGCAGGTTTAAAAAGTCCGCTGACAACGGCAGCACCGGAAATTCCGCTTCCTGCAAGAAGATGAAGGTTGTCAGCAGTAACACCGCCGATTGCAACAACCGGAATTTCTACAGCCTGACAGATCGCTCGCAGAGTTTCGACAGGAAGTTGTGTGACGTTGGTTTTAGTGGTGCTTCCGAAGACTGCACCGCAGCCTATGTAGTCTGCTCCGGCATTCTGGGCTGCAAGTGCTTCTTCGACATTATGGGCACTTCCGCCGATGATAAAGTCAGGCCCGAGAAGCTGACGTGCTTTCTGGATGCCCATATCAGAAAGTCCGACATGAACAACGGAAGCATTTGCTTTCTGTGCAAGATCCGGGCGGTCATTGATGATCAGTGGAACACTGTAACGTTCACATATTTCTTTTAAAAGGGCGGCTTCCTGAAGAATTTCTTCGTCAGAAGCATTTTTTTCACGAAGCTGGACACAGCTGACACCTGCGCGAAGGAGTTCCTCGGTAACGGATGCAAGTGTTTCATCGGGTTTCAGCCAGCTTCGGTCTGTAACAGCATACAGTTTCAGCTGTTCTGGTGATATTTTCATAGGTCTTTCTCCAATATCTGATCAGAATTTATGTTTCGAGGTGTACATTAATTTCTCTTCCAGTACATCAAAAAGATGTACATGAAAACTTCCAATACCGGATTTTTCTGCGTCTGTTCGTCTGCCTGCTTCAAGGGCAGTTTCACGCCAGAGTGCTCCGGCGGCACGGACCGCATCAAATGCAGAAGTGTCCGTACACAGAAATAATGTGCAGAGTGCAGAAAGCATACATCCGCCACCGGTGATTCGTCGAATCCTGGAGTCACCGCCGGTCAGAATCTGTGTCTGCTTTCCATCAGATACCACATCCTCTTTGCCCGTGATCAGAACTGTGCAATTGAGAAGAGATGCCGCCTGCCCTGCAATCAGACAGACATCACGTTCCGCCATCTGCAGGGAACTTTCTACACCGCCGTGTTTCTCGGGACTGTCGGTATCCGAAAAAAGAGAACATAGAACAACGGCTTCTTCCTGATTACAGCGAACAGCAGTCGGATGAACGGCTTGAAGAAGTTTTTGCAGCTCTTTTCTTCGAAATGTGCTGGCACCGGCGCCGACCGGATCCAGGACGACCGGGTGGCCAAGGGCATTTGCCTTCTGTCCGGCAAGGATGCAGGCCTGTATTTTGGCAATGTCCGGTACTCCGGTATTTAGAAGGGTTCCATGACAGAAAGAAGTGATTTCTTCGACTTCCTGTTCATCCTGTCCCATTACGGCACTTCCGCCGGCTGCAAGCAGTAGATTGGCAACATCCTGCATGGTTACCGGATTAGTGAGACAATGAATCTTGGGAGCATTCTGGTGAATGCAGAAAGAAATTTCTTCTATATTATTAAGTGACATAAATTATCTCCTGGCGGCAAGAAATACCTGGCTTTTTTCAAAAACACGAAGCAGGATAAAGGCCAGTACACTTCCGGTAAATGTTGAGATAAAAAACGGGATCATGTATACGGTGAATCCGGCCGGGGCAAGTCCCATGAGAAGTTTGGCTACCGGATAGGCTGCAAGACCTCCGAGGATTCCGGTTCCCAGTGCTTCTGCAACACAGGTAAGACTTAATTTGCGGGTGAGTCGGAAGACCAGACCACAGCATAAGGCGCCAACCATGCTTCCGGGAAAGGCAAGAAGACTGCCGATTCCTAGCAGGTTGCGGATCAGACTTGCACAAAAAGCAATGCCGATTCCCCACCATGGGCCAAGCATGACTGCTGCAAAGACATTGACCATATGCTGGACCGGAGCACATTTACTTCCGGCAACAGGAACGCTGATCAGACTTCCGGCAACAGCAGCTGCTGTCAGTACACCTGCAATGGCCAGCTTCTGAGTGGATGTTGTTTCTTTTGTGTTCATTTTGAGTAAACCTCCTGTTCTACCTGATGAGGGATGAGCCATTGACAGCTTCTTAAAAATCTGATAACAAAAAAGAAGATACCGCAGGGGTACCTTCGTTCAATGTGTCTGGTATTTCCCTACGTTGGCATTATCCAAATCAGGTTAAGGGTCGAAACCAATCAGTTTCCTCTCAGCCGGCTTCAGCCAGCTCCCCTATTTTGTAATTTTACTTTCCTATTATACTGCCAGTTAAAGAAGATGGCAAGATTATATTCAGTGATGTTTTGTAAAAAAGCAGAAAAGCAGAAAAGGAAGACAAAATCTACAAACATTGAAAAGAGAATCTGTTTGTGCTATTCTGTAATGGAGTATATATCCCTAGGCAGAGGAGGACAATATGAAAGTATCAACATTATTGGAAGGTTTGAAATATATCTGTTGTCAGGGCAGCACAGAACAGGAAGTCTCTACAGTTGTATATGACTCCCGAAAAGTAGAAGAAAATTCCCTGTTTATCTGCATTCGCGGTGCGGTTGTAGATGGACACAAATTTGTACCGGATGTGATCAGGAAAGGTGCGAAAACACTCGTTGTTGAAGAAGAGGTAGAAGCACCGGAAGATGTAACTGTGATCAAAGTTGCAGATACCCGTTATGCGATGGCCTTTATTTCCGCTGCATATTTTGGACATCCGGCGGAGAAACTGAAAACGATTGGAATTACCGGAACAAAAGGAAAAACTACCACAACATATATGGTAAAATCCATTCTCGAAAATGCAGGATACAAAGTTGGACTGATTGGAACCATCGAAGCGATCATTGGAGAAGAATCTATTCCGGCAAGCAACACAACTCCGGAATCTTATCTGGTGCAGGAATATTTTCGTAAAATGGTAGATGCAGGATGTGACTGTGTAGTTATGGAAGTTTCTTCACAGGGACTGATGCTTCACCGTACACAGGGATTTGTTTTTGATTATGGTATCTTTACCAATATTGAACCAGATCATATCGGACCAAACGAGCATAAGGATTTTGATGATTATCTCAGATGCAAATCTATGCTGCTCCGGCAGTGTCGTGTGGGAATCGTCAACAGAGATGATGAACACTTTGAGAGAATTATCGAAGGGCATACTTGTCAGCTGGAAACTTACGGATTTTCTCCGGAAGCTGATCTGCGTGCAGAAGATGCACATATGGTAGGCGGCAAAGGATATCTCGGTATCTCTTATCAGCTGAAAGGACTGATGGAATTCCCGGTTGAAATTGATATTCCGGGTAAATTCAGTATTTATAATTCACTGACTGCAATCGCAATCTGTCGTCATTTCAATGTATCACAGGAAAACATCATCAAGGCACTGAAAGTGGCGAGAGTCAAGGGGCGTATCGAGGTGATCAAAGTTTCTGATGAATTTACATTGATGATCGACTATGCACATAATGCAATGGCACTGGAGAGTCTGCTTACTACATTAAGAGAATATCATCCGCATCGACTGGTCTGCCTGTTTGGCTGTGGAGGAAATCGTGCAAAATCCCGCCGTTATGAGATGGGAGAGGTTTCGGGCAGACTGGCAGATCTGACGATCATCACATCCGATAACCCTAGATTTGAAGAGCCACAGGATATCATTGATGATATTAAGATCGGCATCAGTAAGACGGATGGAAAATATGTCGAGATCTGTGACCGCAAAGAAGCGATTGCCTATGCAATCCATCATGGAGAACCCGGAGATATCATTGTTCTGGCAGGAAAAGGACATGAAGACTACCAGGAGATCAAAGGTAAGAAGTATCCTATGGATGAAAGAGTCCTGATCGCAGAGATTCTTCAGGAGGATAAAGAAAGAGCAGATAAATGATCTACGCGGATATCATTGTGGATATATCCCACGAAAAGCTTGACCGCAGTTTTCAATACAGAGTTCCGAAAGAACTGGAAGCAGAGATTCAACTGGGAATGGTAGTGACCATTCCCTTTGGAAACGGTAATCATGAAAGAAAGGGATATGTGACAGGCCTTTCTGACAAACCGGCATTTGATATATCCAAAATGAAAGAACTTCATGGAATCTGCAGCAGTGAGGAGACCACAGAAGAACGCCTGATCGCACTTGCGGCATGGATGAAGAACCGATACGGTTCTACAATGGTACAGGCGCTGAAAACGGTTCTTCCGGTCAGGGAAAAGGTCAAAGCAAAAGAGAAACGTTATATAGTACTGAATATGGATGTGGCAGCGGCAGAGCAGCTGGCAGCGGAACTGGAGAGTGGCAGATGCAAAGCCAGGGCAAGACTGGTTCGGGCGCTTCTGAAAGAGAAGAAACTGGATTATACAAAAGCGTCCAGAGAACTTGGGATGACAGCATCTGTTATAAGGCCGCTGGTGGATCAGGGTGCAGTGCTGGTGACACAGGATGAAGTCTATCGAATGCCGGTAGACGGTTCTGATATTCCACGGGAACAACTGTCCATGCTTACAGAGACACAGGAAGCTGCGCTGTTGCAGATTCAGGAAGAGTGGAAGCAGGAAACACCACGTCCGGTTTTGATCCATGGAGTGACTGGAAGTGGAAAGACGCAGATTTATATGAAACTGATCCAACAGACAGTGAATGAAGGAAAACAGGTTATCGTACTGATTCCGGAGATCGCCCTGACTTATCAGACAGTCCGCAGGTTTTATGGATGGTTTGGGGATAAAGTTTCTGTGTTGAATTCCAGACTTTCACAGGGAGAGAGATATGATCAGTTCAAGAGGGCAAAACGTGGTGAAATCCAGATTATGGTTGGACCCCGTTCGGCTCTGTTTACACCTTTTTCCAGACTGGGTTTGATCATCATTGATGAGGAACATGAACAGACATATAAAAGTGAAAACAGCCCAAGATACCATGCAAGAGAAACGGCAGAATATCGTGCACAGATGGAAAATGCCCGCCTTGTCATGGGCTCGGCTACTCCATCACTTGAAGCGTATACAAAGGCAAAAGACGGAGAATATCGTCTGGTAAAGCTGGAAGCACGCTATGAGGACCGGCCGCTTCCGGAAGTTACTGTTGTAGACCTTCGCGAGGAATTGAAAAACGGCAACCGTTCCATATTAAGCCGCAGTCTGAAGACCGCAGTTGAGAGGAGACTGGAGAGAGGAGAACAGTCAGTACTTTTTCTGAACAGAAGGGGATATGCCGGTTTTGTATCCTGCCGTTCCTGTGGGGAAGCGTTGAAATGTCCACACTGTGATGTGGCGCTGACAGAACACAACAACGGAAAGCTGGTCTGTCATTATTGTGGCTATGAACAGCCACAGGTGGAAAAATGTCCGATGTGTGGTTCTCCGTATATCGGCGGTTTTAAAGCCGGGACACAGCAGATTGAGCAGGTTCTTCGAAAGACTTTTCCAAAGGCACGCGTTCTTCGAATGGATTACGATACAACGAGAACAAAAGGAAGTTACGAGAAAATACTGTCATCTTTTGCAGAACACAAAGCAGATATTCTGGTAGGTACGCAGATGATCGTTAAAGGACATGATTTTCCGGATGTGACGCTGGTCGGTGCGATTGCGGCAGATCTGTCGCTGAATGCTGCTGACTATCGCTGTGCAGAACGTACATTTCAGCTGCTGACACAGGCCGTCGGCCGTTCTGGCAGAGGGAGAAAAGCCGGTGAGGCGATCATACAGAGCTATCATCCGGATCACTATAGCATTCAGGCGGCTGCAAAGCAGGATTACGAAGCTTTTTATCAGGAAGAGATGGCATACCGTATGCTGATGGATTATCCACCGGCGGCACATATGCTGTCTGTGCTGGCATCCGGAGAAGATGAGAAGCTTCTGGAGCAGGGAATGGACTATCTTGCGAAGTTTGTAGAGCGCATTAGCGGAAAGTACAGAGTACATGTGATCGGCCCTGCATATGCATCCGTGGGAAAGGTAAATGATATCTACCGAAAGGTATTGTATCTGAAACACAAAGATGAACGTGTACTTCAGGACATAAAGAATAAAACAGAGAAATACATTGAAGTAAATTCCGGATTCCGGAAATTATATATTCAGTTTGACTATACATAAATATCAGGATCGCGAGAACAATTTGTTGTGGAGCAATCCGCAGTATTTATATGCACCACAAAAGAAGAAAAAGAGAGGAAGAATAATATGGCAATCAGAGTAATCAGAACAGAAGAAGATCCGGTTTTGCGAAAAATCAGCAAGCCGGTAAAAGAAGTAACTCCAAAGATCATAACACTGATCGATGACATGCTGGATACCATGTATGAGGCAATGGGTGTCGGACTTGCAGCACCACAGGTCGGTATTCTGAAACGAATTGTAGTCATTGATGTAGGAGAAGGCCCGATCGTACTGATCAATCCGGAAATCCTTGAAACTTCCGGAGAACAGACCAGTGACGAAGGCTGATTAAGCGTACCGGGAATGGCAGGTCAGGTGACT
>PPYE01171355.1_pt1 | contig 11286 bp, 11 predicted proteins | sample 1559881 | NCBI WGS metagenome assembly PPYE01 (sample SAMN08240022, study PRJNA423297) | Human gut metagenome, whole genome shotgun sequencing project.
CGGTCGCTGCAAGACCTTTCCATATTGTCAAATGAGTATCCTCTTTCGGGATACGGTCAGCGAGACATCCTCTCCCAATTTTATCAGTTGAACGCGGACGGTGCAACCGAACCCGTCCGTCCTGTTACCAGTTTCTTTGCGATGCGGGTATACCGTGTCGCATTCTTCGGGCATTTTTAAATCCATAAAACAAAGCGTTTATGCAAGAAGAAGAAAAGAACAACGGCATGGAAGGCATGTCTGTCGAGGAAATGTTCCTCGGCGTTCAGGAATCTTATCAGGAGGCACAGTTGCGTGCCCAGGAGGAGAACAGGGCGTTCGCCCGTACGGAGTTCTTCCGCATGGACAAGTTCGGGACTTACCGTCTCCGTATCCTGCCCATCGCTCCCAATCCGGACGGCTCGCCGACACGTCCGGGCTATGAGTATCCCGTCCACCAGCTGCTTCTGGAGCTGGAGAAACCCGCTACGGGGAACAAGCCCCAGAAGATGTATGTCACTGTCACCCGCGCTACCGATGCCGGATATAGCGTTGATCCCATCGAGACTTACCGCCGCATGGCCGTCGAAGCCGCAAAAGAGGACGGGGACGACAAACTGGCGGAAAAGATTGCCGGGGGCTCGTTCGGAGGCGGTCTGAAATACAGTTACGGCCACTGTCTCTATGTATTCGACCGGAAATCATCTACCGCTACACCCGTTATCATCTGGGAGCCACCGTCGAGTTCCTCAAACAGTGCGACGGTATCTACGGCATGTCGCTCATGGAGACGGATGAAATGAAGACGGTCATCGACACGCTGGACGGTGAACTGCCCAAGGAGGATATATCCGCGTTCTCGTTCGACCGCCGTACGAAAGATAACAGAGAAAACGGGCGTGAAGGCGGAGGCATCTCGCTGGACGACCTTTTCGAACGTTATGACGAGCTTCAGCGGCAGGAACTCGGTGAGAAGACCGAGGAAGGCCAGGAGCTGCGTGCGATGATCCGCGGCTACATCGAGCAGGAAGGGCTCTCCGTGCGTGTCACACGCTCCACGAGCAACCGGGAACTACTCGACCTGATCGAAAGCGAGATGGAGGGTCCGAAGCCCAGTGACGAACCGGAGGATGTCCCCGGGGAGGAAGAAGAGCAGCCGGAGGAAACGGAAGAGCGTGCCGGGCGTCCCCGCCACCGCAGATAAGCCTTTCACAAGTTCTTGAATTCTAATCCGACGGGAGGCATCCGGGCCTCCCGTCCTAATCACAATCACTTAGTATGAAAGAGAACAAACCCTGCCTTTTGTTATTGAATGACATCCACATCTCGAAAGACAACATCCCTGCATTCCAGGCCAACTGGCAGGAGGCCATGGGAATTTGCAGGGAACGGGATATCCGGGAAGTGGTTGTCGGAGGAGACCTGTTCTTTTCCCGTGCCGCCCAGACACTCGATGTCCTGCTGGCCGTCAGGGATATGCTTGTATCCGCCGCGGACCATGACATTCATGTCACGCTGGCGGAAGGGAACCACGACAAGGTGAACCAGGAATCCCTGCGCGGATATTGTCATGTCTTCGACCGGCATCCGAATGTGACTGTCGTGGATGAGTACCTGACCCTGTGCCGCCCGGAATGGAAGTTCGCGCTCCATGTAATGAGCTATTTTCCGGAAGACGGCTCTTTTGCCGAAAGGCTCGGACGATTGGCTGCGGAAGCGCTTTCCGGAGAACCGGAGCACTTCCTCTACATCCATGAGGGTATCAACGGGGCATTGGCACAGCCTTCGGAAAAGGAACTGCCTGCCAGGATATTCTCTCCTTTCGACAAGGTCTTTGTCGGCCATTACCACAACCGTACCGTCATTCCGGGGACGGGAATCGAATATATCGGTTCCTCGCGCCAGCATAACTTCGGGGAGGACGAGGAGAAAGGATACACGGTGCTGTATACGGACGGCACGTACGAGTTTGTCAAGAACCGCGTGAACATGCGGTACCGTGTCATGGATATGCCGGCGGAACGTGCCGGGTTGCACCTGATGGACGAGCTGCGTGAAATGGAGGCCGATGGTCGCTACAAGGTCAAGGTGCGTGTCCATGCACCTGCCGCCGCGATGAAATCGGTGGACAAAGCCGCCTTGCTGGAAGCCGGAGCGGCGAAGGTAGAACTGGTTGCCGATGACGAGCAGCTGCCGGAGGCGGTATCCTCTTCGCTCTTCGAGAAATTCGACAGCCGCCGCATCCGGGAAACCTACGAGGACTTCTGCCGGGAGAAACAGATCGAGGATGTGTCGATGGGATTGGAGTATTTATCTAGAATAGAAAACAGATCATGTGGAAATTAAAGACGATAGAAGCCGAAAATCTCTGCGCCTTCCGTTCGCTGTCCTACATGCTGCGGCAAGGCGTGACGACATTGATTTTCGGCGATAACCGGGACAATGAGTCCCAGCAGTCGAACGGGGCCGGCAAGTCTGCCCTGTTGGAATGCATTGCCGTGGGTATCACGGGCAGCCCGCTTAGAAAGATACGCTCGGAGGAGATTATCAACGATGCAGCGGAAGAATGCCGTATCGCTTTGCGTTTCATCAACGATTCCGCCGCCGAGGAACTGCTCGTCAACCGCCGTATCCCGCGCAAGGGGGCTTCCTCTGTCAGCTGTACGCTTTACCGTGGCGGCAAGCAGGTGGTAACCGATGAAGCGGTACAGCCTTCGGTGGATGCCTATAACCGGTATATTCTTGACAAACTGGGTATCACACGCGACGAGCTGCTCAACAATTTCATCCTTTCCAAATACCGGTATGAGGATTTCCTCTCGTCATCGGACAAGGAGAAGAAAGAGGTCATCAACCGCTTTTCCAACGGTATCCTGGTGGATGAAGCCATCGCCAAAGTGGAGGAAGACATCGTGCCGCTCTCTGAAAAGAAACGGCAGGTGGAACTGGAACTGGCCGGGTTGGACGGGCGTATCGGGATGTTACAGGAGCAGATACGCAAGGAGGAGGAAGCCGGAGCCGAGCGGGGGCGTACCCGTGTGGAACGTATCATGGGACTGGAAACGGCCATAGCGGCCAAGAGGGAGCAGATCCGTACCGGGCACGAGAACGTGGACAGGCTTGAGGAACAGCTTGCCGGAGTGCAGCGGGCGGACGAGGCTTTGCAGGAACTGGAAGCCGGAGATACCGCATTGGAAGCATGTCTGGAAAAGATAGCGGAAATGATGTCCCTCTTTCCCGATGCCCGGCAGACGGACTGGGACAAGGTCATTGCCGAAAAGAAAGGACGGTTACAGACCGCCACAGAGCGGCTGAAGGATTGCGATGCCGTCTTGAAGCAGGCGGAACAGGAACTGAAAAACAGGACTGACGGCTGGGAACAGTTCAAGAAGGAGTATGCCGCATTCTGTGAGGCATACAGGGATCAGTCCGATACGACTGCGGAGAGACTGCGGGAAATCGACATCCGTCTGCGCGACCTGTCCGGCAGCATCGAGGAACTGCGTCATAAACGGCGTATCGTTTCTGCCGGTATTGACGGCCTCTCGAACAAACTGGCCGGCTCCATCACCTGTCCTTTCTGCGGGCATGAGTTTCTGGTGGCAGAACCACAGTTCGACATCGAGGCCGGCATGAAGGAACTGAAGCTCCGTCAACGGCAGCTCACGGAAATCAACGGCCGTATCGATGAGAAGCAGGAGGAGACGGATGCCGTGGAGTTGCAGCAGAACCGGCTGAACCATGAGCGCCGGATATTGGAAGGCAGACGCACCGGATGGGAGGAGCAGCTGGCCGGGCACGAACGGGCCATCAGGAATGCCACCCGCCACGTGGAAGAGGTGGAAAGCGGGCATAAACGCATCGCTTCCGAAATTACCGCCCTGCAAAGTGAAATCGAAGGTGTCCGCCGCAAGGTATTCGACGAGGTGTTCGGATTCATAGACGAGCGCAATGCCGCACTGAACCGCGGCATACGGGTAGGCAAGGAAGATATACAGGCTGCGGCCTGCGCCATCGACACTTTGCAGGCCACGATCCGGGAGCTGGATGAGGCGGCTTCACCCGACCTCATACAATCGCTCAAGGACACTCTCCGTGAAACGCGCGGGAAGTCCAACGAGGCGGCAGGGCGCAAGACGGCCGTCGATGCCCGGGTCCGTGCCCTGGAGATACAGCGGGAACGGTTCGTGCAGTTCAAGACCTATCTGGCCAACACGAAAATCGAGGCGCTCAGCCGTATCACCAACGAGTTCCTGCAAGACATCGGCAGCGACATCCGTATCCGCTTCGACGGGTATACCGTCCTCAAGAGTGGTAAGGTAAGGGAGAAAATCTCCATCTCACTGCTGCGCGACGGCATGGACTGCGGCTCGTTCGGCAAGTTTTCGGCAGGCGAAGCCGCCCGTGTGAATTTGGCGACCATCCTTGCCATGCAGAAACTCGTGAACAGCAACTGCGACGGGGACAAGGGACTGGATCTGCTCGTGCTGGACGAGATACTCGAGGCGGTCGATGAAGCGGGGCTGGCCTCCATGTTCGAGGCGCTGAACTCGCTCGGCGGTACCGTGCTGGTAGTCTCGCACGGGAATGTGGCTGAAGGCTATCCGCATAAACTGGTAATCGTGAAAGAGAATGGCGAATCGAGACTCGGAGAATAGCGTACTGACCCGGGAGCAGGTACTGGCGCTGGACATCGCCACGCATACCGGATACTTCTCCCTGCATGAGGCCGGGACATGGAACTTCACCGAAAGCAAACGGCGCAACGGCAACAAGATGCACGGCGCTTTCAGGACTACGCTGCTCTCGCTGCTCCGTCGTTACGGCATCCGCCGCGTCGTGGCCGAGGATGTGAGCGTGAACCGCCATTTCTACGACATGCGGCGGCTCTCGGAACTCAGGGGTATCCTGCTCGAAGTGTGCGATGAACTGGATATCCCGGAACCGGAGTTCGTCAACCCGGCTGTCCTCAAGAAATGGGCGACGGGAGACGGACACGCCACCAAGACGCAGATGGTCGCGGCCTGCAAGGACAGATACGGTATTGTCCCGGTGGATGACAATGCGGCGGATGCCTGCCACCTCTTCTACTATTACATCCGCAGGCACAGGCTGTGACAAGCCGACAACGGTTTGGATTTTTTCCGGGCGGCGGTAATGCTGCCGCCCGTTTTTTCAATTGACGCTCACGGTAGCTGACAGATTAGGACATGAGATTCATTATCAACCTTTTCAGTCAGTGGAAACGTGGAAAAGAAAGATGTGTTTATTGCGGTTCTCCAGCCTGAAGACGAATCCGCGAGACAGAGGGCGGAACTTCTCAGAAAATATGTGATGCCGCACAAGAATCTGATATACAGCATTTGTATCAAATATACCTATAACCAGGAGGACATCGAGGACAACTACCTCGAGGCGTTGGCCAACTTCTTCAAGTATATGGACAGTTATGACCCGGCCCGTCCGGTAAAGACCTGGATCTATGCCGTGACCAAACGGCTTGTGGCGGACCTGAACAACCGCAACAGGAACCGCATGCCCCCGGACGACAATATCGACATTTCGGAAATATCCTCTTCGCTGTCGGATGAGGACGAACCGTCGGGAAACAGCATGGGGATGGACAACTACCGCGAGTTCTATAACGATGACATCCTCTGGGCACTGGACCGGCTCAAACCGATTTACCGGGAAGCCCTGCTCTTGCAGCAGGCTGGTTACAAACTCGGGGAAATCATGGAAATCACCTATAACAACGGTACTTTGCAGACCAGGAACGTAGAAACGGTAAAAAGCCGCATCTTCCTAGCCAAGACGCAGCTGCGCAAACTATTGACACGCGATGGAGAGAAAAGAATGGATTGACGGATGCCGGAGGCTCTTTACACGGCTGGTCCGCACCACGGTGTGGGCGGATTTTGTGTTCCCTACCGGCGGCAAGTCGGACAGGCAACTCGGGATGTGTTTCGACGGCTTGTGCCGGGAGGTCGTCTCCGTCAGTGCGGAACGCCTGTCCGACTTCTGTATCTGCCAGACATATGCCATTTCCGGATATGATACCGCGTATCGCAGGAAATGGAACGTCTCCCATTCATTCGGAAAGAAAGCCATCGGCCGCTATCTCCGCTCGGGAAAGGAACGCCGCTACCGGGAGGACCGGTGGCTGAAGAGTTTCGGGCTGTCACGGCATGATTTGGCGCGGGCAGTGGAAGACCGCCGCAGCCATCCGTTCGGGCGTTTTATTTATCCGGAATACGAGGAGACGACCAAGCGGCGACTGCTCTCCACCGAAGCGGGATATCTCGTCTGTGCGCTCTCCACGCTGATGTGGACGCCTTTCTCCCCGTCATGCTCAAAATGTGCGAAAGCGGAGCCATGCCGCAGAAGGACACAGGCGCGCTATCCGGAACTGTACCGTATCCGCTGTGAGGCGTGGCGGAAAAAGGAGGCGAAGCCATGAGTGCCGTCAATCCGCTCAGTGCCGAGTTCCTGTATGAACTCTATGCCACGGCGCTCAGACAGGAACCGTTGTGTGCTGTCCTAGCCCGGCATATGCGTAAGGAATACCTGCCGGACCGTTCGTTCCAGCAGGTACAGGAGGCGATAGCCGTACACTTCAAGACATACAAGACACCGCCGTCGTATGCCGTGCTGGCACAGACCTTCCATGAGGATTACGACGCCATCGAGCTGATAGACACTTTCCGGGAGTATGACGAGGGACAGAGTGCCGAGGTGATGACCGACATGCTGGAGTCCTACATCAAGGGGGTCCGGTTGCAGTCGGTCTATGCGGAGGTCGGAAAACTGTATAACGAGAACAAACAGGACAAGGCGGAGAAGACTCTTCGGGAATATGCCGAGTGGCTGGCAGGGTTCACGCTGAAGAGTTCCTCGTTCGTCGATGTGGCCGCGACTTTCAAGGAGCGTTTCGAGAGGAACCGCCGGCGCGAGGAGGAAGAGGAACGCTCGGCCGCCCCTCGTGTGTCCCGCTTCTACATCCCGTATCTGGATGCGCTCAATGCCGGACGTAACCTGCGAGGTCAGCTGACCTGTTTCCTGGCCAGCACAGGCGTGGGAAAGTCGCACATCGCCAAATGGATCGGTGTCAGGGCGGACATCGATGACGGGCTGCATGTGCTGCATTTCCAGCTGGAAGGTTCGGAAGAAGAGGCGTTGAACGCCTATTCCGGCGGACTGATTTCCAGGAACGCCTACTATTACGAGCGGGGAAAGATTTCGGATACGGAGATGAGACATCTGGAAAAACTGGTCGCCTCGTATGCCGGAAGCATCACGGTGCGCAGTTACCCGCGTTTCAATGCCCAGGTCTCGACACTCGACATCAAGAACGGCATTTCGGAATACAGGAAGCTCAAAGGATATAATCCGGACATCGTGATTGTGGATTCGATGGACTTGCTGACGGATGCCAACCGCCGTTCATGGGGAGCCGACCATGAACGGGCGAAGCGTATCGCGGTGGCTAATGACCTGAAGGACCTGGCGGCGGACGAAAAGGTATGGATGGTGGTGACTTACCAGTCTACCATCGAAGACCGGGAGTGGCTGAATGACGAGCGGAACGTGCTGACCGAGTACAACTGTTCGGAGGCCAAAGGTCTGGCCCGCCCGTGCACGCACCTTGTTTCGCTCAACCAGTCATCGGCTGAAAGAAAGGAGAACGTTATGCGCCTGCACGTGGCCAAAAGCCGGTTCTTCAAGAAAGGAGACACTATCAGGATTGCCACCGACTACGACAATGAGGTGTTCTATGACGGGCAGAGGACACTGAATCTGAACAGGGAATAAAAAGCCATCGATCCGGATGCGGCGTGTCGGTGGCTTTTTGACTTGTAACGACTGGAATGTTGAGAATATATGGCAGCTTACATGCGTAAAACCAATTCCGGACAGATACGATTTTTATTGTATGCCCTTTGTATTCCGCCATATCGTCCGTTCCCCATGTTATCAACAGCAGGTTTTCACATTTCAATTCCTCTGCCGCCTCCAAGGCTTTCAGTTTCCGCTCACGGGTCTTGGCGTTCGAGATATCATACGACCTTTGTTCGAGGAAAGTTCGAATGACCTCGCAAATACAAATCCGTTATTTGTAGTAATTGGAAAACGATACTTTTCATTCAGTATGTTTATTGTACTGCACAAAAAATACGCTTTTTTTATGTAGAGAGTGATCATTTTAGAAAAGTACATCTCTACACCTGATAATCAGCCAATGCTGATTATCAATCTCCTTATTTATATATTGTTTTATCGATTAGACAAAAGCAGTCATTTTTTGTCCAGCCGGGAAGACAATTTCTCTTTTCCTTTGGGTGGAAAGACCTTCCATGATTCTGCCGGTCTATTTTTATTGGGCTAATCCGGATTCTTTTTCCAAACATTTCAAACCAACCTGTAGCGGTCACGACTATACCTTAATATGGAACTGTCGGTACAGGAATATCAATATCTGGTTTCGGAGATAACCCGCGAGACGGGTGCCAAACGGGACGGGAGCGGTAAGAACCTTATCGTTCCGCGCTGCCCGTTCTGCGGAAAGTCGGGCGGTAAGTTCGGTATCTACATCGGCAAGGCGACTGCCCACCGCCGGCCTTTCATGGCCCACTGCTTCTCCTGCGGGGCATCCACCCGTACATTGGAGCAACTTCTGGCGGCTATCGGTCGCATGGACCTGATGGTTTTGCAGACAGCTGACATTGCCGCACCGTTGAACCTGCACCTGCTGGAGAAGGACGAGGCGGAAGAAATAGACGACGAACTGGTGCCGGTCGAATTGCCGGACTTTTACAAGCGCACTTTCCGGCATCCGTATTTGCAGCGGCGCGGCTTCTGTTTCGACGATTACGAGTATTTCCCGGTCGGGATAACCGGCAGGCTCAATCCGCGCTACGCGGACTATGTCGTCTTTCCGGTCATCGATGACTGTACGGTTGTCGGCTATGTCTCCCGCCATACCTGGCCGAAAGAGGATATAGACGCCCACAACCGCAAGACCAGACATAGCGGCGGGTACAAGATCCTGCGTTACCGGAACTCCACGGAAAACGACTTTTCCAGACTCCTTTATAACTACGATGCCGTCCGTATGGATGAAACCGATACGGTCATCCTCGCGGAAGGTATTTTCGATGTCATCGCCCTGACCCGCAGACTCGAACTCTATGACAATTCCCATGTCGCAGCCGTGGCCACTTTCGGAAAGAAAATATCCGATGTACAGATCTACAAGCTGCAATCGAAAGGCGTCAGAACCGTAGTCATCGGTTACGATGGTGATGCCGTCGAGTCGGTAAAGCGGACGGCTGAACGGCTGAAACCCTATTTCGAGGTTTTCATCGCGGACATTGCTGATGCCGCCAAAGACTGGGACGAACTCACGGAAGCGGAAATCTACGGGATTTTCGCCTGCCGCCTGCTGTCCGTCCTTGAATACAAACTCAAAAAAGTACAGGAAAGATGATACAGGAACTTTTCTCATGGCTCGATGCACAACGGATAACCTATATCCCGGTCGATACGGAAGTGGTGGATATTCCCGGCTTCGGGCGGCTTTTCACGGCCGACCTGTCGGGAGTGGAATCCATCTTCCGCGGCGACGGGGACAAGCTCGTGTTCAACCTGATGGAAAGTCCGGATGTGCTGATGGAAGAAGGAATCTTCCATGTGGCCTTCCCGTTCGGCAGGAACTGGTACTACTATGACCTGCGGGAAGAATTCCGTTTCAACCTGCTGAAATATATCGGCCGGCCCAAGCCTCCGGTACATGATGTACCTTTCGTGAACCTCGGCATCCATACCTCCTACGAGCTGCTGAACGCCTGCTGCTCGCCGGAAGATTTGTGCCGCAAGGCGAAATGGCTCGGGCATACGGCTGTCGGCATCTGCGACCGCAATACAATGGCCGCCACGCTGAACCTTCAGAAGGAGTGCGCCAATACCGGGCTGAAACATATATTCGGCTACTCGCTGACAATGATGCACGAAGAAGAACGTGTCGGGCTGAAGATTTATGCCTTGGATAACGAGGGGCTGCATAATCTGCTGCGCATCCAACGGGCCGTCATGGTCGATTCGGAAGACAACACCCTCCGCTATGAACAGCTGCTGATGTATGCCGCAGGTTGTGTGGTGGTTTTCGCCATCCGTTCCGTCTACTGGATGGCCGGACACCCCAAACAGGTGAAGCGTATCCGGAAAGGTGCCGAAGCGGTCTATTACCAGGTCGACGCCAACGAATACAAGGCGGACCGCATCGACAGGGAGCAACTAGAAGCCCTGAAATATTATTTCGGCAACTGTTATGATGCCGACACGGATTCATTTACAGTAGAACCAGTCCTGATTCCGGACTGCTACTACATGGACAAGGACGATGCAGGGTACAGAATCGTGGTGAACAAGATTGCCACGGGAGCCGCCCATGAACAGAGCGATGACCAGTATTTCAAGACAGCGGATGAATTGTATGACACGCTCCGTCCTCTGTTCTCCGGGCAATGGGACTTCGATTCCCTGTTTAGGCGCATGTGCCGTCCCACGGTGGAGATTGCCGGACGTGCGGACGCCTCATTCGAGACCGGGCGAATGTTCATGCCGGAATACCGTATGCGACCGGAAGAGCGGGAACGGTATGGTGACCGCCGTACGATGTTCCTCCGACTGCTTGACGACGGGCTGGACCGGAAAGTGCCGGAACCGGAGCGGGAACGCTATCGGGAACGGCTGGACGAGGAAGTCTATATCATTGAATCGACCGACAATGTGGACTATTTCCTGGTGCAGTGGGATATGGTGCGGGAGGCGCACCGGAGAGGCATCGCAACTGGTATAGGTCGCGGTTCCGCCGGGGGCTCGCTGGTTTCCTACTTGCTTGGCATAACCTCCATCGACCCGCTGAAATACGACCTTATCTTCTCGCGCTTCCTCGTGCCGGAACGCTGCGGGCTCAGCTGGAAAGACGAACTGACGGTGCTTGCCCCGGACATCACACTCGGCAAGGGCGAACGCTATGTGGAGATGGAATCTGAAGGCAAGACTTACCGTCTGTGCACGGATGCCCGGATGCGGGTAATCCGTAACGGAGAAGAGCGGACGATATACGCAGATGAATTGATGTGTGGCGACGAAATCCTTTTTGACCGCCGAGATTGCTTGTGGAACCTAAAGGAACTCGAAACCCATGAATCCGACCTACGAACACCACCGTCCCTATGACGGTTGCGACCTTTACCGGGGCGATGCACTCGATGTGCTGCCCCTGCTGGCTGAAGAAGGCATCAC
>PPYE01716394.1_pt1 | contig 11286 bp, 5 predicted proteins | sample 1559881 | NCBI WGS metagenome assembly PPYE01 (sample SAMN08240022, study PRJNA423297) | Human gut metagenome, whole genome shotgun sequencing project.
GTTCGTATCATTATCGGCTCATTCGACAAAAGTCCGCTTATCCGGCAATTAGTAAAAGCAGGAAAACTGGACGCAAAAGAATTGAAAAACAAGAATGAGAAATTCATCATCACTACTGTTCATGCACCATTAGAAGGTTTAGATGGTGAAATTCTGCTCATAGCCGGAAGTGATAAACGCGGAACTATTTATGGTATTTATGAATTATCACGCCAGATAGGTGTTTCACCTTGGTATTGGTGGGCAGACGTCCCGGTCGCGCATCATAATAGCATATATATAAAAAAAGGAACCTACACGGATGGAGAACCAGCTGTAAAATATCGTGGTATTTTCATTAATGATGAGTGGCCTTGCATGGGTAACTGGACAACTTCCAAATTCGGTGGTTTCAACAGCAAAATGTACGTACATATATATGAATTGCTGTTACGCCTGAAAGCAAACTTTTTGTGGCCTGCCATGTGGAGTGCTGCTTTTTATGCTGATGACCCTCTAAACAGCTCTTTAGCAGATGAAATGGGAATCATTATCGGGACATCACACCATGAGCCAATGGCTCGTAACCATCAAGAATATGCCCGTAACCGGAAAGAGTATGGAGCATGGAATTATCAGACAAACAAAGAAGGTATAGACCGCTTCTTCCGCGAAGGAATCCAACGAATGAAAGGTAAAGAAGAAGTTGTTACTATCGCTATGAGAGGAGATGGAGATGCCCCGATGGGACCTGATACGGATACTCATCTATTAGAGGATATTGTAAAAGAGCAACGTAAAATTATCACAGAAGTTACAGGAAAACCCGCTTATAAAACACCTCAACTGTGGGCACTTTATAGTGAGGTATTGGAATATTATGACCAAGGCATGAAGATTCCCGATGATGTAATGATACTGCTTTGCGATGACAATTGGGGGAATGTGCGTCGGTTGCCGGAACTGAACGGGAAAAGACATCCTGGAGGATATGGTATGTATTATCACGTAGATCTTCATGGAGCCCCACGGGCTTACCAGTGGTTGAACATGACACAGATTCAACACATGTGGGAACAGCTATACCTGACTTATACTTATGGCCAATCAATTTAAACCAGATAATCTGAATGAATATACTTATAACTTCTGCAAACAACAATTTGGTTCAGAATATGCTACAGAAGCTGCCCGTATTTTAAGTTGCTATTGTAAATATGCAGCCCGCATAACAGCCGAAATGCTAGACCACCAAACATATAATTTGAACAATGGGGAATTTAAATCTGTAACCGACGAATTTCTGGCATTGGAAGCACATGCCTATCGTCAGTTTACAATGTTACCCCAAGAAATGAGGGATGCTTATCAGGAATTGATTCTCTTCCCGGTACAGGCTATGGCTAATCTTTATGAAATGTATTATGCTGTCGCCATGAATCGCAAACTGGCCTCAAACGGTGATCCACGCGCCAATGAGTGGGCAGACAGAGTGGTGTATTGCTTTCAACGCGATGCAGAACTATGCTCCAATTACAACGACCACATAGCCGATGGAAAGTGGAAACACATGATGGATCAAACGCATATCGGCTACACAAGTTGGGATGAACCCCAAAATGGGAACATAACACCCGAAATCACACGAGTAGATACGGCTCTTTACAAACCGGGAAACTACGAATATGAAGAAAAAGGAGGAGTGTTAGTTATGGAAGCAGAACGCTTTGCTGAATGTACGCAAGGAGACGGCACTCAATGGACAGTCATTCCGGATTTGGGGCGTACTCTATCAGGCATTACATTGATGCAACACATCCTCACTATCCGGCCGCTAAGTCCCGCCATTGTATTGCATAAGATCATCATAGATTGTGGTAGCGATGAAGCCAGTCGACTCAATCTTCAGGAAAGCCCTTATAGAAAACTTAAATAAAAATTAGAAAAAAAGAATCACAGTTTCTTTACTTTCGCATAAGTACCTAATTATTCATAATCAAATAAAAACCATGAAAAACATTGTACTACTATTACTGATGAATATTTCTATTCTATGTCCTCTGGCAGCACAGATGTCATGGACCGCCGACAATGGAAACGGGACATTTACCAACCCCCTATTCTACGATGAATTCTCGGACCCGGACATCATTCGCGTAGGAGAAGACTTCTACATGGCAGGTACCACCATGCACTGTATGCCCGGACTGGTCGTATTGCACTCTAAAGATCTCGTTAACTGGAAGTTCCTTAGTTATGCATTCAACCGATTGGATATGGGAGATGAATTCCGGCTTGCCAACGGCAAAGAAGCCTATGGGCAGGGGGTATGGGCTCCATGTATTCGCTATCATGAGGGAAAGTTCTATATATTCTCCAATATCAACGGACATGGCATGCAAGTATTCATATCCGACAATCCGGCAGGCCCCTGGGAGCATAAAAACATGGGGGGCAACATCTACGACTTATCTGTCTTATTCGACGACAATGATAAAATCTATGCCGTATATAAATATGACGAGGTAAAGATGATTGAGATAAAGCCGGATTTCAGCGGTTATGTAGAAGGCAGCGAACGAGTGATTATCCCTGCCGGAAATGCGATGGGAGAAGGTCACCATATTTATAAGATTAAAGGAAAATATTATATCATCAGTGCAGACTACTCTCCCATGGGACGTATGCAATGTGCTCGTGCTGACAAAATTGAAGGTCCTTATGAAACAGCAGCTATCAGTGTGAAGGAGACACTGGGTACGGAGCGTGTGCACTGGACTGGGAACGTCGGGCTCGGTTCATCAATACCGGAAATGGGGTTCAAGTTCAAAATATCCAAGCCTTTCAAAGATAATATGGGATGTGCCACTCTGCATCAGGGTGGAATAGTCGACTTGCCGAATGGAGACTGGTGGGGAGTTTCGATGCTGGATTTCCGTGCAGTTGGGCGTACTACTTGCCTGTCACCTGTCACGTGGGAAGACGGGTGGCCTTATTTCGGACTTCCCGGTAATTTGGGACGCTCACCTCGCACTTGGATAAAACCGGCTGTAAATGTGAAGGTAGAACCGCACGCTCCTTATCAGCGTAATGACAATTTTAATGGAAAGACATTACTGCCTGTTTGGCAATGGAACCATGAACCGGATCATTCCAAATGGTCACTCACCAAAGGAAAGTTACGTCTTTATACGCTCCCAGCCAAAGATTTCTTACGGGCTAAGAATACTCTTACCCAGCGTGGCATTGGTCCCATTTCGTCTGCAACGGTCACTCTCGACGCTTCTCATCTGAAAGACGGTGACATCGCCGGAATCGGACTACTCAATATTCCCTATGCATGGTTGGGAATCTCCCGAATCAACAAGAATCTAATAATCCGGTGGTACGATCAAGCCAATGACAAATGGATGGAAGCCTCCTCCAAACCATCATCCTCCCAACCTGTTTATCTCCGCATTACCGGGAACTTTGATGAAGATACTGCATGGTTCAGCTACAGTTTGAATGGAAAAACATTCACTAATATAGGAGGCAGTGTTCTAATGCCCTATCAGTTGAAGACATTTCAAGGAACCCGATATGCTCTTTTCGCTTATAACCCGAAAGGAAAACAAGGTGGTTATGCCGACTTCGATAATTTTCTGATTGATGAACCTTTGGCTGACCGCTCAAAAAACATCCCAACAGGGAAAATTATCACTCTTTTCAATTGCGGAAACAATACCCGTGTATATGCTTATCCACACGGCATTCTATATTTCAAAGGTAAAGGAGCTAAAGAATATGAAACAGAAGATTGCCGTTTCCGTGTGCATGACCGGGGACAGGGGCGTGTGGTACTCGAAGCAATGAACGGAACAGGCTTTGTGACGGTGGTTGGTGCAGGACTTTCAGCTGATGTACGCCTGATAAAGAAAGAATCGGTAGGAAGCCTGTTTCAATGGCAGGACATGCTACATGGACAATGTATGCTACTATCTTTGAAAACAAATCGCTATGTAGGTCTTGACCCGGCTACCGGAGAACCTTATGCTGCAGACTGGACTGGCAGTTCACCCAGTCGTGGAAATGGAACTGTATTTAACTGGAACGAAGTAAAATAAATAACAAAGACATGAAAAACTTACAGAAAGTAATGGCTATAAGCCTGTTTCCCTTATTGATGAGTCATGTTTGCCAAGCGCAAAACCCTATTGTACAAACATGGTTCACACCAGATCCGGCACCTATGGTGCATAACGACACTGTTTATCTCTTCACCGATCATGATGAAGACGATGCACAATATTTCAAAATGAAAGATTGGCAGTTGTATTCTACTACCGACATGGTAAACTGGACCTACCGTGGAACTCCTATTTCCACAGAAACGTTTCAGTGGGCCATGCAGGGAGATAACGCCTGGGCTTCTCAAGCCATCGAACGGGATGGAAAATGGTACTGGTATATCTGTGCCAATGACACCATAAAAAAGCTGCACGGCATAGGTGTGGCTGTAGCCGACAGACCGGAGGGACCTTACTCCGATCCTTTGAAAAAGCCTCTTGTCCCCGGTGCTTTCGGTTATATCGATCCCTCTGTATTCATTGATGATGACGGACAAGCCTATCTTTTCTGGGGAAATAACGGATTATGGTATGCCAAACTAAACAAGGACATGATATCGTTAGGCAGCGAAGTCATTCCTGTTAAAGAACTGAATGACTCCACCGCTTTTGGTCCATTGGTTATGAAACGAGACTATCAGCTTAATAAACGTATGCTGAAAACAAATTATGAAGAAGGGCCATGGGTATTCAAACGCAACGGGCTTTACTACATGGTATATGCTGCCGGTGGTGTTCCGGAACATATGGCCTACTCCACTGCTAAAAGTATTCATGGTCCATGGAAATATCAAGGACGTATCATGAATGAAGCAGCAAACAGCTTCACTATTCATGGAGGCTCCATCGAATATCATAACCGTCATTTTATGTTCTATCACAATGGAGCATTACCCAATGGAGGCGGTTTCCGCCGTTCAACCTGCATAGAAGAATTCAAGTTTGGCGAAGACGGAAAGATTCCTTTTATCCCTTTCACCAAAGAGGGGGTTCGTACGCCTGTTCGCAACCTGAATCCCTATCAGCGAGTAGAAGCAGAAACAATGGCATTCAGCTATGGACTGAAAACTGACCGCAGGACCGGTTCACAACATTATATTACCTCCATTCATAATGGTGACTGGCTGAAAGTTCGTTCCGTCGATTTCGGAGAAAAAGGAGCGACCAACTTCTCTGCCTGCGTAGCCGGTTTGATTCAGGGAGGTAGCATAGAACTGCGCATCGATGCACTGGGAGGTTCCGTTATTGGCACATTGGAAGTTTCACCGACAGGCGGACCGGAACAATGGAAAGTACAGACAACCCAAGTGAATGCCGTCAAAGGAGTACACGATTTGTATTTACTATTCAAAGGCGGTGATGAAGAGCTTTTTAACGTAGATTACTGGACATTTAATCACTAATAAATATGAGCAGAATAATATTATTAACAGGTATCTTATGGCTATTCAGTCAGTCTATCCATGCAGAACAGAGTCAAATTACAAGTCCCGACGGGAAACTGTCAGTTCACATAACCGATGAAAATGGTGTACCATCCTACAGCGTTTCTTATAACCATATACCATTTATCTTGGCTTCCCCGCTAGGATTGGATACAAACATCGGTAATTTTACCAGGGAAATGAAGTTATCTACCACTAGTCCGATCCAACTGTTGAATGAAGAATACAATTTACCAACGATCAAACAAAGTAACGTACATTATCAGGCAAATAGAGGAGTATTTACTTTCTCTCAAAATGGAAAAGTAATATATGACGTGGTCTTTCAGGTGAGCAACCGGGATGTCGCATTCAAATATAACATGTATCCGCAAAAGGAAACTCTCTGCTGTGTGATTAATGAAGAAATGACTGGATTCGTACTTCCTTCCGGAAGTACAACTTTCCTATGTCCGCAAAGCAAACCAATGGGAGGATTCGCCCGTACATCACCCAGTTATGAAACCCCTTACACAGTAGATGATGCTGTAGGAAAAAACGGATGGGGCGAGGGATATACTTTCCCATGCTTATTCCGCAACAATGATAAAGGTTGGATACTGATATCCGAAACCGGGGTTAGCAGCGCTTATTGCGGCAGTCGCCTGATAGGGAAACCGGACGGCGTGTATCAAATCGGATTCCCGCAAACCGGCGAATATAACGGTAACGGCACTACCAATCCCGGCATCATGTTGCCCGGAGAAACTCCCTGGCGTACCATAACCATAGGTGAAACATTAGCCCCCATCGTTGAAACAACAGTAGCTTTCGATGTTGTAAAACCACTTTATGAGGCTTCGCAGGAATATAAATATGGAAAAGGTTCATGGAGCTGGATTATTGGCGGAGACAGCAGCTGTAATTACAACGAACAGATAAGATATATTGATTTCAGTGCAGCCATGGGATACCAGTCTGTTTTAATCGATGCTTTATGGGACAAGCAAATAGGACGAAAAGGTATTGAGAAATTAGCCGAATATGCAAAAAGCAAAGGAGTCGCCCTTTACTTATGGTATAACTCCAATGGCTATTGGAATGATGCGCCTCAAAGTCCGAGAGGTATCATGAATACTACTATCAATCGCCGTAAGGAGATGAAATGGATGCAAAGTATCGGGATTCGTGGGATAAAAGTGGACTTCATAGGAAGCGATAAACAAGTGACCATGCAACTTTACGAAGATATTTTAGCAGATGCCAACGACTATGGATTATTAGTTATATTCCACGGATGTACGCTACCACGCGGTTGGGAGCGTATGTATCCCAATTTTGCTTCAAGTGAAGCTGTATTAGCGAGTGAAAATATGCATTTTTCACAAGGCAGTTGTGATGCTGAAGCGTTCAATGCCTGTTTGCATCCGTTTATACGCAACACGGTCGGTAGCATGGACTTCGGTGGCAGCACATTGAATAAATATTATAACGCAAGGAATGATTCAACTACAAGAACCAGCCGCCGTATCACCTCGGATGTATTTGCACTCGCTACGGCTGTTCTCTTTCAAAGCCCCGTACAACATTTCGCACTCACTCCCAACAATTTGACGGATGCTCCTGAATGGGCTATCAATTTCATGAAAGAGGTTCCGAGTACCTGGGACGAAGTACGTTTTTTGGATGGATATCCAGGAAAATTTATCATATTGGCCAGACGACATCAAAATAATTGGTATATTGCAGGCATTAATGCTTCATCCGAAGAGATCAAAGTCAAACTTCATTTACCGATGATTTCTGCGGGAGAAACAATAAGCGTTTATACTGATAATGCCAGACTGGTAGGCAAAACTTCGACGGAGAAACTAAATAAACATCAACAGTTACAAGTTTCAATACCTTGCAATGGCGGCATCGTAATCGTAAATTAATCTATATTATTAAGTCATACTTTATGATGAACAGAAACACACTCATCTTTTTGCTTCTACTAATAAGCAACGTTAGTTTCGGACAGGACCTGAAACTTTGGTACAGTCAACCTGCCCGAAATTGGTCGGAAGCCCTCCCTATCGGCAATTCCCGTCTTGGCGCCATGGTATATGGCGGAACCGAGCGCGAAGAACTTCAACTCAATGAAGAAACATTCTGGGCTGGCGGACCTTATAGTAACAACAATCCAAATGCAAAGTATGTATTACCTGTCGTACGTAATCTTATATTCGACGGTAAGAACAGGGAAGCACAAAGTCTGGTAGATGCCAACTTCCTGACCAAGCAGCATGGAATGAGTTATTTGACGCTGGGAAACTTGTATATAGATTTCCCCGGACATAAAGATGCGTCTGATTTCTATCGGGACTTGAATCTCGAGAATGCGACTACTACCACCCGGTATAAAGTAAACGGTGTGACTTATACTCGTACCACTTTTGCTTCATTCACAGACAATGTCATCATCGTACATATTCAAGCAGATAAAACACAGGCACTGAATTTCAATGTGACCTATAATTGTCCGCTTGAGTATAACGTCAATGCCCAAGATGACAAGCTTATTATTACTTGTCAGGGAAGAGAGCAAGAGGGCATCAAAGCAGCCATCCAAGCGGAATGCGTCGTTCAGGTGAAAACTAACGGAGCAATCAGTTCAGCCGGAAAAGTTCTTCAGGTAGAAAAAGCTACGGAAGCTACCCTCTACATTGCTGCAGCTACCAATTACGTAAATTATCAGAATGTCAGCGCCAATGCATCCGAACGGGCAAACAAATTCCTGGAAAAAGCGATTCAAACGCCTTACAACAAGGCTTTAAAGGATCACATTGCTTTCTACAAGAAACAATTCGACCGTGTCCGTTTAAATCTTTCATCAAGTGAAGCATCCAAAGCAGAAACTCCCCGGCGTATCGAGAATTTCAATAAAGGGGAAGATATGGCAATGGCAGCCCTTTTATTCCAGTTCGGACGTTACCTGCTGATTTCGTCTTCACAACCGGGAGGGCAACCCGCCAATCTACAGGGTATATGGAACAACAGCACCCATGCTCCCTGGGATAGCAAATATACCATCAATATTAATACGGAGATGAATTATTGGCCGGCAGAAGTTGCTAATTTAAGTGAGACACACAGTCCACTATTCTCCATGTTGAAAGACTTGTCTATCACGGGAGCAAAAACAGCACAGAGTATGTATAATTGTCGTGGATGGGTGGCTCACCATAATACTGACTTATGGAGAATCTGTGGCGTTGTAGACTTTGCTGCGGCAGGAATGTGGCCCAGTGGAGGTGCCTGGTTAGCCCAACATATCTGGCAACATTATCTTTTCACGGGAGATAAGGAATTTCTGAAAGAATATTACCCGATACTGAAAGGAACGGCACAGTTCTATATGGATTTTCTGGTAGAACATCCCGATTATAAATGGTTAGTAGTGTCTCCTTCCGTATCACCGGAACATGGACCGATTACTGCCGGTTGCACTATGGATAATCAGATTGTTTTTGATGCTTTGCATAATACATTATTAGCCTCCCGGATCACTGGTGAAACCTCCTCTTTTCAGGATTCACTCCAACAAATATTGGATAAACTGCCTCCTATGCAAATAGGAAAGCATCATCAACTACAGGAGTGGCTCGAAGATGTAGACAATCCCAAAGATGAGCATCGCCATATTTCTCATTTATATGGACTATATCCGAGTAATCAGATTTCTCCTTATGCCAATCCGGAATTATTCCAGGCTGCACGGAACACACTGCTACAACGCGGGGATAAAGCTACCGGCTGGAGTATCGGCTGGAAAGTCAATTTCTGGGCACGTATGCAGGATGGAAATCATGCCTTTCAGATCATCAAAAACATGATTCAGTTATTGCCCAGTGATAATCTGGCCAAAGAATATCCGGAGGGGCGTACTTATCCGAATATGTTTGACGCTCATCCGCCTTTCCAGATTGATGGTAACTTTGGATATACTGCCGGAGTAGCGGAAATGTTACTTCAAAGCCACGATGGTGCTGTGCATTTATTGCCTGCATTGCCCGATGCATGGAAAGAAGGAAATGTGAAAGGATTAGTGGCACGTGGTAATTTCGAGGTGGATATGGATTGGAAAAATAACCAATTAAACAAAGCTGTGATTCACTCAAAGATAGGAGGTACGCTTCGCATCCGGTCTTATGTTCCACTGAAGGGGAAAGGGCTGAAACAAGCGAATGGAGAATGCCCGAACTCATTATTTGCTACTACTCTTGTGAAAAAGCCTTTGGTTAGTAAAGAGATAACTCCTCAATCTCCGGAATTAAGAAAGATCTATGAATACGACATTGCAACACGGGCAGGCAAAACTTATGTGATAAACACTATTACAGAAAAGAAGTAATACACCATTATAGAAAACAAAGTTAGGGGAGGATTGTACGCTACATCCCTCCCCTAACTATATTGATCTCTTTCTAATTTTAAATCCCCGTTGAGTTATAAACAAATACCCGCTTATTTCACAATTAACACAAAGCCCCCACGAGGGAGACAGTTGATCGTAAATTCTTTTTTCCGCAGTTGTACATTCTCCTCTGTAATCAAATTCCTATCATCCATACCATCTCTGATAATCATTGCCTCTGTTCCTAAATCGGATAATGAATTTAAAGAGAAATGCAGTGTTCTCTCTTCATCAGTCCCATTTATCCCCCCAATATACCACGTATCACCTTTACGCCGAGCTATCACTGCCTCAACGCCCGGATAACCGGCCAATAACTTGGTATCATCCCAAACAGTAGGTAACTGTGACAGGTAATTCTGAATAGATGTAGGAAATGAATAATATATAGACGGCCGGTCAGGCATATGCTGTAAAGCAGACTCGAATAGTATAGGTAAAGCTATTTCGTGCCCATAAGATGTGATATGAGGATGCTGGGAATCAGAGAATGTTCCAGGGGTATAATCCATCGGACCTACAACATTTCTGGTAAAAGGTAATGTAGCATTATGAGCTGCTGCTTTATTAGTCAGCACCGAATTATTATTATACCATTCTGCACCATATACTCCCTCAACTGACATCATATGTGGATAGGTTCTTTGCCATCCACGAGGTATAGTAGCGCCATGAAAATTAAGAATTAACCGATATTTCATTGCATCTTCTAGTAAATCGAGATAATAATTCATAGTAGAAATACCATCACCTGAAAAGAAATCGATTTTAATTCCTGCCACACCAATTTCACGTAACCATTTGAATTCTTTCTCTCTATTCTCTTTAGTATTCAGTCTGTAAAGAGGTCCGGGAGCACCTTCTCCAATCCAATTGGTACTAGAATTATACCACAAAAGAGGAGTCACTTTTTTCTTTAAAGCATATTCTACTGCGTCAAGAACCGTACCTCCATTTTCCATCATCTCCCACTCCCAATCTATCAAATCATACGGCCACTTCATTTCAGCTGCCAGATCAATGTATTCTTTGACAATCTCATAATCTCTTGAACCATGATTATATGCCCAGTAGTTCCACGCAACACACCCGGGTTTAATCCAATTAGTATCTTCTATCTTAGAAGGATCAGACACATCTGTTACCAACGTAGATTCCACAATATCCGACAATGAGCCGACAATCATCAACCGCCATGGAGAGGTCCATGATTTATAGAACGGCAATTTCTCTTCAGCCAGCCTTACCTGATAATTACTGTTATCAATGCCGTTGTACAACAAAGAGCCACAGTTACCTCGGCGGATATTGGCTT
>PPYE01385696.1_pt1 | contig 11284 bp, 12 predicted proteins | sample 1559881 | NCBI WGS metagenome assembly PPYE01 (sample SAMN08240022, study PRJNA423297) | Human gut metagenome, whole genome shotgun sequencing project.
CACCATCTATATCCCGGTGGGCCAAACGGTTACCATCAATGTCGAAAAATATCCTGCTGATGCTTCGACCTGGAGTTACTTCACCTTTGGCGACCCCAGCTTGTCCACCTATATCTACGAGGTGACCGATCCTACGGGGCAGGTGCAGGAAACCATGCCGACCCGCATTATGCTGAAGGGCAACAACGTGGGCACCGGTACGCTGAAGGCATACTATAATGGTGGCATGTACGACTACGGCTCCTGGAGAGTTATCGTGTACGATACCCTTCAGGCAGGGCAGGTCACATTCACCGACAAGCCCGCTTATGACGATATCAGCCTGTATGTGGGCGACAGCTACACCCCGACGGCTCCCGCCTCCGGCCTGCTGCTTCCCACCGAGGCCAACGACGGCCGGTTCGAGTACCGTTGGTACCTCTACGAGGGAACTGATTCGATCTCGGGCAGCCCTTATGGAACAACGACGAATAACGGCTACCTCAGCATCGACCCCGAAACCGGCAAGGTAACCGCCCTGAGCGCGAATCGCACAGGCACCCATCAGCCCTATGTGAAGCTCTGCCTGGTCGATAAGGAGGACACCAGCAAATACCAGGTTGTGACCGAATACAAGGTGACCGTCGCCTCTAACGGCGAAATACCTGTGGACGGCGTCACTGTTGTACCGACCACCACTACCATGGCACCCGGCACCAGCATGATGCCTACGGCGGTTGTCAGCCCCTCTAACCACACGGAGACCGGCTCCGTTGTGTGGAGCAAGGTCAGCGGCAGCGACAGCATCACGATTGATCCTGTCACCGGCAAGGTGACCGTTTCCGGTTCTGCTGTGGACGGCGACACCGCTACCATCCGCGCTACCTTCGGAGATAAGTACGGCGAGTGCGTTATTACCGTGTCCACCATCAAATACGGCGTGACCGTGACAAACGGTATCGCTTATGTGGGCGCCGGCACCGTGATCACCGAAACTATGGAAGGCACCAAGGTCAGTCTGAAGGCAAATGACGCTCCTGCCGGTAAGGTATTCGACAAGTGGGTTGTCACCACCGGAGACGTGATCTTTGCCAATGCAGCCAATGCCGAAACCTACTTTGTCATGCCCGGCGAGGCTGTAGCTGTAGAAGCGACTTATAAAGATAAGATTGTTCTGACCGATCTTTCCGCCACCGTTGACGCCCCCGTTGCTGGCGCGATGCCCGACCTGACCGCCACTGTCGGCGGCTACGGCTACACGGCCAAGGTGGAATGGTGGATCAAAGAGGGTGAAGTGTGGACACAGGTTGACGATAAACCGTTTGTCGCCGGACAGGAGTATAGCATCTACATTGAGTTCTATGCGGATTATGGCTATGCATTTGCTTCTGAAGAAGCTCTGACCGCGACCCTCAACGGCAAGGAAGCTACCTACGAAGGTTACGGCGGTGATCATTTAGTGGACTACAGCATTTGGGTGACTGTTCTGACCCCTGTTCCCGAGAATGCTGCTACCTGCACCGTGGCGGGCAACAAAGCCTACTATATCAACGAGAAAACCGGCGACTGGTTCTGGGATGCGGAAGGCGTTCTGCCGATCACCGATCATGACAGCGTGGTGATCCCCGCCACCAGCCATACGGCCTCCGGCGACTGGCAGAAGAGCTCGACTGATCACTGGAAGGTTTGCGGATGCGGCACGATTCTTGACAAGGCTGCACATGACTACGGAGATGACAATGTCTGCGACACCTGCGGCTATACCAAGACTTCCGGCGGTAATCCCACCGATCCGAGCAATCCTACTGTCCCGAGCGATCCTACCGATCCGGGACAGAAGCCGGATTCACCCGAGACCGGTGACAACAGTAATCTGTTCCTGTGGGCAGCTCTGCTGTTCGTAAGCGGCTGCGGAATTTTCGGAGCGACTATTTACGGTAAAAAGAAAAAAGAAAACGCTGAGTAATTCAGCCTCGGACCTTTAAGCAGGAAGGCGGTGACGGGGGTTCCCGCCGCCGCCTTCCTATTATAAGGTCGGATTGGAGTAACACAATGTCGGAAAATCTACAAACACCCCGCCGCCCACAGTATCAGCAACCGGGACGGTATTTGAATGACGCGGAGGGAGCTAAACAATATAAACGCAGAAAGAAAAGAAGGCAGAGACAGCGGTATTGCCTGTTCGGCAGTGCAATCCTGCTACTGATTGTTGTTATTATTGCGATTGTCTTCCTTGTCAAAGGCTGCAGCGCGAAAACAGACTCGCTTGCCGGAACATGGAATTTGGACGGAACTACGACATATGAGTTTGACGGAAATGGAACCGGCGCAATGGTGCTTCCTTCCATATCCTACGACTTTACATATATGATTAACGGAGATCGGCTTGTGATTGATTTTGCAAACGAAATACTCCAGGACAGCACATATACCTTTTTAGTGGAGGATGGCACTCTCACAATGATCGGTGGAGAAGGGACCATCGGCGGTACTTACGAGTTGAACAAACGGAAATGACGGATAATGTTGAACAGACCGAAACACCGCAGGAACAGAAACAGTCCACACGCAATCTAACACCGTTATTTGAAGCAAACAGGGATTGTATCGGCTGGATATGTATTCCGAATACCGCAGTAAATTATCCGGTTATGTTTACACCCAAGGAACCTCAAAAATATCTTCGTAAAAACTTCGAGGGCGAATACAGTGTGTCCGGCGTTCCGTTTTTGGACGGCAATTCTACCCCGGAATGTGACAATTTGATTATCTACGGTCACAATATGAAAAACGGCACGATGTTCTCTGATATTACGCAATATAGGGATAAAGCATACTGTGAGGAACATCCGTCCATTGAGTTTGAAACAGCAGACGGACTGAAAGTATACCAAGTCTTTGCGGTGGTTTGCCTGAAGAAAACAGATTTATGGTATAATATATCTTGCTTTGAAAGCGAAGAACATTATCAAAAGGCAATTACGGAAATTAAAGACAGGTCGCTTTACGACACCGGAATCGAGCCGCAGTTCAAAGAACAGCTACTAACCCTTTCAACCTGCTTCGGAGACAGTAAAGACAGCAGAATTGTTGTGATAGGTGTAGAGCAAATAAGATAAAATACCACGGAGGTACTTATGGCTGAAACAAAGAGCAGGATTTTATATATTCTAAAATACCTATGGCACAACACTGACGCCGAGCATTACGCCACAACCGGAGATATTCTTACATATTTAAAGGAAAACGGTATTTCCTGTGACAGAAAAACGATACCGGGCGACATTGCGAAGCTCTGTAACATTGGCATTGATATTGAAGAAGAAAGAAGCCGTGAGAACCGCTATTCCCTGAGCAGCCATTTGTTTACATTGCCGGAAGTGAAGCTACTGATTGATGCGGTGGAATCCTCAAAGTTCATTACGGCAAAGAAAAGCTCGGAGCTTGCGAATAAGCTGTCGCAGATGACAAGCGTGTATCAGTCGGAAGGACTGAAAAGGAATATCTATATTTCCCAGCGTGTCAAACCGATGAATGAGCAGATTTACTATTTGGTAGATAATATAAATACGGCAATCAACCAGGGCAAACAAATTTCGTTCCTGTATTTTCACTATAACCAATACAGAGAGGAAGTTCCGAATAACAACGGTAAGCGCTATCATTTTTCCCCTTACTACCTTGTGTGGAATGAAGATCATTACTATGTGGTCGGCTTTTGTGAAAAACATCAGCGCATTACAACATTCCGAGTGGACAGGATGAAATCAATCAGTATTCTTTGTTCTGATGCAGTGCCGCAGCCAAAGGACTTTAATCTACCGGACTTTACCCGTCAGGTATTTGATATGTACGACGGCACAAAAGAGAAAGTTACGCTGCTCTGCAAGAACGAGCTGATGAACTACATCGTAGATAAATTTGGAGATGAGGTTGAAACCTCGCCAACGGATAACAGCCATTTCAAGGCAGTCGTAGAAGTGTCCGTAAGCCAAACCTTCTTTGCGTGGGTATTCCAGTTTAACGGAGAGGTTAAAATCACAAATCCGTCAGCGGTTGTTTCAAGATACCGTGAAATGCTTGAAAACGCCTTGAAATAAAGAAACATTGAACAGTCCGAAAAATGAGTTGGGTGCAAAAACGCCCAACTCATTTTCACTTTACCCAAAAGCATTGACTGTGAACAAGTGTTCGGATATAATATACTTACGGTATTCGCAAAAGAGCGAATTTGAAAGGAGCTACCTTATGGAAAATAACAAGACCTTTGGGAGGTTTTTGATTTCAAAGCGAATGGAACACGAAATGTCTGCTCGGCAGCTTGCTATCGCCCTTGATTATTCAGCCGTATATATCTGCGACATTGAAAAAGACCGCAGACCGGTTCCTGACGATATTCTTGAAAAACTTCCCGCACTTCTCCGTCTGACCGAAGCAGAAACGGAGGAGATGTACGACTTGGCGGCAAGGTCAAGGAATACCGTAAGTGCAGATTTACCTGAATACATAATGGAAAAAGATATTGTCCGGGCTGCACTGAGAACCGCAAAAAAGCACAATGTAACCGATAAACAATGGGAAGATTTTATCCGCCGCATAACAAAGGAGTCCGACTAATCTTTCGGACAGAAAGGACGCAGCAGTGGCAACAGTATTCTATCGACCGCAGGCGCTTGAAACGATTGCCCGCCGTACATTAAGTGAATATGATCCAATGTATCTGAACGGCAGTCCCCGTGCAGTGCCGATTGAAACAATCATCGAAAAGACTTTCGGTTTAAGAATAGAATACCAATATCTAACCAATGATGCCCGTGAACTTGGCAGAATGATTTACGATAGCGGTATTACGACCTATTACAATCGGGAGATTATGGACTATGCCCTGATGAGAGTTGAAGGTGGTACTATGCTTATTGAAGCGGCTTTGCTGGAGGATGAGAAATCATACGGCAGACTTCGGTTCACCTTGGCTCACGAGCTGGCACATTACATTTTACACAAGCAGATATTCAGCGGGACAGGCGTTGCCGCCGCTTTATATAACAATGATACCGACGAGGATGCAACAGAATGGCAGGCAAATTATCTTGCAAAGGCTATTCTTATGCCAAACGGTCAGATCAAACGCTGTTTCTACGCACTCCGCCCCGTGTGCAAAACAAAAAGCGCGTATGTCTGCAAAATGGCAGAAATCTTTGAAGTGTCAAAACAGGCAATGGAAATCCGATTGAAGGACTTTGCCCTAATCTAAAATCCTGCGGGATTTTTTTACCCTGTATATTCGCAAACTTGCGAATATACAGAACAACAAAATTATACGAGGTGATAGCGTTGATGACAGAAACTTGGAAACCGATACCGATGTTCTGCCCCAACTGCGGAAAGATGAACTACGGATATAAAGGCATTGGCGATAAGATTAAATACGAATGTGACCGATGTATGGTCAAGTTCGTGCGGGTGCGAAAAGGCAGAAGGCACGACACGATTGAAATGTTCGCTCCCCAGGGACAGGAAAGCGTAATTTAAGAAACTTAAAACTGAATACGGCGAAACGACGGTAAGGTCGGGCTGAAACAGAGCCGCACTAAATCCTTATCAGGTCACTTGCTTTGAAAACACTTCGGTCAGTTAATCCAGACCTGCGAAAAGCAAACATGAGAGGCTGCCGACAGGACAGATAGCCATAGGCTAACTCTGTCTTGCCGGTGGCTTTTTGTTTTCGGCAGATGACTGAACAGCGAGGAGCTTCCGGCTGAGAAATCAGAAAGGAAGCTCCTTTTATGTTGAATAACTGGCTTTGTTACATAGCTGAATATCCGTGATCTCCGAATTTTGAGTTCAAACAAAAATTCAAAATTCAAAGGAGATCAATTATGAGTTGGAATAACGGCAAAGAAAGAAAATTATTTGAAAAGAGACAAGCAGTTCTTGCTGAACAGTATCGTGCAGTAGGAATGACGGAAGAACAAATACAGAAAATGTACAAATTTGACCTTGCTGTATTTAGAAGTGAACGAGTTTTTTATACACATACTCAAGCATTAGAAATCAACTTCGATGATGAAGATGTATGCGAAGTTTCAAATTATTTGTTGGAATACCATCAAACATCGTTTTTAAGGGACTACTCAAATCGCTATTGGTGGGTAAATGAATTAGAAAAACTTTATCAAGCAGCTATGTCTTTATCGGATGAAGAAAAAGAACTTGTCACCCTTTATGTATTTGACGGATATACTCAACAAGAAATTGCTGACAAGTTTCATTGTTCTCAGATGGCTATTAGCAAACGATTAAGAAAAATCAAAAAGGCGTTTCTGCCTGCTAAGGGAGGGAACGCTAATGATTAACAAGAAAGCAATTCCCGACCTTGAACTTAGCTTGTGTTCTAAATGTGCAAGTGTGTATTACAACGACAAGGCATATTTTATTGAGCGGGCAGATTATACACAGACAATTTTCGAAGAATGTATGATGTGCAAAAACCCCCATGGTCTTGATTTTAATATTTGGGTTAAGTCAACTCTGCGAAGCGAGAGATCGCATCATTGTGGAGGTGACCGAAAATGAATAAACTGATAGCAGATAAAGAAAGTAATGTTTTCGGCGCCTTGAAACTCATTGAGCAACTTTATCTTGACGGTGAAATTCCCGGTTATGTTTTCAGGAACATATTGAGGGAGTATCAGGACAAAATCAATGTTTCGGATTTTGTCTGCTACAAGAAGAATGAAGAAGGAAAGGAGTAGTTGGATGTACGGATTAAGTTCGGATTTCCAAAAGCGAGATGTGGCAATTTATGCTCGTGTTTCAACCGAACACGAAGCACAACTATCTGCTTTGGAAAATCAAATAGATTGGTATAAGCCTATCTTGGCAGCACGACCGGAATGGACATTGACGGCTCAGTATATTGACGAAGGCATAACGGGAACTTCTGCTGAAAAACGCCCTCACTTTATGCAGATGATAAAGGATGCAAAAGACAAGAAATTCAATATGATTATAACCCGTGAGGTATCCCGTTTTGCAAGAAATACAGTCGATACACTTCAATATACACGACTGCTGAAAGAATATGGGGTTGAAGTGTTCTTTATAAACGACAACATCAAGACCTTTGATGGTGATGGCGAACTTCGTTTAACGATAATGGCAACATTGGCTCAAGACGAAAGTCGCAAAACCTCTATCCGAGTAAAAGCAGGTCAGGAAACATCTATGAAAAACGGGGTGTTTTATGGTACGGGCAATATTCTTGGATATGATCGCAAAGGTAAGGATATGGTTATCAACGAAGAACAAGCCAAGACGGTAAGAATGATTTATGATATGTATTTAAGTGGAATGGGTGTTACTGCTATTCAGTATGAATTAGAGAAAGCAGGAAGATTGACAGCGACCGGAAAGACAAAGTGGCACGCCTCTTATCTTTCTCATATGCTGAAAAACTCATTTTACTGTGGCATTATTACATACCACAAGGAGTACACACCTGATTACTTAAAGCAGAAAAAAATCAAAAACTATGGGGATATAGAATACTTAACTGTAAAAGGTAAACATACCCCTATCGTTACCGAAGAAGAATTTAATCAGGTTCAGAAAATAATGAATACGAAAAGTTGCAAGATGAAGAACCTGAATAAAGGTAAGCACACAGTCGGATATAAACCTCATACAACCGCCTATGGCAGACTTATGATATGTCAGTGCGGCAAGAAGTTCAATCAAAGGTTTCATACTCGTGACGGTCGTACAGACGGTGTTGATTATCAATGTTATACTTCCGTAAATCGAGGGAGTATCCGTGAACGGGAAAAACGAGGTCTTTCGGTAGAAGGTCATTGTGATTCACCATTTATTCAAGGATGGAAACTTGAAATGATGGCGGAAAAAATATTTGATAGGTATATCGACAATGCCGATGCGGTTATGGATTTGTCCTATTCGATGCTCGAAAAGCATATTGCAGACCAAGAGGACACACCTGACTATACCGAAGAAATCAAGCACAAAGAAAGTGAAATAGAACGACTTTCAAAGAAAAGAGTAAACCTTATTGAGATGAGAGCCGAAGGAGATATTGATAAGGAGTTTTTCAGAGAACGCAAGCAGGAAATCGAAAATCGAATTGCCATACTCACAGAAGAAATAAAAACCCTTCAGCCTGATGAAACAAAGCAAAGTCCGCAAGACTATATGCAGAAATTGCAAGAGTTGAGAGAACGGCTAAAGGAGTACACGGGATTTGAATATTCTGTAATTCCCGAAAGCATTGTGGAAGCCTTCATTGAAAAGATTTGGGTATCCAAAGACGAGTTCAGATGGTATTTGCGAAGCGGGAATGGATCTTCCGACGAGTTTGACATTGATGACCACATTAAAATTTCTTCGTTTACGCTAACAATAGATGATGCAAAAAAGTATCTATATAGCTTTTCTACTCGCAGAAGGGTTTATAATTGGCAAGATCTAAATGTGAGCATTTGGATATAAAATGATGTAAAAAGAGGTAGTCAGGCTTGTTTATGGCTTGACTACTTCTTTATTTTTGGATATAATCTGTTTGGTTGACGCAATTAGTGCATAGCAGCACAGGCGGCTGATAGCCTGCTCCACGGCCTTGCGGGTGGCGATCATGGGGATGATGCGCTTACGGGAGGCGGTTTTGACCTCGTCCTGAGCCACGAAGTCCAGAGGATCGCTCATGGCCAGATACAGGCTGTTGCGTACCAGCTTCACCGGCACCACGCAGTATTTCTTGGCGATGTTCCGGGGGACATACTGGGCCAGCTCCACGGGGATGGAAATGGCCGTCAGGTCCACAAAGTCCACGCCCAGCTGCACTCGCAGAGCGTCGATGAGCTGCGCCTCCGTGATGAAGCCGTTCTGGATCAATGCGTCGCCCAGCCGCTGCTTGGTCTCCTTCTGGAGTGCCAGAGCACGCTCCAGCTGCTGCTCTGTGATGGTCCCGGACGCCACCAGCAGATCGCCCAGACGCATATAGGCCATTTCACTCACCTCCCGGTCGAAAGCCCGTCATGTACGGACAGGAATAAAACGCACAGCCCGCGTCGACGCATTCGACAATGTCGGATCCTGCACGCTTGCAGGCTATAATATACCCCAATTCCACGGCAAAGTCAACCGATTTTTCGTGATTTATTGAAAATTTTCCACAAATTTTCTATAAAAACGACATATTAGTCCGATATGAGAAAAGTATGAGAAAAGTGTTGAAAACTGGTACTTTTTGACTGACCGAATGACAGAAATGACAAAAAGGAGCCAGTATTTTCCCAAAGGAAAAGAGGACAGCTGCAGGCTGCCCTCTTGCGGGTGAACCGTATTTCAATTAGCGAGATTTTAACGGGCCGGCAGCTGCGGCTCCAGCCAGTGCCAGATGTCCTCATAGACCGTTTGACGCATGGGGCCTTCATTGAGGATCTCGTGTCGCAGACCGGGATACAGCTTCACAGTCACGTCCGACAGGCCCGCCTTGCGGAAGGCGTCGGCGGTGCGGCGGACGCCCTTGCCCATATCGCCCACCGGATCCCGGTCGCCGGAGATCAGCAGCACCGGCAGGCTGCTGTCCATGCGGGTCAGGTTCTTGGGGTTCTGGTTGAAGGCGATGCCATGGAGCATCTGACGGAACAGGCCCACCGTGGCATCGGCGCCGCAGAGGGGGTCGGCAATGTAGCGGTCCACATTTTCGGAGTCTGCCGACAACCAGTCATAGCTGGTGCGGTTGGGGGCAAAGGCCTTGTTGTAGCCGCCGAAGGCCAGATCATTCACCAGCTTGCTGGCAGAGGAGGGGCCTTGTGCGGCGCAGACCACCTCCGCCACGGCACGGCCTCCGGTCAGCTTGGCCTGTGGCTGCCAGCCGGTACCCATGATAATGGCGGCCCGCAGGGTGCCGGGATAGCGGATCAGGTAGCTGCGGGCCAGAAAGGAGCCCATGCTGTGACCCATGAGGCACAGCGGTACACCGGAAAACTCCCGCCGCAGCTGCTCGTGCAGCAGCTGGATATCCGCCACCACCGTCTCCCACGGGGTGCCGTCGCCAAAGTAGACGGGGGTTCCGCCCTCCGGCAGGGAGCCGCCGTGGCCCAGATGGTCGTGGCCTACCACCGCCAGCCCCTGCTCATTGAGGTAGCGGGCGAAGCCGTCGTAGCGGCCGATATGCTCGGCTACACCGTGGGAAATTTGCAGCACGGCACGGGGCGTTCCCTCCGGCAGCCACTGCATGGCGTGGAGCCGGGTCTTGCCGTCGCTGGAGAGAAAGGTGAACTCGGTGAGATTTGTCATGGAAATTTCATCCTTCCTATGGTAAAATAAGAACTATTCTATGGACAGTATACCACAAACCCACCAAAAAGAAAAGAGGAGACGGCTATGGCATCGTATATTCTGGCACTGGATCAGGGGACGACCAGCTCCCGCGCCATCGTATTTGACCGGGCGGGGCAGATCGCCGCCAAGGCCCAGCACACCTTTCCCCAGATCTATCCGCAGGCGGGCTGGGTGGAGCACGACCCCATGACCATCTGGGACACGGAGCGTTTGGCGGCGGCGGAGGCCATCCGGGGGCTGCCGGAGGGCAGCATCGCCGGCATCGGCGTCACCAACCAGCGGGAGACTACCATCGTTTGGGATAAGGCCACCGGCCAGCCGGTGTATAACGCCATCGTCTGGCAGTGCCGTCGGACGGCGGAGCTGTGCGAGGAGCTGAAGCGGCAGGGACTGGAGGAGCGCATCGTCTCCACCACGGGACTGCTCATCGACGCCTATTTCTCCGGCACCAAGATCCGCTGGATCCTGGATAACGTCCCCGGCGCCCGGCAGCGGGCGGAACGGGGGGAGCTGCTGTTCGGCACGGTGGAGACGTGGCTCATCTGGAGGCTGACGGGTCAGCACGTCACCGACTACTCCAACGCCTCCCGCACCATGCTCTTTGATATCCACCGGCTGTGCTGGGATGAGGAGCTGTGCCGTCTGCTGCGGATCCCTGCCTGTATGCTGCCCCGGCCGGTGGAGAACAGCGCCGTCTACGGCACGGTGCAGCCGGGCATCCCCGGCCTGGAGACGCTGGCAGGAGTACCGGTGTGCGGTGCCGCCGGCGACCAGCAGGCGGCCCTCTTCGGGCAGGCCTGCTTCCATCCCGGCGAGGCTAAGAATACCTACGGCACCGGCTGCTTTACCCTGATGAACGTGGGGGCGGAGCCGGTCCGCAGCCGGGCGGGGCTGGTGAGCTCCGTGGCATGGAGCGTAGGGGGCAGGACCACCTATGCCTTGG
>PPYE01597847.1_pt1 | contig 11281 bp, 9 predicted proteins | sample 1559881 | NCBI WGS metagenome assembly PPYE01 (sample SAMN08240022, study PRJNA423297) | Human gut metagenome, whole genome shotgun sequencing project.
CATCAACCCGGTGGTGCGCTCGCTTGTGATAGACGGCGTGTTTGCGGGCGTGGGCAGCGTGCTCAGCTTTCTGCCCATTATTGTGACGCTGTTTTTCTTTCTTTCCATGCTGGAAGATTCAGGCTATATGGCGCGCGTGGCCTTTGTGATGGATAAGCTTTTGCGCAAAATAGGCCTTTCGGGCCGCAGCTTTGTGCCCATGCTGATAGGCTTTGGGTGCAGCGTGCCCGCCATTATGGCCACGCGCACGCTGGCAAGCGACCGGGACAGAAAAATGACCATTCTGCTTACGCCGTTCATGAGCTGCTCGGCCAAGCTGCCCATTTACGCCGTGTTCACGGCGGCATTTTTTCCGCAGCACGGGGCGCTTGCCATGATTCTGCTGTATGCTTCCGGCATGGCCGTGGGCGTGCTGGCCGGGCTTTTGATGAAAAACACGCTGTATAAGGGCAACCCCGTGCCCTTTGTGATGGAGCTGCCGAACTACCGCGTGCCCAGCCCCAAAAGCGTGCTTTTGCTGATGTGGGATAAAGCCAAGGATTTTCTTACCCGCGCCTTCACCGTCATTTTCATTGCCACCATCATCATCTGGTTTCTGCAGACGTTCGACACGCGGCTGAACGTGGTGGCCGATTCCTCCGCCAGCATGCTGGCGGGGCTGGGCCGCATGCTGGCGCCGCTGTTTGCGCCGCTGGGCTTTACCGACTGGCGCGCCGCCACAGCCCTTATCACCGGCTTTTCGGCCAAAGAGGCCGTGGTAAGCACCATGGCCGTGCTTACGGGCACCAGCGTTTCCAACCTGGGCGCGGCCCTGCAGGGCATTTTTACGCCGCTTTCGGCGGCCAGCTTTCTGGCCTTTACCCTGCTGTATTCGCCGTGCGTGGCGGCCATTGCCGCCGTAAAGCGCGAAATGCACTCCGGCCTTGCCGCCGCGTGGGTGGCCTTTGCCCAGTGCGCCGTTGCCTGGCTGTGCGCCTGCGCCGTGTTTCAGGTGGGCAGCCTGTTTGTGTGAAGCAGTGAGGTGACGCATATGAACGCTTTCAGCTGGCTTGTGCTGGCCTGCGTGGCCGCGTGTGCGGCGCTGGCCGTGCGCGCCATGCGGCGCGCGCATTGCGGCGGCTGCGGCGCATGTGCGGACGGCTGCGCCGCCTGCCCGCACGCATGCCCCCGGCAGGGTGAAAAAACAGAATAAAAGGCAAAAATGCCCCGTGTGCATAAAGCACACGGGGCTGCCTTTTTATTTTAAGAAAGGTTGCCGTATTTATCGCAGGACACAGACACCAAGGGGTATTCCGTTTGTGTCACACTTCCCAAGCGGTAACGAGACATAGTGCCGCGCGCCGTGGCGGTGGCCCCGCTGTGTGTGGCAGAGCCGCCCGTGCAGCGCCAGCTTGTATTACTGATAGAAGTGCCGTAGCTGCTTGCCGTGCACGAAACGCTGCTGCCCTGGTTTACCTGAAAGGTGCCGTATACCGTAAATATCCAGTCAGAACCATAAGTATAATCTTTTTTCCCTGTTTGTGTATAGCTGCCGCCCCGCGTGCGCACCGTGCTGGCATACAGCGTCACCGTCACCGGCGTGCCGTCCGCCAGATATTCGCGCGTCCGGCTTATCATCTCATATTCCGGCCCCTGCGCCAGCGCGGCAAACCCGCCCATTGCAACACACAGCACCAGCACCACAGCCAACAGCTTTTTCACGTTGATTCCTCCCTGCTTTTTATAATTATGTCCCCCACATCATGAGGGCATAGAGCTTACTTTCTCCGCAGGCCCGATGGTGATAACCACGGGCGGCTCTCTGCTGGCGTCTATAATGGTCAGAATGCAAACAGCCGTAAACCATATCAGCCCGGCCGCCACAGCCCCCAGCACCACAATGCGCACCAGCCTCCACTTGCGGGTGTAGCTGCGTATCTCCTGCGGCTCCAGCGTGCACAGCACATCGTTTGCAAAGCTTTCCGGCGTGCCAAAGTGCGCCTCAATATCCGCCATGGCGGCGCCGGGGTGGCCCTCCAGATATTCCGCAACATTGCTTTGCAGGTTTTCCAGCGTCTGCCTGCGCAGTGCGCGCGGGCAGATAAGCCGCCTGCGTATGGCCCGGTAATAGCGCCGCAGCCCCTTTTCCAAATTACAGCCGTTCATCCTCTGCCAAGCCCTCCCCGCATTTGCGCAGCACGTTCAAAACGCCCTTTGTCACACTGAAATATTCCTTGCGCACCTGTTTCAAATATTCCTCGCCCGCGGGCTCCAGATGGTAATACACGCGCGTTCTGCGCCGCCCCACAAGCTGCTGGCTGGCCGAAATATAGCCCTTTTCCTGCATGCGGTATAAAATTACATACATGGACGCTTCCTGCAACACAAACAGCCCCTCGCTGAATTCATCCAATTTCTGCGAAAGCTGGTAGCCGTACATATCTTCTGTTTGCAGCAGCGTAAGCAGCAAAAGCTCTACCGTGCCGCGCTTCAAATTTTCCGGTGCGCCCATACTTCTTTTCCTCTCTGTTTTCATTAAATCACAAAATACTTTTATTGTAAATACCTAACATTAAAAGTTATTGTTGGCAAATTAGAGTAAAGATGTTATGTTGAAAGCAGAAAGACGTGCCGTTTCGGCAATTTTTGCACGCAGCGGCAGGAAAGGCGGGCGATTCCCATGGGCAGGCTGGTTTCTTCTCTCTGGCATTTGCCGGGGAAGAAGAATAAATCATTTTGAAACCAAATTTTACCATATAAAACCATATATACAAATATTTCGAACAAAATTTGTCAGTTGTGCCAATTTAAGTTTCAGAATATTTGATATATGATGTGAAAGGAGAGCAAAAACTATGACGAAAATGAAAAAGCTATTGGCCGTTGTGCTGGTATGTGCCATCATGGCTGTTTGCGGCGCCTCGGCGTTTGCCGCACAGAATTCGGGGGCCGCAAGGGTTTCGCACCCTGTTCCTGACTCTGGAATTCCCTATGAAATTGTCGGCTGGAACGCTAATCGCGATAGTGCAGGTTATGTGCACATGCTTCGCAGCAGCGGACAAAGCAAAGTGATTATGACTTCTACTGCATTGGACAACAACTGTCTTTGGTACTGTTTGGCAGCGCCCCATGGCAATATGTATTTCCGCAGCGCCGGGCAGGATGTTATCAACATTTATCGCGTGCTAAAAAATGACAGATATTATGACTGCACGGGATATTTCTATGAACATTCAACAAATGGCCGTGACCAGCGCCTAAGCATAAGTGGTACAAAAGTATTTCTTTCTGAGCCTCTGATTTCTGGCACGTGGTATCTGCAGGCTGACCGAAGTGCTGTCTCTGATAGTGCAACTATTTTTTATACAGATAGTTCCCCGCTGAAAGCACAATGGCAGTTCTGGGATAGTCGTTATGATTGAGCATTTCTTCAGTGGGGGCCTTATGGCCCCCACTACCCTGATTCTCAGAAAGAGGTGCTGTGATGAAATTCAGAAAAGCCTTGTTGCTTATTCTTCTTGTTTCTCTGTTTTTATCCGCCTGTAATACAGAAACAGCAGAAAGTGTCTCTGGTGCAATATCCAATTCCGGTGTAGAAGCTCCGAACAATAGTTCCGCTCATGCACAAGCACTCTCCAATCATTATTGGATGGCAATCAAACCGGATGTTGTCACACGAGGGAGCGCCAACAGCGCTGGCTTTTACCAAATTATCATGCAGAATAATGGACGCTCAAACCTTTTGTTTACAGACCACGCGGCAGAAAAGCAGGTATATTTGTGCAGCACCCCAAGCTGCGAGCACAGCGACGCTTCCTGCTCATCTTTTATAGATTCTGCCGGCTATTATGTTTTCCCTGTTGCATTGGAAGATAAGCTGCTGGTTGTATACAGCTATATTGCCCTTCCGGATGAGGCCCCGAAGCCTTCCAAGGTGGAAATAATGGATTTGAACGGCACCAACCGCCGCACCCTGTGCGAGCTGGAAAACGGCATCACCCTTCAGGACGGCGCTGCGGCAAGTGAAAAAAGCCTGATTTTGTGCGGAAACCGCGTGCAGGAAAATGGGCAGGGGCAAGTGCAGGTGCAGCCGTGCCTGTTTGAAATTGACACCGAAACGGGCGCCTGCAGCGAGCTATACCGCACAGCGGCGGCAGAAGGTGAACAGCAGAAATCTTTGTTCCTGCGCGGTGTTTCTGACACCGGCTTTATTCTGAAAACCATCACAACAGAAGAATACGAAACCTCCGAAGACATGCAGGCCGACATCGAGCGCATGGAAAACGCCACCGTGCACCGGGTTTTTGAGCTGCCCTTTGACGGCGGCCCCGAACACGAGCTTTTATGTTACCGGGGCAATGCCTATTATGAAGAGTACAGCGGCGAAGCCTTATATTACCTCGATTACCGGGAAGATGAAAACACATGTGATTTGTGCCGCGTTGGCCCGAATGGCGCCAAAGAAATTTTGGCGGAAGATTTTGCAGCCCAGCCTGCTGTGCGCAAAACCACCGTCCCCTTCACAAGCGAGAATATATTCATCTATGGCTTTCTGAACGAGTATGTTTTGGTCAACCATCTGTATTCCGAGCAGTATGATGATGCCGGAAACATGGAGCTTTTGTATACACAGTACGCTGTAAACCAGAATACGGGAGAAATAACGGAAATTACGCTTTCGAATTATTCCATGGCCACGCAAAAGGCCATTAACATCATTGCGCAGTTTGGCGATGATTTGCTGGTAGATGCAAAAGAGGGGTCGGAAAACGATTCGGCCTACCGCCGGACAGGTTTTATTCGCGTGGAAGATTACCTGGCGTCAAGCCCGAATTACCGCATGGTAGACCAGGCTTATGTAGAAAGCGCCCAGTTTGCCTGACGCGGCGCTGCTCACCTGCTTTGCGTTTCTTCTTTTTTCATACTCTTCTTTCAGGCCCCCTGCCCGCCGCGCCCGGCAGTGCGCGGCGGGCAAGGCGGGGCCGCCATAGGCAGGAGGTGCCTTTTATGCCAAAACGCGCTTTGCTTTTCTGTGCCCTGCTTGCGGCCTGCGCCGCCCTGCTTTGCGCCTGCTCTTCACAGGGCGCGGGCTCTGCGCCCCAAAGCGGCGCCCCTAAGGCAGAAAGCCCGCAGCCCCTTGCCCTGCTGCACGATGCAGATGAAAAGGCCGGAAAGAGAGCGAAAACAAACGATGGCCTGTATTTTGTAGAGTTACGAAATGATAACTCAAACAACTCAAACCTTTTGTATCTGGATTATGCCACGCGGCAGGCTGTTGTAGTGTGCGAAAAGCCGGATTGCCTGCACAGCGACGAAACCTGCACTGCGTTTTTCCCTTACCGGTACGGCGCGGCAAATTCCTGTGTGGTAGGCAATTATCTTTATATCATTTTTTCCGGCTCTGAAAAGGAAAACACCCTTCCCGCCCTGTACCGCATAGATTTGAACGGCCAAAACCGCACCCAGCTTGCCACCTTGCCCAGCGAGTTTGACTATAATAACCCCGTTGCCACAGACGGCGAAAAGCTGTATACCGTGTGCAACAGAATAGAAGCTGAAGAAAACGGGCGCATCCGTACTTTTACAAACCTTATCTCCCTTTCCCTGCAGGACGGCGCCCTGCAAACCCTGCGGGAATGGGACTGTGACGCATACCTGTGGGGCGCCGAGGGCAGCACGCTTTCTGTGATGCTGCCTGTGGATGCAAAAGAGGCATCGGTGAGCTTTAATATCGAACTCATCAGCCTAAACGGAGAGCTGCTTGCCACACAGCCCTTTCAAAATATAGCGCCCCGCTATTATGTAACCGAAAACACCATATATTGGTACAGCTTAGAGGACGGAAGCATTTATGCCCGCAGGCTGGATTCCTCCGAGGAACAGCAAATTGCCACTGGCCTGCTGTTTCCAGATGCAGATAACGTGGCATTAGGAAATGTGTATTACCCGTATATCTTTTTAGAGCATTTTACCCTTGACACAGGCGGGAAATACCATTATGAAGTGTACAACGCAGAAAGTGGCGAACTGCACGAAGTGGATTTGTTCCTGTTTGAAACACCTACCGACAACAAGCTGATTCCCGTTTACGATAAAATAGGCGATTTCCTTCTGGTTGCAAACCGTGAAATTTTCACAGAGACAACAGGCTTCACCAGTGACGGGCAGGCCGTCACTTTTGAATCAATGGAGCTTGCGCAGGCATTTATCTCCATAGAAGATTTTCTGAACAGCAGGCCCAGCTATGAGGAAGTAAAAATGCCGCAGCTTGCCTGACGCAGCGCTGTTCACCTGCTTTGCGTTTCTTCTTTTTTCGTGCTCTTCTTTCAGGCCCCCTGCCCGCCGCGCCCGCCGGTGCGCGGCGGGTAAGGCAGGGCCGCCCCGGAACAGGGGCGCTTCAAAATGCTTTTCTTCTTTTATACCCTTCTTCTGATGGCCACCCGCCCTGCCGCAGTTTGCCAGATGCGGCAGGGCGGGCACGGGCCGCAGGGCTTTGGGGCCTCATATCTGCTTATTTTCCAGCAGGCCCACCCCGCATTTGCGCAGAATATTCAAATGTCCTTTGCCACACGGAATATTCCCTGCACGCCTGTTTCGAAGCTTTCCCGCCTCTGGGCTTCCAGCGGCGGGAAACGCGCGTTCCGCGCCGCCTCATACACTGCCGCCCGGCCGGCCTGCGCCCTTTTCCTGCGCGCGGCATAAAAAACACATGCGCAGACGCTTCCGGCAGCATAAGCAGTACCCCGATGAAGCCGCCCCAGCCTGTGCGAAACTGATAGCCGCGCATATTTTCTGTTTGAAACGGCATGGATAAAAGGCTTTGCCAACATGCCGGTTTTATTTTATGAATATGAAATTATGGAAGCTTTTATTTGCATTTTTCCTTTGCTGCATCGTCCTACTGTCCGCCTGTCACGGTTCAAATAACGGCGCTTTCCCAAATGAAACGCCTGCCCCGGCGCCGGGTGAGGCTTATGGCTCGGAAAATTCCCCTGTGCTTGAGATGGAAATGGCTTTATCCGGCGCGGGAATTTTCGGCACGGAAATCAGCGGAGACCAAAACGGCGCCTATTTTATTCTTCCTAACACAGAGGACTATTCCGGGCGGCTGCTTTACTACGATTATGCTACCCGCCAGCTGATTTACCTGTCTGACCAGATGGTTGTAACAAATGATGAGGAAAACCCCGGCTGGCTGAAAGACATATTCGGCGGTGCGGTTCCCCTGGCAGTGAACGGAAAGCTTTATGTCGTCAAATATGGGAAATCGCCAATTCCCAATATTAACTATGAGGGGTCACCAAGTTTTCTATTACAAATGGAGCCAAACGCGGCAAGCCGCAAAAAGCTGGCTGTGCCGCAGGGGTGCCTTCTCTCCTATAATACCGGCATAGCTGCCGACGGGCAAAACCTGTACCTGCTGCTTTTAGACTACGACGCCAATGCCATGCAGATTACAAATACTGCTTTATGCCGCGCCAATTTTGACGAAAATAAGCTGGAACGTTTATGCCAGTTGGGAAAAGAAAGAGAAGGAAACATCATCGGCGTATATCCTGAGGGGCTTGTTTTACAGCGCTCGTGGATTTCATCCGAATATGCCGGTGACGAGCTTCAAGACCAGCTTCCCCACCTGCAATATGAATTGCAGCTCTATTCCCTTCGGGAAAATCGCCTGACAGACACTGGCTTTGCATGGACACAGGGAGAGCTTTCTTTCACAGCAGGGCAAGGGATTGTCTATTTTGTAAAAAATGGCGGCGCCTGCCTGTATGCACACAACCTGCAAAATGGAAAAGAGTGGATTGTAACTGACAATATATTCGGTGAAGCTCAGCCCGCCCCGGCGGCGTCTGTGATGCTGATGGGTGAAATCCATGATAACCATATCATGTTCAGCAGTTCAACCGGGGAGCATACACGCTATTACAGCTATAATTTGACTACGCAGGAAACGCTGCCGCTCTCTCTTTCCTTTACACACGAAGGGGGAGAGATACCCGTGTTCATTCAAGATGAGACAGACCAGTATTTTTTAGTAAATGGGGGCATGATGGGCATAACTCGGTCTGCTGCCGGGCCGGACGGTTCTCTTTATACGATTGATTCTTCCATGACTGAATATATGCTGATAAAAAAAGAGGATTATTGGAACTCTGTGCCAAATTATATTCTTTTTGATACCACATTGTTTCAATCTGTTGACCTTTCCCAATAAGGGCTTTACCGTAAAGCGCCTGCAATCTTTCGGTATGGCGGTATACAGCCGGGATATGCAGGGACGCTGTATAAACAGCTTTTCGGCCGCCAGCCTGCCGGGTGCGGCCGCACCGGCAGGCGGCTGTTTTTCTTTTAAAAGGCACAGGGCCGGGCCTGCCCCGGTTTGGCCGCGGCGGGTTTTATTTTTCACGCAGGAGGTGAAAGCCATGCAGGAATTGTGCGTACAGGGGCTTGTGAAGGTGTACGGCGGGCGGCGCGGCGAAAAGCGCGCGCTGGGCGGCGTTTCGTTCACGCTGGGGCCGGGGTTCTACGGGCTTTTGGGGCCGAACGGCGCGGGCAAAAGCACCATGATAAACATTATCATCGGCAACCTTGCCGCCACAAAGGGCAAGGTGCTGTGGAACGGGCGCGACGTGCGCCGCCTGGGCAGGCAGTTCCGCGCTGTGCTGGGCTATATGCCGCAGCAGCAGAGCTTATACGACAGCTTTACCGGGCGCCGCTTTTTGCAGTATATGGCGGCGCTGAAAGAGCTGCCGCGCGCCGGGGTGCCCGCCGAGGTGCAGCGCGTGGCCAGGGCCGTGCACCTGCAGGCAGAGCTGGAAAAAAAGCTGGCCGCCTATTCGGGCGGCATGAAGCAGCGTCTGCTGGCCGCCGCGGCCCTGCTGGGCAGCCCGCAGCTTTTGATACTGGACGAGCCCACCGCCGGGCTGGACCCGAAGGAGCGCGTGCGCCTGCGCCATATTTTGCAGCAGCTTTCGCGCACCTGCATTGTGCTGGTGGCTACGCATGTGGTGCCGGATGTAGAGCATGTGGCGGATGAGATATTGCTTTTGAAGGACGGCCTTCTGGTGGACAAGGCCCCGCCCGCGCAGCTGATAGAGGCCCACGCGCCCGGCAAAACGCTGGAGGACGTGTACCTTGCCGTATATGGGGAGGACGAGCCATGACGCGCCTTATTGCAGCCGAGCTGCGCAAGGTGTGGCACAGCCGCTTTTTTCTGGTGGCGCTGGCCGCGCTGCTGGGGGCCAACCTGTTTCTTTTGTGGGTGGGCACAAAGCCCGCCTCCAGCTCCTTCACCCCGGCGGCCTACCATGCGCTGTGCGCCGACATCAAGGGCATGGATATGCCGCAGATGGGCGAATTTCTGCACGAAAGCCTGCGCCGTGCCGAGGCCATGAGCCGCATTGAAAGCGTGCTGCGCACCGAGGCGTGGAACGGCGGCAGGCAGGACGAGTACATGCGCGCACAGTATGCGCAGGAGTTCAGCGAATTTTACGAGGAATATGCGGCGGGCGGCTATTTGCGCTACGGCGACACCCTGCCGCGCGAATACACGTTTTTGAAAACCATTGTGTATGAGTACGACGAGGCCGCCGGCTATGACACCTTTCTGGATTCCATTGCCCAGAAGGCGCAGCAGCTTTCGTCCATTTCCATTTTTGCGAACAGCGCCGACGGGTACGACCTTGCCAACATCGAGGCCACGGCCCGCGCCTTTGAGGGCATGCGGGGCATCCCCATTCAGTATTACCCCCAGCGCGGGCTTGTGACGGCGCTGGATTTTGCCCTGACGGACGTGGTGGCTGTGTTTGCCATGCTGCTGCTTGCCACGGTGCTGGTGCGCTTTGAGCGCGACACCGGCCTTCTGGCCCTGATACGCAGCGCGCGGGCCGGGCGCTGCAAAACGGCGCTGGCAAAGCTGGCGGCGCTGGCCCTCAGCCTTGCGCCCGTGCTGGTGCTTTTATACGGCGTAAACCTTATTTACTGCCATGCGTGCTATGGCCTGGGGCCGCTTTCGCGCAGCGTGCAGTCTGTGCCTGCGCTGATGCGCACCACGCTTTCGCTTTCCGTAGGGCAGTATATCGGGCTGTTCCTGCTTACCAAGTGGGCGGCGGCGCTGGCCGCGGGCGCATGGGTGATGCTTGCCATGCTGGCGGCAAAGCGGCTGTTCACCGGGACGCTGGCCGCAGGCGGGTTTCTTGCGCTGAACCTGCTGGTGCGCAGCCTTGTGCCCGCCACCAGCCGCTGGAACGTGCTGAAATATGCAAACCTTGTAAGCCTTTTGCGCACCAATGAGTTTCTGGGGCGCTACCACAATTTATACTGGTTTGGGCGGCCTCTGGCGCTTGCCGTGGTAACGGCCGTCACGGCGGTGGTGTGCTGCACGGCGTTCTGCGCGCTGTTCTGCCTTGTATTCACGCGCGGCAGGCTGCAGGCCGCGCAGAAGCTGGCCCTGCGCGCCCCCGCCCCCCTGCGGCGCTTTTGGGCCAGGCACGCCCGCGCGGGCACCACGCCCTTCGGCACCGAGCTGTTCAAGCTGTTCTGTGTGGGCGGCGCGGCGCTTATTCTGTGCCTGTTCGGCGCCTATCAGGTGTATGACGCCGTGCAGACGGAAAGCTATATTGACGCGGACGAAATTTATTACCGCTATTACATGCAGAATATGCAGGGCCCCCTGCGGGCCGAAACGCTGGGCTGGCTGAAGAGCGAGAGTGAAAAATTTCAGCCGCTTGTGCAGCTGCAAAGCGCGCTGGCCGCGGGCAGCATTTCTCAGGCGGAATATTCGGCCCTGATGATGGGCTATGACAGCCTTCAGCGCGAAATGGGCACCTACCAGCGCGTGCTGGCCGAGGTACAGCGCGCCGCGCAGCTTACGCGCTGCCAGCTTGTATACGGCACGGGCTGGCTGCGCCTGTTTGATACTGCGGATGCGCGCGACGCCGCAGACGCGCTGGCCGCGGCGCTTTTGTGCTGCGTGTGCTTTGCCGGGCTGTTTGCCATGGAAAAGCAGACGGGCATGGCGCGTGTGGTGTGCGCCGCGCCGCTGGGGCGCAGCTACACGGTGAAGTGCAAGCTGCGCGCCGCCGCGCTGGCCTGCGGCGTGCTGGCGGCGCTGGGCGTGCTGCCGCGCTTTTGGGTGGCCCTGCGGGATTACGGCCTTGCCTGCCCGTTTGCGCCGCTGTACAGCCTGCCCGCCTATGCCGCCATGCCGGAGCTTCCGCTTATTCTGCTTATTCTTTTGATGCTGGGCACGCGCTATGCGGCGCTGCGCCTCATGGCTGGGTGCGTGCTGGCGCTGGGC
>PPYE01644571.1_pt1 | contig 11280 bp, 9 predicted proteins | sample 1559881 | NCBI WGS metagenome assembly PPYE01 (sample SAMN08240022, study PRJNA423297) | Human gut metagenome, whole genome shotgun sequencing project.
TCGTTCATCGCCTCACCCACGGTGTCGATCCCGGCCTGGAAGGCCACCGGCACCAGCGCGGTGTGCGCCCCGTTAAGGATCGCCACTTTGCGTTCTTTATACGGCTTAATATCGTCCACAATGCGCACATTCAGCGGCAGTTTATCGAGACGCAGCTCGGCCTCCAGCGAGGCAGGTCCCTGGATAACGAACAGGTAGAAATGCTCAGCGGTATCAAGGAAAGCATCTTTATAGCCGGTCTGCGCCTCGAGAGCCGCCACTTCATCACGCGGATAGCCGGTCACAATGCGATCCACCAGCGTCGAACAGAAGGTATTCGCTGAGGTCAGCCAGGTGATAAATGCCTGCGGCAGTTCCCATTCGCTAGCATAGCGCAGCACCAGCGCCTGCAGCGCCTCGCCGTTATAATCGATCAGCTCGCAGGGAATAATCACCCATCCCTTGTCGGCCGCACCGGCGAAATGCTGGTAACGCTCAAACAACAGACGGGTCAGTTTCGCCGGATAACTGACCGGCGGCGCGTCGTCAAACCGATCCCCGGCATGGTAGCTGATGCCCGCCTCGGTGGTGTTGGAGAAGACAAACCGCATCTCCGGGTTATGCGCCAGGCGTAAAAAAGCGTCGAAGTCTGCGTAAGCGCTGATCTCCCGGTTGACCGAGCGGATAAGACGCGCATCGCTGACCGCTTCGCCCTGCTCGTTCAGGCCGCGAATAATAGTCGTGTACAGGCCATCCTGGGTGTTCAGCGAAGGCGGAAAATCTGTGGCGATAGGCCGCACAACCACGATGCCCGCATTCAGGTCGGTATGCTCGTTGAGCAGGTCGATCTGCCAGTCAACGAATGCGCGCAGGAAGTTACCTTCCCCAAACTGGATGATACGGTCAGGGTACTGCGCGCCGGGGAAATCACGACGGTTTAAAGTTTTCACAATGGGTTCCCTCTAATAGTAGTCATACAACCTGAGTAATTGGTCCAATAAGTTATCAGATTTTGCTACCAGTGAAACCCTGTTTTGATCAAAGCAATCTGCAATAGCGGCCGTCAGGGCAGAAACTTATAGAATAGTGAGGTGGCAGTCATTTCGCCGTCGGGCATCAGCGCATAGCGCGGAATTTCCCCCACTTTTTCCCAGCCGCAGCGGGCATAGAACTGTTCCGCCCCGCTGCCGGTCGCCGTGTCCAGCACCAGCACCGTCTTCCTTTCCCGCCGGGCAATGCGCTCCAGCTCGCTCATCAACGCCTGGGCGATCCCCTTGCGGCGGACATTTTGGTGAACCAATAATTTGGCGACATCCGCTCGATGGGGCTGGTTTTCCGGTTGACTGGTGATAAGTTGCACGGTGCCAACGGGACGTTCCTCCGCGTCGAAGGCGGCCAGCACAATGCGCTCCCCGGCCGCCACGCTGTCGGCAGTGCGTTGCCAGAACGTTATCGCCGTTTGCGGCGCGAAAGGCAGCATAAAGCTCACCGAGGCGCCGCCGTTGACGCAGCTTGCCAGGATCTCGCTTAATGCCGGGAGGTGATGGAGAATATCGTCACGCGAGAGCGTGCGCAGTGAAAAGGATGTGGTCATAAAAGCTCCCTGTTATCGACCACATCACTATGTTTTTAACCAAAAATTAGCACAAGTAGGATCCCGATAGGATTTTCTTATGGCGCGCTTTCGGTCAGCGTCGGCATACAAATTTGGTTACGACCGCTCTGTTTGGCTTTCACCATCTCATCGTCCGCCGCCAACAGCAGCTGGTTAAACAGCTCGGTGATGCGGGCGTGGCCTACCTCGCGCGTCTCCAGTCCCAGACTGATGGTCAGGTGGATCGGGTTCTGGCCCAGGCCGAAAGGCTGCGACTCCACCCCGTGACGGATCTTTTCCGCCAGCAAATAGCCCTGCTGGGCGCTGTCGACGACGGCGGCCACCGCAAACTCTTCGCCGCCGATACGGGCCACCATCCCCTGCTCACCCACCAGCTGTCGAACCTGCTGGGCAAACTGGGTCAGCACGCAATCGCCGCCTTCATGGCCCAGAGCATCATTCACCCGTTTGAAGCCATCGATATCCAGCACCATCACCGTCAGCAGCTTATCCGCCGGCAGCGTCTGACGCTTCAACGCTTCGCTCAGTCCGGAACGAGAATAGACGCGGGTCTGAAAGTCAAAATCGGCGCGCAGGGCCAGCTGCTTCACCAGCGTGTTAATCGCTTCGACACTGGATGCGACAATCACCGGGCTAATCAGCATGGCGGCAATTCCGAGGCGGGTGGAGAACAGCTGCCACGGCTGCATTCGCGCATCTGGCGAAAAGTGAATTAACGAATTAGCGACCAGCAGTATTTCGCCGATGCCAGTGAGAAAAGTCAGCAGACAGGTCAGCGGCAGCGGATAGCGTACAGCGCACCAGATCAAAGCCGGTAACGGGAAGGTAATGCTGCCCGCGCCGCCTACCGCCACGCCAAGCGCAATTGACAGGACCAGCGCCAGCACCGGCAGCAGCTGGCGAAAGCGAAAACCGCTTAATGCCGAAGGCAGCGTCAGGGTCAGAATAAAGGGCAGGATTAATACCGCCGTCGAGAACTGTTCGCTAAACCAGTCCGCCAGCTGGGGAACGAAGGTGGCGCGTTCAACATCCACCGACCCCAGCGCGCCGACCGCTGCGCACAGTAAGGCGGCTAACAGGCAGAAACAGAATAAATTAAGCGCGTTTATCGGGCCCGGCATGGAGTCGGCGCGACGTTTATCCCACAGCACCAGCTGCGCCAGCGTCACAATAAAGACAATATTGGAAAAGTTAATCAGCAATGAGGCAAAGCCCATTCCCCAGCGCGAGGTTAATCCGTCATAGACCAGCATTGCCGCAAAACAGACGGCATAAAAATAGCTGCGGTTAAGCCATACATAGCGTGCAAAAATCCCGGCCATCACTGCATTGAGCGGCCAGAAGAAAGAGAGCTCCTGCACCAGACGCAGCATAGCGCCAAGAAAATGCAGCAGTAGCGTTAACGTAAATAAGACCAATGCATCGCGCACGGGTTGTTCTTCACGAAACAGCGTAAATGACCGAATCGACAGTGAAGACATTCAGTAATTATCCGTCTAATTGTTTCAGGAAATTATTATGTTAATAGTTAGTTAGCGGATTATCATAACATGAGAATATTTATCAGGCATACTCCGGCGCCGATCAAATGCAAATTAGCGCACAGACGGCGCATTCATTTGTAGCACCAGCCAGCGGTGGATGACCTGCACGATATAGTCCTGCTCCGGCTCACTCAGCGCGCGGCCGTGGGGAATGGCATGCCATTTTTCCAGGCAGCCGCGACAGCAGGTAGCGGTCGCGTGCTGGGCGATAAACACCGGGTGACCGCGCATCGGCGTCTGCTTGCCATCATTGATCGGCGCAGCGGGCGCCAGCCGCTGGCGAATAAAGTCTGCGGCATGCCGATCATCTCCTGCGGGACAATCGCCACGATCCCGCCGCCGACGCCCGATTTCGCCGGCAGGCCAACGCGCCAGGCGAATTCACCGGCGTTCTGGTACATGCCGCTGGTCATCATCAGGGCATTCACCTGGCGGGACTGGATGGGCGCAATAACCGGCGCGTCGAGATGCGGGGCAATGCCGCGGTCGGCGAGAAACAGAAAGGTTCGCGCCAGCTCAACGCAGCTCATCTCCAGAGAACAATAGTGGAAATAGTTCTGCAGCACGGTGGCGACGTCGTTATGGAAGTTACCAAAGGATTTCATCAGCCAGGCGATGGCGGCGTTGCGCGCCGAATGCTCAAACTCTGAGCGAGCCACCACCGGATCGTAGGCGATATCGGCCACGCCGCTCAGACGGCGGACAATCTCCAGCATCCGCTGACGCGGGGCGCTGAGCCGGCTCTGCAGCATGTCGCAGACCACCAGTGCCCCGGCGTTGATAAACGGGTTGCGCGGTTTGCCCTGCTCGATCTCCAGCTGCAGAAGCGAGTTAAAGGGCTGGCCGGAAGGATCTTTCCCCACCCGCTGCCAGATCTCCTCCTCCTGATAGTGGTTCATGGCCACCACCAGGCTCAATACCTTGGAGATTGACTGGATGGAAAAACGTTCATGGGCATCGCCAGCGGCAAAGTGCTGACCGTCCACCGTACTGATCGCGATACCAAGCTTGTCGCCGCTGACGCTGGCCAGCGCCGGAATATAATCCGCCACTTTTCCGCGGCCAATCAGCGGCCTGATTTCTGCCAGAATGGCTTCCAGCATTGCATTATTGATTACCGTCGCCACACGCGGCTCCTTGCCCACCATCAAAATTCGGTGGGCGAGTATAGCAGACGTGGACGACGGTCGTCAGGGGCTAACGTTGATTAGCGACGGTCTTTCCAGACGGTCTGCGCATTACAGAACTCGTGCAGGCCAAAATGCGACAGCTCGCGGCCAAAACCGCTCTTCTTCACGCCGCCGAAGGCCACGCGGGCGTCGCTGGCGCAGTAGCCATTGAGGAAGACGCCGCCGCACTCCAGCTCGCGGGCAAAGCGCTGGGCCTGCGCCTCGTCGGTGGTATAGACCGTGGCGGACAGGCCAAACTCGCTGTCGTTGGCGAGGGCCAGTGCATGGTCAGCGTCGCGAGCGGTGGTCAGGGTTGCTACCGGACCAAACAGCTCCTGACGAAAGCCGGTCATCCCGGCGGTGACGTTGCCCAGCACCGTTGGCGCATAGTAGTTGCCCGCCCCTTCGATTTTTTCCGCGCCCAGCAGCAGAGTCGCTCCTTCATCAAGGGTCGCCGTTACCTGCTGGTGCAGTTCATCGCGTAAATCGAACCGCGCCATCGGTCCGACGTAGTTTTGCTCATCGCGCGGGTCGCCCATCTTCAGCGCCGCCACGGCGTCGACAAATTTGCGGGTGAAGGCCTCGGCAATGCCGGCTTCGAGAATAAAGCGTTTCGACGCCGCACACACCTGGCCGCTGTTCTGATAGCGGCCGGTGACGGCGGCTTTCACCGCTTCATCGAGATCGGCATCGTTGAGCACGATAAAGGGATCGGATCCTCCCAGCTCAAGCACGCATTTCTTCAGCGCCGCGCCCGCCTGGGCGCCAATCGCCTTCCCGGCGCGGACGCTGCCGGTGACGGTCACCGCCGCGATGCGGTCGTCATTGATAATCTGCGAAACGCCGTCATTGGTGGCGTTCACCCAACCAAATACACCATCCGGCAGGCCGGCGGCGGCAAAAATCTCGCCCAGCAGACGGGCGCTGCCCATCACGTTCGGGGCATGCTTCAGCAGATAGCTGTTGCCGGCCAGCAGGATCGGCACCGCGCCGCGCATCACCTGCCAGACCGGGAAGTTCCACGGCATGACCGCCAGAATGGCACCCAGTGGACGATACTCTATTACCGCCTGGTTATTTTCCACCAGGGTAGCTTCCGTCGCCAGCATCGCCGGGCCGTGTTCAGCGTACCAGTCGCAGAGGTTGGCCGATTTCGCCACCTCGCCACGCGCCTGAGCGATCGGCTTGCCCATCTCAAGGGTGATCATCTGGGCCACCTCTTCGCCACGGGCGCGCAGCGCGGCCCCGATGCGGCGCAGGGCGTCGGCGCGGTCGGCAAGCGGCGTCTGACGCCACTGGCGATAGCCCGCCACGGCGAGCGCAATCGCCGCGTCGACCTCGCGTTCGCTGGCCCACGGCAGCGAGGAGACCACCTCACCGGTAGTCGGATTGACGGAGACGGCGTGCGTTGCAGATAAATTCATCATTATTCTCTCTCGTTGCTTGCGAAGTGTCCGTATTCTGGCTTACCTTTCCATTCATTGAAAATGAATAATATTAAGCAATGCATTCACAAAAGAAGAATATCATGGACCTGACTCAGCTAGAGATGTTTAACGCTGTCGCCAGCACCGGCAGCATTACCCAGGCGGCGCAGAAAGTGCATCGCGTGCCGTCCAACCTCACCACCCGCATCCGCCAGCTGGAGGCCGACCTCGGCGTTGAGCTGTTTATCCGCGAGAACCAGCGCCTGCGCCTGTCGCCTGCGGGACACAGCTTTTTGCGCTATAGCCAGCAGATCCTCGCCCTGGTGGACGAGGCGCGAATGGTGGTGGCGGGCGACGAACCCCAGGGGCTGTTTTCTCTTGGTTCACTGGAGAGCACCGCGGCGGTACGGATCCCCAGCACTCTGGCCCACTTTAATCAGCGCTACCCGAAAATTCATCTGGCGCTCTCAACCGGCCCTTCCGGGACGATGATCGACGGCGTACTGGAGGGCGCCCTGAGCGCCGCGTTTGTCGACGGCCCGCTGGTGCATCCGGGCCTGGAGGGGCTGCCGGTGTTCCCTGAAGAGATGATGATCGTCGCCCCCTACGGCCACGCACCCATCACCCGCGCCAGCGAAGTGAACGGGGCCAACGTCTACGCCTTTCGCGCCAACTGTTCCTATCGCCGGCATTTTGAGAGCTGGTTTCATGCCGACAGAGCGACCCCGGGCAGGATCCACGAGATGGAGTCTTACCACGGGATGCTGGCCTGCGTCATCGCCGGCGCCGGCCTGGCGTTGATCCCGCGCAGCATGCTGGAGAGTATGCCCGGCCATCAGCAGGTTTCCGCCTGGCCGCTGGCCGAAGAATGGCGCTGGCTCACCACCTGGCTGGTGTGGCGCCGGGGCGCCAAAACCCGCCAGCTGGAGGCGTTTATAGCGCTGCTGAACGAAGATCGGCAAACAGTGGTTTCTCCATAAACACGCTGAGCGGATCGGGTTGATACGGCGCAAACGCGCAGCGGGTCTGGTAGCCGTTGCGCGTGTAGAGGGCGATGGCCGCATGCTGATGGATACCGGTCTCCAGGCGCAGGGTATGGCAGTCGCGCTGATGCGCTTTCGCTTCCAGCGCCGCCAGCAGCTTTTCTCCCAGCTGCTGGCCGCGGTGCTGGGGATCGATATAGACCCGCTTCATCTCGCCAAAGCCTTCCTCACTGAGGACAATAGCCCCGCAGCCAACGGCCTCGCCCTGCGGGCTGCGGATCGCCAGGGCGATGACCGTCTGCGGCGGCAGCTGGCTAAGGTCCAGCAGGTGGTTGCTCTCCGCCGGGTAGAGGGTCTCCTGCCAGGCGTCGAGGGCGGCAATCAGGGCGATAAATTCGGCGTCGGTAGGGGCGATGTCGGTGATGGTGTACATAGGTGAGCTCCTTTTTTACCCCACTGTAGCGCGGCCGGCGGCTTTTCCCGACATAGCATTAACTTATATTGCCGCCCGCCTATTGCGCTAACCCACTGAAACACAGTAATTTTATCCCCTGCCGTTCGTACTTGAGATCTGAATATGCACACCAAAGCCCGTAAAGTGATGATTATTGGCGCCGGCAATGTCGGCGCGTCGGCGGCCTACGCCCTGCTCAACCAGAGCATTTGCGAGGAGCTGATCCTCGTCGACCTTAACCAACAGCGCGCTGAGGCCCACGCTCAGGACCTGAGCGACGCCGCGGCCTACCTGCCGGGGATGATGACCATCTCCACCCGCGAGGCCAGCGACTGCGCCGATGTCGATATCGCGGTGATCACCGTCTCCGGCGGCGCGCTGCGCCCCGGCCAGAGCCGGCTGGATGAACTAACCTCCACCGCGAAGATTGTGAAGAGCATTGTGCCGACGATGATGGCCAACGGATTTAACGGCATCTTTCTGGTGGCCACCAACCCCTGCGACATCATCACCTGGCAGGTATGGCAGCTTTCCGGCCTGCCGCGCAGCCAGGTGCTGGGCACCGGCGTCTGGCTGGATACCACCCGCCTGCGTCGCCTGCTGGCGCAGGAACTGGAGATTGGCGCCCAGAGCATCGACGCCTTTATCCTCGGCGAGCATGGCGATACCCAGTTTCCGGTGTGGTCGCACTCCTCGGTATATGGCACGCCAATCGCCGACCTCTACCAGCAGCGCACCGGCCTGCCGCTCGATCGCGAGGCGATGGCTGACAAAGTGCGCAAGCTGGGATTTGAGATCTACGCGGGTAAAGGCTGCACCGAATATGGCGTGGCAGGGACCATCGCCGAGATATGCCGCAATATCTTCACCGGCAGCCACCGCGCGCTGGCGGTCTCCTGCATACTTGACGGCGAGTACGGGGTCAGCGGCGCGGCGGCTGGGGTGCCGGCGGTGCTGGCCCAGGGTGGCGTGAAGCAGATCATTGAACTGCAGCTGGCCGGCGAAGAGCAGGCGAAGTTCAGCCAGTCGATCGCGGTGATCAAGGCCAATATCGCCCGTCTGCCCTGACGGCAGCCTGCGAGTCAGTCGGCAATGATCAGCTGCGGGGAAAGGGTCTCCAGCGCCTCGCGGGTTTTATCCGGCAGGTGGGCGTCGGTGACGATATCGGTCAACGACGCCAGCGGAGCGATGTTGAACAGTGACCAGGCGCCGTATTTGGAGCTGTCCGCCAGCAGGATACGCCGCCGGGCATTGGCCATCAGATCGCGCTTCAGGGCGGCCTTTTCCTCCGTCGGGGCGGTGATCCCCTTCTCAAGGTCCCAGCCGTTGCAGCTGACGAAGGCGAGATCGGGCCAGATGGTCTGCAGCAGGCGGCGGCCGTGATCGCCGATGCACGACTGGCTGCTGTCATCGATGCGCCCGCCGATAATCGTCACTTCGATCTGCTTAAATTCCGATAGGAACAGCGCGATATGTAAATCGCTGGTGATCACCCGCAGCGGCAGATGGGTGATCTGCCGCGCCAGCTCAATCATGGTGGTGCCGGCGTCAAGCACAATGGCGTCGCCGGCTTTCACCAGCGCTGCCGCCGCACTGGCGATAGCCTGCTTCTCAAGCGGACTGCGCTGGGCTTTCTCCAGCGTCGTCGGCTGGGAAGGAATAAACCGGTTCAGCGTCACCCCGCCGTGCGTTCGGCTGATCACCCCTTCCTGATCGAGTTTGATCAGGTCGCGGCGAATGGTGGCCGGCGAGGCGTTGGTCGCCGCCACCAGTTGGTCGACTGTCACCAGATTATGGCTTTTCAGGAAGTCCATAATCTGCTCTAACCGGTTATATCCCTTCATGTTATTCCTACGCGATGTGCATGGCGAGCTCAATGGAGGTTGCCATGCTCTCAGACTTCGCTTTACCTGTCCAGGCAATATCAAACGCAGTGCCATGATCCGCGGAGGTACGGATAAACGGCAGCCCGGCGGTAATATTCACCCCGTCATAGAATCCCAGCAGCTTCAGCGGAATATGCCCCTGGTCGTGATACATCGCCACTACCATGTCGTACATGCCTTCGTGACACTGCATAAACACCGTGTCCGGCGGACAGGGGCCGGTCACCTCCACTCCCTTCGCCCGCATGGCGGCGACCGCCGGGGCGACGATACGGATCTCTTCATCGCCAAACAGGCCGTTCTCCCCGGCGTGCGGGTTAACGCCGGCGACCGCGATGCGCGGACGCGGATAGCCGACGCGGCGCAGAAAGCGATCCGCCACGCCAATCACCGTCTCAATCCGCGGCTGGTTGAGGGTATCGAGGAACTGGCGCAAGGAAATATGGGTAGTGATATGGATAACCTTAAGCTTCTCGGTATAGAGCACCATGGCGTAATCGGTAGTCTGCGTCAGGTGGGCCAGCAGTTCGGTATGGCCGGGATAAGCGTGCCCGGCGAGATGCAGCGCCTCTTTATTCAGCGGCGCGGTAGCGATGGCCGCGACCGCGCCCTCCAGCGCCAGCGCGGTCGCCCGCCTGATGCAGCGAAACGCGAGATCCCCTGCCTGGGCCTGGACTTCGCCAGGGCGCAGCCCCTGCGGGTCGCTGAGTGGTTCATCAATGACGTTGATGGTCGCTGGGGAAAAACTCGCCTCGGCGGGATGGTCAATAATGCGCAGCTCCGCACGCGGTGTGATATTTAGCGCCAGGATCCGCCGCAGCGTCTGCGCGCAGCCCACCACCACCACCGGCGCGCCGCTCAGCGCCCCCTCGGCGAGGGATTTGATAATAATCTCCGGACCAATCCCTGCCGGGTCGCCCATTGTCACTGCAATCATCTTAGACACTCAGTTTCTCCTCAATAAAATTCACAACATGTAACAGCGTGGTGTCGGTGCCGAATCCTCCGGCTTTGGTCATCACCGGCCGCGACCAGCGGCCGCCGAGAAAATGCCCGTATGGAACGCACTCCGCCACCCGGCCGCGGATCTGAAACCCTGTGGCGCCGAGCGCGTGCGCGACGGCGATAGCCACATCGCCGCCGGAAAGATACAGCGCGCCAGGGGAAGACTGCGCCACCGCCTGCGCCGTGACGTCGGCAAGCCAGGCGCAGATGTGCTCCCCGTAGGCGGCGCGGCTGAGGCCGCGTTCACGGCACCGGGCTTCAATCCCGTGCCGGACGGCGTGATTCGGGCGGGTGGTCACCACGCAGTGCTGGCCCTCGCGCAGCGCCCCGGCGATCCGTGAAGCTTCCTCCTTTGGCGATCCGCTAAAGGCCTGTTCGACATCAATTTCAATCACCCGTACTCGGGAATGGACCTGCAGCGCAGCAACCTGACGCTGCGCCATCTCGCTCATCGAACCGACCACCGCCAGCAGCGGGCCCTGCTCGCTGCGGCGCAGGCGGCGAGCCAGCGCCTCGCAGAGACCCGCCGAGCCGACCAGCAGGGTCTCCCGCGCATGGGGCGCAACGGCGTCGATCACCTGGTCCAGATGGCTGTCTTCCCAGGCGTCGACAATCAACACTCGCTTCTCCTCGCCCGCCGTCGCTAATGCCGCCGGAAGCTGGCCAGCGTTCAAGGTCAGACAGGGAAGACGGCTCTGCATGGCGATAATTTCGCTAATCTCCGCCCGGCTCACCGGCGTTTTCGGATCGCTGGCAAATTCGGTCTGATCGAGGGGCACACCATGCACATAGCAGCGCCCGTCCCGGGTATGCCGCCCGGCTGCCGGATAAGCCGGGGCCACCACCGCCATCCGGCAGCCTTGCGCCGCCATCATTGCCTCCAGTTCGCCGCCGGGATTACCGCGCAGCGTGGAGTCAATCTTCTTTACCTGCCAGTGCGGGACGAATGTCGCCGCGCCGCGCAGCAGAGCGGCGACCTTGTCCGCCGCCGCCGCGGCGCTCATCGCCCGGCTGTCGCTGTTGAGAATTAATGCCCGGGCGGTTGATGGCTGTCCGGCGGTGAAGGCCACTTCCACCGACATACCCGCCTCCGCCAGGCTGACCCCGGCGTCATTGGCCCCGGTAAAGTCATCCGCCAGCACCAGCACTCTGTTATTGCCGTCGTTCATTGTCCTGCCTTGTAGTCGATAAAATCTTAAATTGATTATATTCAATCAT
>PPYE01209435.1_pt1 | contig 11279 bp, 7 predicted proteins | sample 1559881 | NCBI WGS metagenome assembly PPYE01 (sample SAMN08240022, study PRJNA423297) | Human gut metagenome, whole genome shotgun sequencing project.
CTTCACCGCCACCAATGTCCTGGGGTACACCGTTTCCGTTCCCGACCTCGTGAAGATCGAACTTCGGGGCGGAGTGATGAAGCTCACCGGCCTCAAGAAAGGCCGGACGACGATCATCGTCTCGGACGGCGCGGCCATTCGCAAACCGATCGAGGTAACCGTCGAATGACACATTCACTAACGCAAAAGAGAATCAAACCTATGAAAACCTTTTATAAATACGCGGCATTCGCGGCGGCGGCCCTCGCGGGACTGTGCGCCTGCTCGTCGGACGACGACGCGGCGGAGACCGGCTCCGGCCTGCAACCCGTCGCACAGCCGCAGATCATCGTCAGCGACCTGACGACCACCGGATTCACCCTCCGCTGGGAAGCCGTCGACGACGCAGGGTCCTACGTCTACACGTTCGACGGCGGGAGCGAGACCTCGACGACCGGCTGCCGGCTGGAATTCAACAGTCTGGAACGGCAGAAAGAGTATGTCGTGGCGGTCAAGGCCTGCCCCCGGGACCCGGCCGAATACACCGAATCCCCCTTCACCTACATCCACGTGCTGACCGACGACCTGGAGCAGCTTCCCCAGCCGAAGATCACGCTCGGCAGCGCCTATGCGTCGAAAACCGTCATCTCCTGGACCGAAGTGCCCGAAGCGGAACTCTACGAGTTCTCGGTCGACGGCGGGGAGGTGTCGACCACCCGAAACCGTACGGTCATCCTGTCGAAACTCGACAAGGGCCGCACCTACACCTTCTCGGTGCGCGCCATGACGTCCGACGCCACGCGCTTCACCAACTCGGAAGCCGCACAGCTCTCGTTCGTCACCTCGGACGCCGACGTTCCGCCGCTGGTCATCGCCCCGACGACGATCATCTCCGACGCCGTGGCGTTCGACATCTACGCCTCCAGCGACGAAACCTACTATTATGAGATTCTCCCGGCCACGACCTTCGCCAAGTATTCGCCCGAAGAGCTGATGACCGCCTTCCAGACCTATATCGTCGAATACGCCAAAAAGCAGGGCATCAGCCTCCAGCTGGCCATGGCCTCGATGCTCAAGTCGGGAACCCAGAGCCTCCAGATGACGGGACTCACCCCCGAGTTGAGCTACGTGATCTTCGCCTTCGGCATGGACCTGCGGGGCAACATCACCTCGAACCTCTCCTCCACGCAGTTCAAGACCACGGCCGACGGCTACTCCGCCGGTCCGAACTACGGCGGCAGCGACTGGTTCACGCAGCGGTTCTACATCACCAACGCCTACCTCGCCCTGACGGGTTACGGCTGGACCAACTCCGTGTGGACCCACTGGAAGGGAGACGACGTGACGGACGTCCGTTACCGTACGCTGACGACCAAGCTCTTCAATCAGGTCTTCTCCGATCCCTACGACCGACAGGCCATCGCCGCATTCCTGAAAGACCCCAATTACGGAGTCCAGTTCAACCCCGAGCTGCTCTCGGCGACGGTAAACAGCGCCGACGGTTACAACGGACTTACGGAAGGAGTCAGCGCCGGCACGTCCTACACGCTGCTCACGCTGGCCACCTCGTCGAGCGGCGCCGAAACGGTCTGCGTCAACTCCGTCACCACGAAGACCAGCACGGCCGCAGCCGCGTGGTTCGCAGCCGCAGCCTCGACCAACGCCAACTACGGCCCGACGCACAACACCGTGGCCGGCGTCATGAAGGGCATCGACATCGCAACGGTGCGTTACGCGATTTTCAAACAGAGCGCCCTGGCGAACGTCAGCACGGACAACTATCCGGCCGTGATCGAAGAGTTCGGACACGACCTCAAGGAGGAGTACCTCCCCTACATCAACGGAAACGGCTTTGCCATCCTCTTCACCGGGGAGAGCGGCGTAACGCCCGAAACCACGTACGTCTTCATGGCGACGGCGACCAACACGGTCGGCGACAAAGTCACCAAATGGGGTTCGGCGACCACCAGCGCGGCTCCGGACGCCGCCCGGGCGAAGGCGCAGGCCGCAACCCGAACGGACGAACCGCTCCGGTCGCCCGCCGGGAAACCCATCGCCAACCCCGAGAAGTTCATCTACCCGATGGAGAGCGTCCAGCTGCCCGCCGGAGCGAAACCCGAAGGCGACCTCTGGACCATCATTCACAACACGCACAACATCAAATAAGAGTACATCTATGAACAAGATAGCAGCAATTCTCTGGTGCATCCTGTCGCTGGCATGGACGACGGCCTCCTGGGCGCAGAACGTCGCCGTCAGCGGCAAAGTCACCGGAGCCAACGGCGAAGCCATCATCGGCGCGAACGTTCTCGTGGAGGGCACTACGCAGGGCATCACGACGAACGTCGACGGAGACTACACCCTGACGAACGTCCCGGCCAACGCCACGCTCGTCGTCTCCTACCTGGGCTACAAGACCGAGAAAATCCCTGTCGGCAACAAGACCCGCATCGACGTCACGCTCCGGGAGGACACCGCCGAGATCGAAGGCGTGATGGTCGTGGCCTACGGTACGGCCAAGAAGGAGTCGTTCACCGGTTCGGCCGCCGTCGTCAAGGGCGGCGAACTCCAGAAGCGCGTCGTGGGCAACGTCACCAAATCGTTCGAAGGAACCGTAGCCGGCGTGCAGGTCGCCTCCGGCGGCGGCCAGCCGGGCGAGGCAGCATCGGTCATCATCCGCGGCATCGGGTCGGTGAACGCCTCGGCGACACCGCTATACGTGGTCGACGGCATCCCCTTCGACGGGTCGCTCAGCGCGATCAACCCCGCGGACATCGAGACGATGACCGTGCTCAAGGACGCATCGGCAGGTGCGCTCTACGGCGCCCGCGGAGCCAACGGCGTCATCGTCATCACGACCAAGAAGGGCAAGAAGGACAAAATCCGCATTTCGTACAAGGGCAACGTCGGAATCGCCTCGCGCGCCATCCCGCGCTACGACCTGGTCGACATGAAAGATTACGTCGAGATGAGCTACGAAGCGCTGCGCAACAGCGCCCAATACGGCACGGGCATGGATTTCGAGGGCGCGAGCCGCTACGCCGCCGCCAACCTCGGCCAGCAGATCGGCGGACTGAAGAATCCCGAATACTACAACCCGTACAAGAACTACACGTGGGAGACGCTGATCGACCAGTCGACGGGCAAGATCCGTTCGGATGCCAAAGCTGCATGGAACGAGAACTGGCTGGACGAAATCAGCGACAATTCGGCCATACGCACCGAACACATCGTCTCGGTGAACGGCGGTTCGGAACGCGCCAACTACGTCGCATCGCTGGGATACTACATGGAAGACGGCATTCTCCAGAACACCGACTTCTCCCGCTACACGGGCCGCGTGGGCGCCGATTCGCAGGCCAAGAGCTGGCTCAAGATCGGCATGAACGCCAACTTCGCCCACAGCGAATCGAGCTACCAGAGTTTCGAGGACGCAAGCACGTCGAACGTCTGGTACACGGCGCAGTTCATGGCCCCGGTCTATCCCGTCTACCTGAAGGACATGGCCGGCAACAACGTGCGCGACGCCGACGGGCGGCTGCAATACGAATACGGATCGGAGGATGACAACGGCTACGCCAACCGCCCCTCGGCCCAGGGCTTCAACTCGAAGGCCGAACTTTACAACAACAAGGCCTACTACACCCGCAACTCGCTTTCGGCGCGCAGCTACATCACCTTCGGGACGGTCAGGGAGGAGGCCCGGCTCTACGGACTGAAACTCACGATGAACTTCGGTACGGACTACACCGACTACCAGCGCACGCTGGTCTACGACAAGGAGCACGGCAACGCGGCCCAGCAGGGCGGACGCCTCAGCAAGACCAACACCCGCACGCTGAGCTACACGTTCAACCAGCTGCTGACCTACGACCGCACGTTCGGCGACCACTCCCTCAACCTGCTGGCCGGCCATGAGTACTACCGCTACAAGTACAACTACGCCCTCGGCGAAAAAACCGGCATCGTCGGCGGGATCGACGAGTTGGGACCCGCCGTGACGACCACCGACAACAACAGCTATTCGCACAACTACGGCGTGGAGTCCTACCTCGCGCGCATCAACTACGGCTTCAAGAGCCGTTACTACATCGACGCCAGCTGGCGAACGGACGGTTCGTCGCGCTTCCATCCCAGCGACCGCTGGGGCCATTTCTGGTCGGTGGGCGCCTCGTGGCGCATCTCCGAAGAGCAGTTCATGGAGAACACCCGCCAGTGGCTCGACAACCTCACGCTGAAGGTTTCATACGGCGTACAGGGCAACGACAACCTGGGAACCTATTACGCATGGCAGGGTCTCTACGACTACACGTGGCCCAACGCCACCGATGCGGGCGCCTTCGTCGACAAGCTCGAAAACAGGAAGGTGACCTGGGAGAAGAACGGCAACCTCAACGCCGGCATCGAAGCCACGATGTTCGGCGGCCGACTGGGCGTTTCGGTCGAGTACTACAACCGCAAAACGCGCGACATGCTGCTCAACAGTCCACTGCCGATCTCGACCGGATTCACGGGCTTCAACGACAACGTCGGCTCGCTGCGCAACCAGGGGCTCGAGGTCTCGCTGCGCGGAACGATCCTCGACAAGCGCGACTTCCGCTGGGACGCGACGCTGATGGGTTCGTTCAACCGCAACAAGGTGCTCTCGCTCACGGGCGGCCAGGATGTCATCACGTCGGGCATCCGCGTCATCGAGGTGGGGCGGCCGATCTACACCTTCTACCTGCCGAAAACGGCCGGCGTGGACCCCGCCACGGGCAAGCAGCTCTACTACGCCTACTGGACCCAGACGGTCAACGACGAGGGGACGCTGGTGAACACGCGCTGCGACGAGTACATCACCGACAACGTGGCGATGGCCACCTTGAGCAAATACTACCACGAAAGCCGCGAGCCGAAACTCTTCGGCAGCATCGGTTCGACGTTCACGATCCTGAAGAACATCGACGTCTCGTTCCTGACGACCTATTCGATCGGCGGATGGGTTTACGACGGACTCTACAACGGCTCGATGTACGTGCAGTACGCCGGCAACAACTGGCACAAAAACGCCAAACGCCGCTGGCAGAAGCCGGGCGACAAGACCGACGTGCCGATGCTCGAAGTGGGCGGCTCGTACGCCACGACCAGCAACTCGCTGATCGACGCCTCGTACTTCGCCATCAAGAACATCACCGTCGGCTACACGCTTCCCAAGCGCTGGCTCAAGAAGATCGACATCGAGTCGCTGCGCATCTACGCCACGCTGGACAACATCGCCATGTTCAACCACATGGACGGCATGGACCCGCAGTATAACTTCACGGGATCGGTGGCTTACAGCTACACCCCGTCGCGCGTGATCGCATTCGGTATCGACCTGAACTTTTAACCACGGGAGAAAACAACTATGAAAAAAGCAATATATCTTATCATCGCACTGATCGGCTTATCAGCCCCCTCGTGCAGCGACTCGATGCTCGATTTCTCCCCGACCGACTCGGGTTCGGGCAAGGAACTGCTCAAATCGGCATCCACGGCCATCACTTCGGTCAACGGCGTCTACCGCTCGATGTGGACGGCCGGATGGTCCACGACCGCAAACACCCACCAGTGCTTCGGCATCGCGGCCTACAACCTGGCGCTCGACTGCATGGCCGACGACCTGATCATGCAGTCGCAGGGCAACGGCTGGTTCTGGGGCGACCACTGCTACAACGTCAAGAGCAACTACACTTCGTCGGCCTTCCGGTCGTACGACGTCTGGTACGCCAACTACAAATGGATCGCCAATGTAAACTACATCATCGACGCCGAGCCGGAAATGGCCGGAACGGAGGCCGACGTGGCCTACGTCGCAGGACAGGCCTACGCCATCCGGGCGCTCTGCTACCTGAACCTGGCGACGTGGTTCTCCCGCGCCCCCTACAACTCCCTGACGGGCGCTTCGCGCTGGAACGAGCCCTGCGTACCGGTTTACACCACCGGCACGTCGATCGACACGGGCGGACAGCCCCGCGAATCGCTGCGCACGGTCTACGGCCGCATCGACCAGGACATCGACCGTGCCATCGAACTGCTCGAAAAGGCCAGGGAAACCACGCTGGCCGAGAATAACAAATCGCACATCAACCTCTACGTGGCCCTGGGCATCAAGTCGCGCGCCTGTCTGGCGGAAGGCGACTGGGACGGGGCATTCAAGGCGGCCAAGCGCGTGATCGACGAAGGCGGCTACGCCGTCGGCACGAAGAGCGACCTGACGGGCGGCATGAACTCGCTCGACAAGCAGAACGTCATGTGGGGCGCAGGCATTCAGGTGGCCGACCAGGCGGGCGGCTACGCCGGGTTCTTCACCCACATGGACAACAAGGAGGGCGCCTATGCCAAATCGGCTCCGAAGCTGATCAGCAAGCAGCTCTACAACCGCATCAGCGCGACAGACATCCGCCGCGACTGGTGGGACCCCTCGGACAAGGAGTCGCCCTACGTCAGCAAAAAATTCTCGTTCGCCAACGTGGCCTCCTTTCTGGGCGACTACATCTACATGCGCGTCGAGGAGATGTACTTCACGGCCGCCGAAGCGGCCCTGCGGCTGGACGACCTCAAGAGCGCACGCGAACTGATGAACACCGTCATGGCCGAACGCGACCCGGGCTACAGCGCCAACAACCGCAGCGGCACGCTGCTCGGCGCGACGACCACGACCTGGACCGGATCGTTCCTCGAAAACATCCTCACCCACCGCCGCATCGAACTGTGGGGTGAGTACGGCCGGCTGTTCGACGTCCGCCGCCTGGGCCAGGGCATCGACCGCCGGACCGACGACGGCTTCTCCGAGGAGTGCATTTCGATGATGAACCGCCGGAACGTCAACATCACCAAAGCCGACACTTACGACTGGGTGCTGACCATTCCCAAAGCCGAACTGGATGCCAATCCGAACATCAACGAGGAGGACCAGAATCCCTAACGAGCCTTTGAACCGTTGAAAATCAAGTACACTATGAAAAACATATCGAAATATCTGGGTGCGGGACTGCTGCTCTTCACCGCGGCCTGCAGCCAGACGCAGGAGGGCGACCAATACACCCCCAACAAGGACGATGCGAAGGCCATCCACTTCATCCAGTCGTCCATCCAGAAGGAGTTTCCGCAGGACGCCGTGCAGGGCGTGATCAACGTCGAAATCGCGCGTCCGGGCAACAAAGGCGCCTACAAGGTCTATCTGGCGACCAAGGACGACGACTACGAGCTGTTCTCGGTTCCGGCCGAGGCGACCATTCCCGACGGCAGCCACTCCGTGACGGTTCCCGTCGAGGTCGACCTTTCGAACTTCGTCATGGGTTCGAACTACAAGACCACGCTCTACATCAGCAGCCGGGAGGCGCGTCCGGGCGACAACGCCGCGCAGGTGGCGCAGTACTCCGACAAGGTGACCCTTTCGGCCACCTACGAACTGGAGTGGGAGACGCTCTACCGCACCACCGGAGAGGGCGAAGAGATCCCCCAGCTGGCAACCTACCACTACAACGGGTACTATTCGGGCCGCGATTCGGGGTTTACACCGGCAACGACTCGGCGTACGCCAGCTATCCCTGCACGTTCGACGGCGAGAGCACCTTCTCGTTCTACCTGATCTACTACGTGTCGTCGGGCTATTTCGCCCAGGGGACCGAGAAACTGGTCTTCGACACCGACATCGACACCACGCCCGTCGTGGAGATCGCTTTCGAGGGCATCGAGACCACGAGCACCGGATTCAAGGCTCCGAAACTCCACTTCTCGCCCAACGAATACACGAAGTACTACAAGGCCGCGGTCGTCGCCGGAGACATCACCGCCGACGCCGAACGGCAGCAAGAGGTGCGCCGGCAGCTGATCGACGACAAACTGGAGGCCGTGACCCCCGTGGTGACGCTCCTCGCGGACGACGCCTCGGTCTGGAACGTTCCCTCGGGCAACTACACCGCCGTGGCGCTGGCCTACGACTCGATCGAGAACCCCTGCAAGCTCTACACGCAGCGGTTCACGAACGATCCGAACGACGAATATGCTCCCCGATCGCTCGAATTCGAGTTCTACGCTCCGAAGAACAACCTCAACTACTCGCCCTACAACACGCTCATCTGGCAGATGCAGACCGCGAATGTGGCGGCGATGAAATATCTCTGCGTCAAAACCGCCGTCGCCGACTACCTGTGCGAAGCGCTCGGCATGACACTGGAGGAGGTGACCGCATCCCGGGGCTACGACGTTCCCGAGGAGATGATCGCGCAGCTCAACTCCCCCGAAGGCCGCGGCACGTCGTTCAGCCCGCTCGACGAAGGCAGCACGTACACACTCGCCCTGCTGATGTACAACTCGTTCGGCGACACGGCTTTCGTTTCGAAGAGCGCGTCGACGTTCGGTTACTTCGCCAAGGATTTCGACCGGACGAAGACCCTGGAGGACTTCATCGGCGCATTCGGCGTCACGGCGACCGTCGACGTCGATTCGCAGTCGTCCGAAAAGACCTTCCGCATGGACATCGCGCGCATCAACGACCGCGACGTGCTCATCAGCGGCATGACCGACATGCGCGACTTCGCACCCCAGCTGAAAGGCTACTACGACAAGGAGCTGCACATGCTGATCGTCGAACCCCAGTACGCGGGGATGTACAACGGCGCCTATGCGACGCTCGGCTTCTCGAACGGACTGTCGATCTTCTGGGGCGACGCCGGAATGGCCGTCGGCTACATCGGCGACACGCTCTACTGGGCTTCAAGCCCCTACTCACCCGAAGAGGTCAACAGCTACATGTTCCTGCTCTTCAGCACGCCGCAGGCGTCGAGTTCGAGCTACCTGCGCCAGTACGCCGGTTCGAAAACCTACTCGTCCCTCAAGATGAAGCCCCTCCAGCAGGCGTCCGCACAGACCGCGGCCCGCGCCGCGGAATCGCGGACCGGAAGCATCGAGACCGGCGGACAGCGCTTCACGACCTACCTGACGGGCGAACGCGTCGCCGTTCCGGCGAAAGCCTCCGGAAACACGGCAGCGAAAGTCCCGGCCGAAGGCAAGCGTCTGCGCACGGACCTCGTGCTCCACACCCGCTGATCCGCAGCCCGCACAACCGAAAACCGGATTTCCGCTTTGGGCGGAAGTCCGGTTTTTTCATAAAATCGCAAAAAACGGCGTCTCGGCGTGACAGTTTGGCGCGAATTTACTAATTTTGCAGGTTGTAAGGCGAAAACACAAAAAACTCACGATATTATGCTTACGATAAAGCAAATCCGCGATGACAAAGAGGCCGCCGCACGCAAGCTGGCCAAGAAGGGCGTGGACGCCGCGCCTGTCATCGAAAAGATCATCAGCTTCGACGACCGGCGCAAAGCCCTCCAGCTGGAACTCGACAACACGCTGGCCGCCCAGAACAAGGCCGCCAAGGAGATCGGCGCACTGATGGGCCAGGGCCGCCGCGAGGAGGCCGAGGAGCGCAAACGCTTCGTGGCGGACCTCAAGGAGAAGTCCTCGCGCCTCGAAGCCGAGCTGACCGACGCCCGGCAGGAGTTGCAGTCGGCCATCGTCTCGCTGCCGAACTTCCCCGCCGAGATCGTCCCCGAAGGCAAGACGGCCGAGGACAACCTCGTCGTCAAGCTCGTGGAAAGCTACACCGCGCTTCCGGAAAACCCGCTGCCCCACTGGGAGCTGGCCCGCAAGTACGACATCATCGACTTCGACCTGGGCGTGAAGCTCACCGGCGCGGGATTCCCCGTCTACAAGGGCAAGGGCGCACGGTTGCAGCGCGCGCTGATCAACTATTTCCTCGACTGCAACACGGCGGCCGGCTACCTCGAAGTGGAGCCGCCCGTGATGGTCAACGAGGCTTCGGGCTTCGGCACGGGACAGCTCCCCGACAAGGAGGGGCAGATGTACCACGCCACGGTAGACAACTTCTACCTCGTTCCCACGGCCGAGGTTCCCGTGACGAACATCTACCGCGACGTGATCCTCGAAAAGGAGGATTTCCCGGTGAAGATGACCGCCTACACCCCGTGCTTCCGCCGCGAGGCCGGGTCGTACGGCAAGGACGTGCGCGGACTCAACCGCCTGCACCAGTTCGACAAGGTGGAGATCGTGCAGCTCTCGCTGCCCGAAAAGAGCTACGAGGCATTGGACGGCATGGTGGCCCACGTGGAGAGCATCGTCAAGGCCCTGGGCCTGCCCTACCGCATCCTGCGCCTGTGCGGCGGCGACATGTCGTTCACCTCGGCGCTGACCTACGATTTCGAAGTCTACTCCGAGGCCCAGAAACGCTGGCTCGAAGTGTCGTCGGTATCGAATTTCGAGTCGTTCCAGGCCAACCGCCTCAAACTCCGCTACCGCGACGAGGAGAAGAAAATCCAGCTGGCGCACACCCTCAACGGCTCGTCGCTGGCCCTGCCGCGCATCGTGGCCGCGCTGCTGGAGAACTATCAGACCCCCGAAGGCATCCGCATCCCCGAGGCGCTGATTCCCTACACGGGTTTTGATATTATCAAATAAGTTTTTATATTTGCACACACACATTTAACAATAAACACTCAACACAATGGCTTACAAAATTACCGACTCGTGCGTTGCATGCGGCAGCTGCATCGGCGAGTGCCCCGTAGAGGCTATTTCGGCCGGCGACATCTATGTGATCGACGCCGACAAATGTATCGACTGCGGCACCTGCGCAGGCGTATGCCCGAGCGAGGCGATCGTTTCGGAGTAACACGGAATATCCGAAAGAGAAGCACACCTCGGCAACGGGGTGTGCTTTTTGCGGTTTGAAAAGCCGCTTCCCCCACCCAACAACCAACGAATCATGGGCGATCTCGAAAAAATGAAAGCCGGGCTTTGGCTCCACGCCATCTGTCCTGAAATCGGCGGCGCGCTGCTGCGGACCGAGGAGCTGGTGTTCCGGCTCAACCAGCTGCCCCCGAGCCGCCGGGAGGAGCGGGAGGCGATCATCCGGCAGCTGTTCGGACACGTCGGCAAGTCGGTCTGCATCCACAGCCCGTTCCACTGCGATTTCGGAGCGCAGATTTCGGTCGGCGACCATTTCGTCGGCAATTTCAACCTGACGATCCTCGACGAAGCGCCCGTCACCATCGGCGACCACGTCTTCATCGGGCCGAACGTCGGCATCTACACCGTCAACCACGCCCTGCTGCCCGACCAGCGCAACGCGGGCATCATGCGTTCGCTGCCCATTGCCATCGGCAACAACGTCTGGATCGGAGGCCACACGGTCGTGATGCAGGGCGTGACGATCGGCGACAACACGGTGATCGGGGCCGGGAGCGTCGTCACGC